>Ga0163161_10000784_pt1 | contig 24961 bp, 19 predicted proteins | sample S45metaG_FD_129847 | JGI IMG/M metagenome (GOLD analysis project Ga0163161, IMG submission 129847) | Switchgrass rhizosphere microbial communities from Kellogg Biological Station, Michigan, USA - S4-5 metaG | ecosystem: Host-associated > Plants > Roots > Rhizosphere > Soil | place: USA... | reverse complement strand
CGAGCACTGGCAACAGTTTCTGGCGGCGTGGGCCTATCGGTTCAGCTCCCAGGTGAGCGTCCATTACCCGCGTGCCGTGGTGTTTGAAATCGAATCCAGCCTGGGCTTGTTCGGGCCGTGGCCGACGTTTGAAGCACGGTTACGCGCCGAACTCGGCGAGCTGGGTTTTCGCCATCGGATCGTCGCAGCCCCCAACCCGGTGGCCGCGCGGGTGCTGGCCAACGTGTATGACGGGCTGGTGGTGCCGGACAACGACGCCTTGCAGCACCATCTCGGGCAGTTGCCCGTCGACCGGATCGCCCTGGAGCCCGTGGTGGCCACGGCGTTGTCGCGCATGGGCTTGCGCACCTTGAGCCAGGTGCAGGCGCTGCCGCGACAGAGTCTGGCCCGGCGTTTCGAAGCCCAGGTGCTCAAGCATCTGGACGCGTTGACGGGGGCGCGGCGACTGGCCTTGGCGTTCTACCTGCCGCCGGACCGTTTCGACGTGCGCATCGAGCTCAATTTCGATGTGCAATCCCATCAGGCGCTGCTGTTTCCGCTGCGCCGGTTGACCGGTGATCTGTCGGCCTTTCTCTGTGGTCGGGACAGCGGCGTGCAGCGTTTCGATCTGCATCTGGAGCATGCCGGCTTGCCGGACTCGGTGATCAAGGTCGGCCTGCTCAGCGCCGAACGCGATCCGGCCATGCTCTTCGAACTGGCCCGGGGGCGACTGGAACAGGTTCAGGTCGAAGCCCCGGTGCGCGGTTTTCGGCTGTGTGCCGAAGACTTGCCGAGCTTCGTGCCGCAGTATCAGGAACTGTTCGATGACCGCCCGCAGCAATCCTTGCCCTGGGAGCAACTGCGCGAACGCTTGCGCGCGCGGCTCGGCGATGACGCGGTGCATGGTTTGCGTTTCCAGGCCGATCACCGGCCGGAATGCGCGTGGCAGGCGCGGGTTGACAGTCAACTCTGCGCGGGGTTGCCGGGTGTGCAGCGTCCGGGCTGGTTGCTGACGGAACCTCAGGCGATCCACGAAGGCTCGACCCGCATCCTCATGGGGCCGGAGCGTATTGAATCCGGCTGGTGGGACGGCGCCGACGTGCGCCGTGATTACTACCTGATCGAAACCCGTTCCGGCCAACAGGGCTGGGCCTATCGGGCGGTGGGTGAGGGCGGTCCGCTGTGGCTGCAGGGCTGGTTCGCATGAGCATCGACTATGCCGAGCTGCACTGCCTCTCGAACTTCAGTTTTCAGCGCGGTGCTTCCAGTGCCCTCGAACTCTTTCAACGGGCGAAAAAACACGGCTATCAGGCGCTGGCGATCACCGACGAATGCACCCTGGCCGGCATCGTCCGGGCCTGGCAAGCGGCCAAGTCGGTGGAGCTGCCGCTGATTATCGGCAGCGAAATCCGCATCGAGAACGGCCCGAAACTGGTGCTGCTGGTGGAGAACCTTGAGGGTTACCAGACCCTGTGCCGGCTGATTACCCGGGCACGACGCCGTACGCAGAAAGGCCAGTATCAGGTGCTGCGCGAAGATTTCAGCGAGCCGATGCCGGGGCTGTTGGCGTTGTGGGCGCCGGACACGGTCGATGACTTTGAGCAGGGCCAGTGGCTGCAACAGACCTTCGCCGAACGCCTGTGGCTGAGCGTCCAGTTGCATTGCGGCCAGGACGATACCCGGCGTCTGGAGGCGTTGCTGAGCCTGGCGCGGGAGTTGCGGATTCCAGCGGTGGCCAGTGGCGATGTGCACATGCACACCCGTGGCCGACGGGCCTTGCAGGACACCATGACTGCCATCCGTCATCACCTGCCGGTGGCCGAAGCCGGGCTGCGTCTTCACCCCAATGGCGAGCGGCATGTGCGCAGCCTGGCTGTTTTGCAATCGATCTACCCGCCAGCCTTGCTCGATGAAACGTTGACCATTGCCCGGCGCTGCACCTTCGACCTTGGGCAGCTGCGTTATCAGTATCCACGGGAGTTGGTGCCGCAAGGCCACAGCGCCGATTCCTGGCTGCGTGAATTGACCGAACGCGGCATTCGCGAACGCTGGCCCCAAGGGGCGAGCGAGAAGGTGCGCGGGCTGATCAACAAGGAATTGGGGCTGATCGCCGAGCTGGGCTACGAAAGCTACTTCCTGACAGTGCAGGACATCGTCGCCTTCGCCCGGCGCGAGAAAATTCTCTGTCAGGGCCGAGGCTCGGCGGCCAACTCAGCGGTGTGTTTCGCCTTGGGCATCACCGAGATCGACCCGGACCGGATGAACATGCTGTTCGAACGCTTTCTCTCCAAGGAGCGCAACGAGCCGCCGGATATCGATGTGGACTTCGAGCACGAGCGTCGCGAAGAAGTCTTGCAGTACATCTTTCAGCGCTATGGTCGCAGGCGCGCGGCGTTGACGGCGGTGGTCAGCACCTACCATGCGGCCGGCGCGGTGCGTGACGTGGCCAAGGCATTGGGTTTGCCGCCGGATCAGATCAACGCCCTGGCCGATTGCTGCGGTCACTGGAGTGATGCCACTCCGCCCGTGGAACGCCTGCTGGAAGGCGGATTCGACCCCGAAAGCCCGGTGCTGCGCCGGGTCTTGAGCTTGACGCAACAGCTGATCGGCTTCCCCCGGCACTTGTCCCAGCACCCCGGTGGTTTCGTGATTTCCGAGCAGCCCCTGGACAGCCTGGTGCCGGTGGAAAACGCTGCCATGGCCGAGCGCACGATCATTCAGTGGGACAAGGACGATCTGGACGCGATCGGGTTGCTCAAAGTGGATATTCTGGCGCTGGGCATGCTCAGCGCGATCCGCCGTTGTTTCGATCTGCTGCGTCGCCACCGGAACCTTGACCTGAGCCTGGCGACGATCCCGTCCGAAGACCCGGCCACCTACGACATGATTGGCCGGGCCGACACCATTGGTGTGTTCCAGATCGAATCCCGGGCACAAATGTCGATGTTGCCCCGGCTCAAACCGCGCAAGTTTTATGATTTGGTGATCGAGGTGGCCATCGTTCGCCCCGGCCCTATTCAGGGCGGCATGGTCCATCCGTATCTGCGCCGCCGAAACAAGGAAGAACTCGAAAGTTATCCCTCCGAAGAGTTGCGGGAGGTGCTCAAACGCACCCTCGGCGTGCCGCTGTTCCAGGAACAAGTGATGCAGATCGCCATCGTCGCCGCCGACTACAGCCCCGGCGAGGCCGATCAGTTGCGCCGTTCCATGGCGGCCTGGAAACGCCACGGCGGGCTGGAACCACACAAGGATCGACTGGCCGCCGGGATGAAGAAAAACGGCTACACGGCCGAGTTCGCCGCGCAGATCTTCGAGCAGATCAAAGGCTTTGGCAGCTACGGGTTTCCCGAGTCCCACGCCGCCAGTTTCGCCTTGCTGACCTACGCCAGTTGCTGGCTCAAATGTCACGAACCGGCGGCCTTCGCTTGTGCACTGATCAACAGCTGGCCGATGGGGTTCTACAGCCCGGACCAGATTCTCCAGGACGCGCGCCGGCATCATTTGCAGATTCGTCCGGTGGATGTGCGCGCCAGTGACTGGGATTGCAGCCTGGAGCCGATGACCGGCGCACAACCGGCGATTCGCATGGGGTTGCGGATGATCAAGGGCTTTCGCGAAGACGATGCCCGGCGTATCGAAGCGGCGCGCGCGCGTGGGGTGTTTGTCGACATCGCCGACCTCGGCGAACGTACGCGCCTCGACGCCCGCGCCCAGGAGCAACTGGCCGATGCCGGTGCACTGCGGGGGTTGGCCGGTGACCGGCATCGGGCGCGCTGGGAGGTGGCAGGGGTGCAAAAGCAACTCGGTTTATTTGCCGGCCTGCCGCGTCAGGAAGAGGACGCCGTGGCGTTGCCCAAACCCACCGTCGGCGAAGACCTGCAAGCCGATTACGCCAGTGTCGGCACCACCCTCGGCCCGCATCCCCTGGCGTTACTGCGCGGTGAACTGAGAGCCCGGCGCTGCCGCAGTTCGCAAGAACTGATGGCGGTCGAACACGGGCGCCCGGTCAGCGTCGCGGGACTGGTGACGGGTCGGCAACGGCCGAGTACCGCCAGTGGCGTGACCTTCGTCACCCTGGAAGACGAGTTCGGCAACGTCAACGTGGTGGTCTGGCGCGACTTGGCGGAAAGGCAACGCCAGGTGCTGGTCGGCTCGCAATTGCTCAAGGTCGATGGCCGCTGGGAAAAGGAAGGCGAAGTTCGACACCTGATTGCCGGACGCTTGAGCGACCTGAGTGCATTGCTCGACGGCATCAGCGTGCGCAGCCGGGATTTTCGCTGACCTGTGTCGACGGGCTATTGCCGACCGCTACGCAGCCTTCGCAAACCCGGCAATTGAGTTCTTTCAGGTAGAAAGCAGACGCAGCCTCGCGTTGCTCGACAGCTGCTACAAATCCCCACCACCCACCCTGTAGCAGCTGACGAGCAACGCGAGGCTGCGTCTGGGATTTGCCTGACAAAACGCGATTGCCCGGTGAGGTTCAAGACGGTATCTACGCGGAGAGTGAGCAACAAAAATCTGCCGGTTGAGAATCAGCTAACCTCTATGAAACCATTGGCGTCGGCAACGCTCGAAACAAACGGGCCCACACCGTCCTCATGTCGTTGCGACCCCCTAAGTCAATTCACTTACAGGGACTCAGAGCCAGTCGATGCAGTTTTTAGATGAAAGCCACGGGTGTGCCGGCTGGGCCGGGGAAATGGCCGGGCGTATTCGCGCGTTCGACTGGTGCCAGACCGAACTTGGCAGCCTCGACACCTGGCCCGCGAGCCTGTGCAGCGCGGTGCAATTGATGCTGGCCTCACCACTGCCGATGGTCATGCTGTGGGGCCGCGCCGGGTACATGATCTACAACGATGCCTACTCCAAATTCGCTGGCGGGCGTCATCCTTACCTGTTGGGTTCTCCGGTGGAACTGGGCTGGCCGGAAGTCGCCGAATTCAATCGCAATGTGGTCGATACCTGCCTGGCGGGTGGCACCTTGTCCTATCGCAATAAAGAACTGGTGTTGCTGCGCGACGGCATCCCCGAAGACGTCTGGCTGGACCTCTATTACAGCCCGGTGGCCGATGATGCTGGCAAGCCGGCCGGGGTCATGGCGATGGTGGTCGAGACCACGGAGCATGTCATTTCCGAATGTCGTCGTCAGACCGCCGAAGACGCCTATCGCGCCGACAACGAACGGGTGCGCCTGGCACTCAATGCCGGGGCCTTGCTCGGCTCATTCGTCTGGGACATCAAAGCCAACAAGCTCTCCGGCGACGAGCGCTTTGCCCGTACCTTTTCCTTTCCCGCTGATCAGGATCTGGCCGACCTGCCCCCGGATCTCGCCGAAGCCAGGATCCACCCCGACGACCTCAGTTGGGTTCAGGAACAGGTCACTCAATCGGTTGAAACCGGCGATGCCTTTAATGCGGAGTATCGGGTGCTGCGCCCGGATGGCAGTTACCTCTGGGTGCAGGCGAGTGGCTGCTGCGAGTTTAACGAGCAGGGCGAACCATTCCGTTTTCCTGGCGTATTGATCGACATCCATGAACGCAAGTCTGCCGAAGAATCCTTGCTCAGGTTCACGCGCAACCTGGAGCAGCGCGTCGCCGATGAAGTCGAAGCGCGGCTGGCGGCTGAAGAACAACTGCGCCAATCACAGAAGCTCGAAGCCATCGGCGGCCTCACCGGTGGCGTGGCCCACGACTTCAATAACCTGTTGCAGGTGATCGCTGGCAACCTGCACCTGCTGGCGCGGCACGAACCGGACAACGCCAACGTACAGCGCCGGGTCAATGCATCCATTGCCGCCGTCGAACGTGGCGCCAAATTGTCTTCGCAATTGCTCGCCTTCGCCCGTCGCCAGCCATTGTCGCCAGCGGTCTGCAATCCAAAGCAAGTCTTCGAAGGTCTCGCGGAAATGTTGCAGCGGGCGCTGGGTGAAACCCTCCAGATCAAGGTAAACGCCCCGGAGGATGCCTGGCACATCTTCGTGGACCGCAATCAACTGGAAAACACCATTCTCAACCTGGCGATCAATGCCCGTGATGCCATGAAAGGTGAGGGGACCATCGGTTTGAGTGCCGGGCACGTCGTCCTCGATCAGAAGTTTTGTGCAGGCAAGGGCATCGTGGCCGGCGACTACGTCTGCGTCACGGTGGCGGACACCGGTATCGGCATGCCGCCACAAGTGCTCGCGCAGGCCTTCGAACCGTTCTTCACCACCAAGGCCGACGGCCAGGGCACGGGGCTGGGGTTGAGCATGGTGTTCGGTTTCGTCAAACAGAGCGGCGGGCACATCGAGATTTCCAGTACTGAGGGCCAGGGTACTCGGGTGCAGTTGTACTTTCCGCGTAGCTTGCGACCGGCGCCCAGTGAAACAACGCAGCAAGATGCACAGCCGCACGGTGGTCATGAAACCATTCTGGTGGTCGAAGACAACGAAGCGGTACGCGACTCGGCGGTGGAGTTGCTACGCGAAGAAGGCTATCAGGTGCTGACGGCGGCTAACGGCGACCAGGCGATGCAGATGTTGCTGGAGGGCACGGCGGTAGAGCTGATTTTCACTGACGTGGTCATGCCCGGCCTGATCAAAAGCGCGGATCTGGCGGCTTGGGCCAAGGTGCAAACTCCCCCGGTGGCGGTGTTGTTCACCTCGGGCCACACCCGTGACATTATCTCGCGCAATCACCAACTCAGCCCCGACACGTATTTACTGAGCAAACCCTACGACCCCGAAGCACTGACACGAATGGTTCGCACAGTCCTCAATGGTTAATCCCCCCGTGGAAGATGCACTGAGATCCCCTGTGGGAGCGAGCCTGCTCGCGATAGCGGTGTGTCATTAAACATTTATGTCGGCTGATACTCCGCCATCGCGAGCAGGCTCGCTCCCACAGGGGTTATGTGTGTTTTCCGCTATTTCATTAAGGTTTCCAGATGCCCCCAAAGCACACATCTAACCCTCCCTCAGGCATGGTCAGGGTGCGCGGCGCCCGGGAACACAACCTCAAGAACATCGACGTCGACATTCCGCGCGATGCGCTGGTGGTGTTCACCGGTGTCTCCGGCTCGGGCAAGTCTTCACTGGCGTTTTCGACCCTCTACGCCGAAGCGCAGCGCCGCTATTTCGAGTCGGTGGCGCCTTATGCGCGACGGCTGATCGATCAGGTCGGCGTACCGGATGTCGACTCCATCGAAGGCCTGCCGCCCGCCGTGGCCTTGCAGCAACAGCGGGGCACGCCGAGCACCCGTTCTTCGGTGGGCAGCGTGACGACGCTGTCGAGCCTGATCCGCATGCTGTACTCCCGGGCCGGCAGCTATCCGCCGGGGCAGGCGATGTTGTATGCCGAAGACTTCTCACCCAATACCCCGCAAGGCGCGTGCCCGGAGTGTCATGGGTTGGGACGGGTTTACGATGTCACTGAAGCGCTGATGGTGCCCGACCCGAGCCTGACCATCCGCCAGCGCGCAGTCGCTTCCTGGCCCACGGCCTGGCAGGGACAGAACCTGCGCGACATCCTCGTGACCATGGGCTACGACGTCGACAAACCCTGGCGCGATCTGCCGAAAAAACAGCGCGACTGGATCCTCTTCACCGAAGAAACACCGACAGTGCCGGTGTATGCCGGACTCACCCCGGACGAAACCAGAGTCGCGCTCAAACGCAAGATGGAGCCCAGTTATCAGGGCACCTTCACCGGCGCCCGACGCTACATCCTGCATACCTTCACCCATTCCCAAAGTGCGCTGATGAAGAAGCGCGTTTCGCAATTCATGCTTGGCAGCCCTTGCCCGTTATGTGACGGCAAACGGCTCAAGCGCGAGGCGTTGTCGGTGACGTTCGCGGGCTACGACATCGGTGAGTTATCGCAGATGTCGCTGCTGCAAGTGGCCGCTGTGCTGAAACCCGTGGCCGCGCACAGTTACCTTGAGCAGGCCGAAGAGGCGGGTGACGTGTTGACCCACCGGCAAACCCGTGAGGCCCGCGAAGAGCGAGTCGCCCACGGTGCCAGCGGTCATGCCAACGCGCCGGACGTGCGTCACACGCCTAATTTGTCGGTGGAAAAACGCCTGGCTGCGCAACGGATCGCCCAGGATTTGTTGGAGCGGGTAAGCACCCTCACGGACCTGGGGCTCGGTTATCTGGCGCTAGAACGCAGCACGCCGACGCTGTCCTCCGGCGAATTGCAGCGACTGCGCCTGGCGACGCAATTGGGCTCGCAACTGTTCGGTGTGATCTACGTCCTGGATGAGCCTTCGGCTGGCCTGCACCCGGCGGACGGCGAGGCGTTGTTTGAAGCGCTGCAACGCTTGAAGGCCGCCGGCAATACGCTGTTTGTGGTTGAGCATGACCTGGACACCATGCGCCGCGCCGACTGGTTGATTGACGTCGGTCCGGCGGCGGGCGAGCACGGCGGCCAGATCCTCTACAGCGGTCCGCCGTCAGGATTGGCCGAAGTGGCGAACTCGCAGACCCGCGCCTATCTATTCGCCGAACACATCACCCAACCTCGCGCCAGTCGCAAGGCCACCGATTGGCTGCGCCTGGAGGGCATCACCCGCAACAACCTGAACAACCTCAGCGTCGAGTTTCCGCTGGGTTGCTTCACCGCCGTAACGGGTGTATCCGGTTCCGGCAAATCGAGCCTGGTCAGCCAGGCGCTGCTGGAGTTGGTCGGTGCCCATTTGGGACGGGCCGCCAGCGACAGCGAAGCCGAAGCATTGAGCCTTGAGGACGATGCACCGCAAGTCAGTGGCGGTCAGGTCACGGCGGGGCTGGCCTCGATCAAGCGCCTGGTGCAGGTCGATCAAAAACCCATTGGCCGCACGCCACGCTCCAATCTGGCGACCTACACCGGGCTGTTCGACAACGTGCGCAAGCTGTACGCCGCGACCCCCGAGGCCCAGGCCGAGGGCTACGACGCCGGGCAATTCTCGTTCAACGTCGCCAAGGGCCGTTGTCCGACCTGCGAAGGGGAAGGCTTTGTCAGCGTCGAATTGTTATTCATGCCCAGCGTTTATGCGCCATGCCCGACGTGCCACGGCGCGCGCTACAACCCTGAAACGCTGGCGATCACCTGGCAAGGGTTGAACATCGCCCAAGTGTTGGGGTTGACGGTGGATGAAGCCGTCACGGTGTTCGCCGAGCAGCCGGGCATTCGCCGCTCGCTGGAGGTGCTGCGGGATATTGGCTTGGGGTATTTGCGCCTGGGACAGCCTGCGACCGAGTTGTCCGGCGGTGAAGCGCAGCGCATCAAACTGGCGACCGAGCTGCAACGCAATCAACGGGGAGCGACGCTGTATGTGCTTGACGAACCGACCACGGGATTGCATCCGCGGGACGTTGACCGGTTGCTGGAACAGTTGAATACGCTGGTGGTGGCGGGGCATACGGTGATAGTGGTCGAGCATGAAATGCGCGTGGTGGCGCAGAGTGACTGGGTGATCGACATCGGGCCGGGGGCGGGGGATCAGGGTGGGAAAATCGTTGTTGCTGGCGCGCCGCAGACAGTGGCCAGAAGCAAGAAAAGCAGGACAGCGCCGTTTTTGGGACGTGTGCTTGGCAGGGTTTGATGTGTTGTTTGTGCTGGCCCCATCGCGAGCAAGCTCGCTCCCACAGGGGATTTTTGAACGCCGCAGATTCAGTGTAGGAGCGGGCTTGCCCGCGAAGGCGGACTGTCAGGCGCAGTCCAGGGTGCGTCTGACTTTGTCCAACAGTTCACTGATCTGAAACGGCTTGATCAGCATCTCCATGCCATCCCCCAAAAACACCTGCCGGTTGATCGCGTTTTCCGCATATCCGGTCATGAACAGGATCGGCAATCCCTCACGCCATCCGCGGGCGACATCCGCCAGTTCCCGGCCGTTCATGCGTGGCAGGCCAACATCCGTCAGCATTAGATCAATCGACGGATCGTTTTGCAGGCGCTCAAGGGCGGCTTCGATGTCGCCCGCCTGGGTGCAGCGATATCCGGCATCCACCAGCACCTCGGCGACGAACATGCGCACCGAAGGCATGTCCTCGACAATCAGCACATGCTCGCCCGAACCTTGATGATCCACCGCATCTGACACAACGTCAGCCGAGCTCGGGTCCGAACTGGCCGGCAGCATGATGGTCACCTCGGTGCCGCGTCGGGCCACGCTGCGGATGTGCGCATCACCCCCCGATTGCCGGGCAAACCCGTAAATGCTCGACAGGCCCAGACCAGTGCCCTGGCCCAGCGGTTTGGTGGTGAAAAACGGGTCGAATACCTTGTCGATCACACTGTGCTCGATACCGGTACCGTCATCACGCACCGACAGCGCGACGTAGGCGCCATCCGCCAGTTTCAGGTCGCCGTGGGAATACGCCGCGTAAGTGCTGACCCAGATATTCCCGCCTTGGGGCAAGGCATCGCGGGCGTTGATCACCAGGTTGAGCACGGCGCTTTCCAGCTGAATCGGGTCGACCAGCGCAATCGCGGCTTTGGAGGTCAATTCGAGTTTCAGGGCGATGTGTTCGCCAATGGTACGCACCAGTAATTCTTCGAGGGAGCGGATGTGTTCGTTGATGTCCACCGGCCGCGTATCGAGCGGTTGCTGGCGAGCAAAGGCCAGCAAGCGATGGGTCAGCGCGGCGGCGCTCATGGCCGAGTTCAACGCCGCGTCGGCATAGAACTGAACCTTGTCGGTGCGCGCATCGGCGACGCGTTTCTGGATCAGTTCCAGGCTGGTGATGATGCCGGTCAGCAGGTTGTTGAAGTCATGGGCGATGCCACCGGTCAACTTGCCCAGCGCGTCCATTTTCTGCACTTGCAGCAACTGGGCTTCGGTGCGCACGCGCTCGGCGATTTCACGTTCCAGCTGCGAGGTGGCGTCGTCAAGTCGCGCCAGGTGCGAGCGTTCGCGGTGGCGGTGTTCGGTGACGTCTTCGACGAACAGAAGGCTTAACCCCGGTGTGCGATAGGGCGAAATCTGCCACTCGGTTTCCCGTAGCTCACCCTCCACCCGCAGGTTCAAAATGCCTTTCCAGCGCTCGCCAGCGAGCAGGCGCAGGCGCAGTTCCTCGATGACGGCATCCTGGTCTTCGGCGAAGCATTCACCCAAGGTGTCCGGGTCGAGATTGTCCTGAATCAGCCGGGCAAAAGCGTGGTTGCACTCGTGTACTTTGAAATCGGCATCCAGCACCGCGATGGGCGCCGACACATTGACGAAAATCTCGCGGAACCGCGCTTCACTCTCACGCAGGGCGTTTTCGGTGTCGCGCACCCGCAGCAAGGTGCGCAGGGTCGCCAGCAGCACGTCCGGGTCCACGGGGTGGATCAGGTAGGCATCGGCACCGGCGTCCAGCCCCGTGATGATGTCGCCGGTCTGGATCGAGGCGGCCGATACGTGAATAACCGGCAACAGGGCGGTGGCGGGCTCGGATCGCAGCTTGCGCACGATGTCGAAACCGCTCATGTCCGGCAGGTTGACGTCCAGAATCAGCGCGTCGATCGTTTCGCTGTCGATCAGCGCCAGGCCATCACCGCCGGTCCCGGCTTCGAGCACGGTGTAGCCGTGGGACTCCAGGCGTCGGCGCAGGGCGTAGCGCGTCGCAACGTTGTCGTCGACGATCAGCAGGTGGATGTCACGTTTCATCGGCAGGCTCCATGGCGATGGCCAGCGGGATGATCACGAAAAAGGTCGAACCGACCCCCGGTGTACTCTCGACCCCGACTTCGCCGCCCAGCAACGCGGCAAAGCGTTTGCACAATGACAATCCCAGGCCGGTGCCGCGCAAGCGCTTTTGCAAGGGCGAATCGACTTGGGAGAAGTCCTCGAACAATGCGCCATGTAGCTCGGCAGCGATACCAATTCCGGTGTCGCTGACGGCAAAGCGTACGAAGTTCGTGCCTTCGAGCCTCGCCGACACCCGCACCTCACCGCGGGTGGTGAACTTCAGCGAATTGGCGATGAAGTTGCGCAGGATCTGTGCGAGCTTTTTGTCGTCGGTGAACAAACGCGGCAAACCGACCGGCTCTTCGAAGATCAGATCCACGGCGCTGGCGTCGACAATCGGACGAAACATGCCGCGCAGGGCGGCGAACAAGTCCAGCATGTCGAACCAGGCCGGTGAAATGCTGATGCGCCCGGCCTCGATTTTCGCCAGGTCCAGCAAGTCGTCGACCATGTCGCTCAACTCCCGGGCGGCGGTGCTGACGAAGGAGACCTGCTTGTGTTGCTCGGGGCTTAGCGGGCCGTCGAGTTCATCGCTCAGCAGGCTGGCGATGCTCAGGATCGAGCCCAGTGGCGTGCGAAATTCGTGGCTCATGTACGACAGGAAACGGCTTTTCAGGTCCGAGGCCTGACGCAATTCTTCGGCCTGGTTGTCGAGTTCGGCGTACAGCGCGAGCACGCCCTGATTGGTTTCATCAAGCTCTTCGCGCAGGGCGGCGGTTTCATTCTGCAAGCGTGCAATCAATGCCGAGGGGTCGTCCGGCGCGAGCGTGGGTGACTCAGCCATGGGCGGCCTCCAGGGCAACGACCAATACCGTCACATCGTCCCGGCCGCGACAGAAATCACGGTGCAGGACGGCGGCTATCACGGCCGGATGGCGGTGCACCAGGCCGGGGTAGTCATGCAAGTTCCATCGGGACTGTAGGCCGTCGCTGTACATGATCAATAGCTGTCCGTTCACGTGAGCATAGTCAAAGGGTTGGGCTTTTCGATACTGCCCGCCAACGATGCCGGGATGGGACGCCAGGCCACGGGATTTGTCGGGGGCGATCAGGCTGGCACCGATGTTGCCGATACCAGTGAACGTCAGTTTGTCGCGCTGCGCGTCGAACTGCGCAACCGCCAACGCGCCGCCACGGGTTCCGATCATGGCCTGGTGAATGTCTTCGAGCAGCAGCACTGGCGAGGCGAACGGCGTTCGCGCAAAGGCTTTTTCACCGGCGCGGGCGGCGTGTTCGGCGTCTTCGCCATGGCCCAGGCCGTCGATCACCAACGCGCTGAGGTTCGGCCCGTCAAACGCCAGGTGCCAGACATCACCGCACGCCGGGTCACGGGCCAGCGAGTGCTGGCTGACGCCCAATCGCAGGTCCGCCACTGTGTGGGTGCGCGGATACAAGCGGGCCAACAGCACGGCGCCCCGGGAATCGGCGTACACATCGAACACGTCAGTCTGGCGCGACACCGCACCCAGGCCAATGCCCTGAGTACCTCCGGTGGAAAAACCGTCCGCCAGACACGCCTGCACATCAAAGCCCTGCGCGCGATCCACCGCCAGCATCTCGATCCCTTGACCGTTTTTGAATGGCAGGGTCCGCAGGTGCAGTTCGCCACGGGCGGCATGCTTGAGCAGGTTGCTGGCAAGCTCCGTGGCCACCAGTGCCACACGTCCGGCATCGGTAGCGTCGAAGCCGATGTGTTCAGCGAGTTTCTGCGCGGTGCGCCGGGCATGGCCGATCTGGCTGCTGTCTTCGATCAACAGGACGTCGGTCAGGGTGCCTGTAATGTTCATGTCCATCGGGTGATCGTTATGCGAGTGCCTTGGCCGGGCGCGGTGTCGAGTTCGAATTCATCCACCAGGCGCTTGGCCCCGGTCAGGCCCAGGCCCAGGCCGCTGCCGGAGGTCCAGCCGTCGGTCATTGCCAGTTTGATATCAGGAATGCCCGGCCCTTCGTCGCGAAAGGTCAGGCGCAAGCCCACCCGCGAGTTTTCGTCGAGGATCTGCCAGTCCATGTCGCCGCCACCGCCATAGACCATGGTGTTACGCGCCAGCTCGCTGACGGCGGTCACCATTTTGGTCAGGTCGATCAGGCGCATGCCGCACTCGGTGGCCAGCTTGCGTGCGGTCTGGCGGGCCATGACCACGTCCTGCTCAATGTGAATCGGATGAGTGCCGCTGCTGCGCAGGGTCATTGCTCGCGTACTCGTTCATGCAGCAGTTTCATTCCACGCTCGACGTTCAGCGCGGTACTGACGCCGGGCAGGGTCAGGCCCAGCTCGACAAGGGTGATCGCCACGGCAGGCTGCATTCCTACAAGCACGGTTTCGGCATCCATGATTTTCGACAGGCCGGAAATGGTGCCGATCATCCGACCAATGAACGAATCGACCATGTCCAGCGCGGAAATGTCGATCAACACGCCGCGCGCTGATGTTTTGCTGATGCGCTCGGACAGATCGTCCTGAAGGGTCAGGGCGAGCTGGTCGTGCATGTCGACCTGAATGGTCACCAGCAGAAAGTCGCCCATCTGCAGAATAGGAATTCGATCCATGGGCTTATACCGTCTTGCTGACGGTGAGTCCCAGGCGGGTCAGGGCCAGTTTCAGGGCATCGGCCAGGTTGGCCTTGGTGACCACGCCTTGCAGGTCCAGGCCCAGGTGCACGATGGTCTGGGCAATCTGCGGACGCACACCGCTGATAATGCAATCAGCACCCATCAGGCGAATGGCGGTGACGGTTTTGAGCAGGTGTTGCGCCACCAGGGTATCGACAGTCGGTACGCCGGTGATGTCGATGATGGCGATTTCCGAGCCGGTATCGACGATCCGTTGCAGCAGCGATTCCATCACCACCTGGGTGCGTTGCGAGTCCAGCGTGCCAATCATCGGCAGCGCGAGTACGCCGTCCCACAGCTTGACCACCGGCGTGGAGAGTTCCAGCAGTTCTTCTTGCTGGCGCTTGATCACCGCTTCACGAGACTTCTGGAAGGTGCGGATGGTGTGCATGCCGAGCGCATCGAGCAGTTCGGAGACTTCCCAGAGCTGCTCGGCGAGCACGGCCGGGCTGTCTTGGTAATGGCTTTGCAGCAGGCCAAACAGCGGGCCTTTTAGCGAAAAGATGAAGCTGGCGGTCTGGTGGGAATCCTGGCCGAGCAGGGCGCGACTGTTGGAGAGCTTTTCAAGGAACTGGCGCGCTTCGTCCCAACCTGGCGCAGAGACATTCTGCCCGTTGCCGTTTTCCAGCCCGCTGACTACCAGGTGCAGGAACTCTGCGGTTTGCTGCTTGAGGTCGTGTTCTTTGAGGTTGCGATTGGCGCCATTGGCTTCCAGGCCCTTGATCCATTCGGTGAGCAGTTGCGTCTGGTTATTTTTCATCGCATCGAGTGTGCTGATTTGCAGTGCTGCCATGTCCATGTGCTCCTGAATGAGTCTCTGCCGGTTCCATTGAAAAACGACCGGCGTGAAGTCAGTGACCTTTGCCGAATGAAATAGTTGTTCGTTTTGCGCAGGTTTTTTTCATTGCGACCGTAAGTTGCCCGGTAACTCTAGTCGGCACTGCTCCAAGTGGTGATTTTTTGACTGGGAACCGAGAGGGCCAAGACCATTCAAGTAGCCAAAAAGAAGACCGCATCAGCGGTCTTCCAGTTGAGTCATTTATCAGGATGGGCGGCCTGGAGTTTTTTCGCCATGGCCAGGTGTTTTTCAAGGGCGGGCAGCATTTGCTGGGCAAAGCCTTTTAACGCGGTGGCGCCTTTCTCCTTGTCATCCGTCACCGTATTGGCTTCTTTTTTGAACAGCTCGATGGTGTCTTCGTGAGCTTTGACCTGATTGTTCGCATACGCCGCGTCAAAGGACTCATCGCGCATGTCGAGGATTTGCTCCTTGGCCTGTTTGACCAGCGTGGTCGTGTCCGGCACCTCGATGTCATGCTTTTTCGCCAGGGCTGCCAGTTTGTCGTTGGCCTTCGAATGATCGGTGATCATCATGTTGGCAAACGCCTTTACGTCGGCCGACTTACTTTTTTCCAGCGCTAAACGACTGGTTTCGATCTCTGCAATGCCGCCCGCGGCTGCACTGTCGACGAAATCATTGGAGGTGGCGGCAAGTGCCGAGCCCATGCTGGTGCTCAAGGCGACGGCCAGGGCCAGGTGGCGCAGGGTGAATCCGTCCATTGGTTATTCTCCACACAGGTTTTTGAAAGCGATCCAGTGATCGTTAATCTGTGGAGGCCGGGGTTTGGGCAAAGGTTTTATCGTATTTGCGACGGGACGACGAACGGGCACCGCTGGTCTGACAGGTGGTCGACAGAACCCTCAAACCAAGGCCATTCTGATAGTTGGTGAACGCAATCGATCGCGTTTGCTTCCGATCATCAAAACGGAGGTGTTCCATGCCGGTGCCCCATGACCTGTTTCAGGACTTGAAGGTTTCAAAGGAAGAGATCCAGCAAAAACGCACCAAGGATCCGTTACTGGATTCACTGATCAATAAATATTCCCAGGCGGACGCTGAAGTGGTGAAGGCCGAGACCGCGTCATCCGATGCGCCCAGTGATGACGTGTTGAAGAAGCTCAAGGAGAAGCGCTTGCAGGTCAAGGACAAGATCGTCCAACAATTGCAGGCATCGTCCTGACGCGCCGTTTCTAGCCACCGACGACCGGTGTCAAAAAATCTGGAATGGGGTGAAAACCGGCACCTCGTAAGTGACGAGTCATCATTAATGATTCCCTGAGAGGTGCCTTATGTCTAATCCCGGATTTCCGAGTAAAGAGGAGGGCGGGTATGACCCGATGCCGACGGGTCCTGAGCCCGACCCGTACGACATCGAAACCGAACCGGATCCTGAGGATGGCGACCCTGAACGCGTGAATGAAGAAACAGCTGACGACGCAGATCCTGAATAACCTGCAAACACACTGTGAGAGCGAGCCTGCTCGCGAAGACGCCTTGTCATTCAATATTTTTATCGACTGACACGACGCCTTCGCGAGCAGGCTCGCTCCCACAGTTTGATGTTTGTTATTGCTGGAGGGCGGTGGCGAGCGGTAACCGCGCCATGTTCATGGCTTTCAGCGACCCGAAATACAGCCAATCCCCATACTCACGCACCGTCGTGATCGGTGAATAATTACCGGTGCTGGCGTCCTGCAGATTGGCAATCACCTTGCCGTCCAGGTCCAGCCCCAAGACAAAGGCGCGTTTTTCCACCGGTTCAGGAAGCACCGTCATCGCCCGAGCAATCATCTTGCGCACGAAAGGGTGCGGCGCCGTACGGTCGAGCAGCCCGTTACGCGGCGCATAGAGCGCCACCCAGAAGCGATCGCGACCATTGAACGCAAGGTTGTCCGGCAGCCCCGGCAAGTTATCGATAAACAGGTCATGCGTGCCGGCTTTCGGCCCTGTCAGCCAATAGCGGCTGATCCGGTAGGCGCCGGTTTCGTTGACCAGTACAAAGCTGTCAGCAGGCCCCAGCGTGACGCCGTTGGCGAACTCCAGTTTGTCCAGCAACACGGTGGTTTTCCCAGTCTGGAAGTCATACCGCAGCAATCGACCGTCACCACCGTGCTCGATTATCGCATCGCCATCCTTGCCGTAGCCCCATCGGCTGGAGGCGTCGCTGAAATAGGCGAAATGCCCCTCCGTGTCGATGGCCACGTCATCGGTAAAACCAAACGGCACGCCGCCAGCGGTGGTGGTCAGAGGTATCAATTGGCCTTGAGCATCCAGCGACAGCAGACCCTTGACGCCGTCCGCGATCACCAGCAAACCATTGGGGTGACGCGCCAGACCCAGCGGTCTGCCGCCGGTATCGGCCAGCACTTTGGTTTCATTGCCATCGATGCTCGTGTGGATCAACTTGCCGTCATGCAGTCCGGTGATCAGCATGTTGCTCTCCAGCAATAGCGCTTCCGGCCCCGCAATATCAGCGGGGCCGACACGCTCCACGCCTTTGAGGCGCTGATTGTCGGCGTAGACGCCGCTGGTGAGGGAGGGCGCCGGTGGCGGATTCCAGGCGACCGGTTGCACCTTGGTCGGAAACAGCAACAGGAAGACGCAAAGGGCAATCAAGAGCAGTGCCAGCAGATGTCGGAACTTGATGATTTTTCTCACACGCTGGCTCCGGCGGGTGTCAGTTGTTTTTGCGCGGTTTCCCGCAAGGCCAGCATCGATTCAGCGGATTCACGCTCGATGCGCTGTTTGAGCAACAGCTGATTGGGCTCGTCAATCGGGTTTCCTGGGATAGCGATCTGGTGCTGCATGCGAGTCATGGGCGTTCTCGTCAAAGGCAGGGGGGGCATGATCCGGTTCCACGTAAAGGGTGCCGAACAGGTAATCCATCAGCGGAAACACGATGTTGAAATTGCGCTCCTGCATCAGTTCGCGGCGGTGATGCAATTCATGCAGGCGGCGCATCTGACGAATCCACGGCAAGCGCGTGACCGGGTTGCCGGGCGGCAAGTGCTCGCAGGCATGAAACACTTCATAGGTCAGGTAGCCGAGGACCAGACAGCCGCCCACCAGGCCGGCGACGTTGGTATTGAACTGTTGAGGTAGCCACCACAGGGGCAGGGCAATGAAGCTGGTGTACACCACGATCAGCCAGGCTGGAAACAAAATTACTCGCCAGTCCCGGGCGCTGTCGTAGGTCATGTGGCCGGGTGCGAAAAAGCTGTGATGGTCGCCGGCATGGCGGGCGTAGAACATCCGCGCAAAGCTCTTTTTGTGATGCCCCAGATGTCGATGCACCCCGTAGACGCCGAAGTTGAAGAACAACAGCGTGATCGGCACCGCCAGCCATTCCAGCGGCTTGACCTGATGCACGCTGCTCCAGAATCCGTCGATGGCCAGCACCCCGAAAATCAGCACAAAAGTGCCATGCAGCCATGGGTTGTAGAGGGGATGAATGTCGGCGCGATAGCGGCTGCGGAATGCCTGGATGGTCTGCCTCACTGCGCTCACCTCTGGTTATTGTTATAGCCAGCAGATTAGCTGATCTGCCCGCAAAGGCTTGCGCAACTAGAGGACACAAACGCCATGATCCGGTGTGGTCAGCTCAGTGGATTCCAGCGCTGTGACCAGTCCTCATCGGACTGGATCACCTCACGCAGCAAATCGAACGCCCTTTGCAGGGTGACCGAGTCACGATCGCGCGAATACACCAGGTAGGTCGGGTAATTGAATTCCGGGGCCTTGGGTACGGGTTCCAGTACACCGCTTTGCACATAACTCTGGACCACGCGTGTGCGGAAGTAGCCGCTGCCGCCGTTTTCCAGGATGTACTGCAAGCCGAGTGGGCCGAGGTTGAAGCTCAACGCGGCTTTGGCTTTTTCCGGCAGCGCCGCATCGTGCTGGCGACGGAAATCCGGGCCCCAGTCGATGTACACGTATGGGTCGGGTTTGCTGGCCAACCGTACCAGCACCAGCTTTTCTTCCAGCACCTGCTCGACTTGCAGGCGCGGCCAGTATTCCGGCTGATAGACCAGCGCGGCATCGAGCACACCCAGCTCCAGTTGCCGCAAGAGGGTTTCGCCGTCGCGGATTTCCATGCGCAGGGCGTGGCTGGGAATCTTTTCGCGCAGTTCACCGGCCCAACGGAGCATCAACGGATTGCACAGGCTGACCTCACCACCGATGTGCAGCACGTCGCGGTAACCCTCAGGCAGCGGCAAATCCCGGCGTGCCGCTTCCCAGGTCTCGACCAGTTGATTGGCGTACACCACAAAAGCCTCGCCATTGGGCGTCAGACGCGCGCCGGCGCGGTTGCGCACGAACAGCGTGCTGCCCAGATGGCTTTCAAGCTTTTGCACACGCGCAGTGATCGCGGTCTGGGTGACATGGAGCTTCTCGGCCGCCGCAGCGAGGCTGCCGTGGCGGACGATTTCCAGAAAGGTGCGGGCGAGATCGATGTCCATGGGGCAGCCGGTGCGGGAAGTTCAGGCATTGTAGACGGATGCGGCCGACGCAGGCTTCGCCAGCTGTTACAGGGGGTGTTCAGATAGGGAGCGTGCCAACGCACTACACTGCAACCGTCTCTAGCCCAACGGCGGCCACCCATGACGGCAAAGCACGCATCAAACATCCTCGACACGACCGAAGGCCAGCGTCTGGCTGGCGTTGATGCCGAGGCGTGGCGCGAATGGGGGCCTTACTTGAGCGAACGCGAATGGGGCACGGTGCGCGAAGACTACAGCGCCGACGGCGATGCCTGGCGCTATTTTCCTCATGAACACGCCCGCAGCCGGGCCTATCGGTGGGGCGAGGACGGGCTTGCCGGATTTTGCGACAAGGCTCAGCACTGGTGTCTGGGGCTGGGCTTATGGAATGAGCGTGACCCGATTCTCAAAGAGCGTCTATTTGGCTTGAACAACGCTGAAGGCAATCACGGCGAGGACGTCAAAGAGCTGTATTTCTACGTCGATGGCGTGCCCAGTCATGCCTACATGCGCATGCTCTACAAATACCCGCAGGCCGAATTCCCCTACGCCGACCTGGTGGCCGAAAATGCCCGCCGTGGCTTGGCCGATACCGAGTTTGAAATCCTCGACACCGGTGTGTTTGAAGACAACCGCTATTTCGACGTGACGGTGGAGTACTCCAAGCACGAGGCAGATGACATCTTCATGCGCGTCACCGTGCACAACCGATCCGATCAGCCAGCACGACTGCACGTCTTGCCGCAGCTATGGGCTCGTAACACCTGGAGTTGGGCGGCGCACGTGCAGCAACCAAGCCTCACGCTTAGGGGCGATGAGGTTCTGGCCCGACACCCGCAACTCGCCGACCGGCAGGCCAGCGCCTGGGGCGAGGAAGACTGCCAATGGCTGTTCTGCAACAACGAGACCAACTTCCCCAAACTGAATGGCGTGGGGGCGAGCGGTCCCTTCAAGGACGGCATCAATGATTTTCTGGTCAACGGTAACAACAATGCCATTCGCCATGACACTGGAACCCGGGTGGCAGCGCATTTCACCCTGACGTTCGAGGCTGGCCAAAGCCGATGCGTTTACCTGCGTTTTGCCCCGATCGGCGCGGCTCGGATCAATGCCACAAACCTGTTCGAGCGGCGTCGCGCTGAAGCCGATGATTTTTACGCAGCCCTGCAAACCCACATTGTCGATGCGGATGCGCGCAATGTTCAGCGTCAGGCGCTGGCCGGGTTGCTCTGGTCGAAACAGCTGTATTACTTCGACGTCAATCAGTGGCTCGACGGCGATCCGGCGCAACCTTCACCGCCTGCCGGGCGTTCGCACATTCGCAATACGCATTGGCGACACCTGTCGAATTTCGACATCGTCTCAATGCCAGACACTTGGGAATACCCGTGGTACGCCTCGTGGGATCTGGGCTTTCAGGCCGTGGCTTTTGCGCTTATCGACCCTGGCTTCGCCAAGCATCAATTATTGCTGCTGGTCAAAGACCGCTTCATGCATCCCAACGGCCAGTTACCGGCCTACGAATGGCGTTTTGACGACGCCAACCCGCCGGTGCATGCCTGGGCCTGTTGGCGGGTGTATCAGCAAGACAAGGCGCTGACGGGCGTCGGCGACATGGACTTCCTTGAGCGGATATTCCACAAACTGCTGCTGAATTTTTCCTGGTGGGTCAACCGTAAGGATGCGGAAGGCCGCAACCTGTTCCAGGGTGGATTTCTGGGGCTGGACAACATCGCGTTGTTCGACCGTTCGGCATTGTTGCCACCCGGTTACCAACTGGATCAGGCCGACGGCACGGCGTGGGTCGCCGCTTATGCGCTGGACTTGATGCGCATCGCGCTGGAGCTGGCCAAGCGCAACAGTGTGTACGTCGACATTGCGGTGAAGTTCTTCGAGCATTTCCTTTACATCGCCGGGGCAATCAATCGGGTCGACTCCGATGCCGAAGGGTTGTGGGACGAGCAGGACCAGTTTTTCTATGACGTATTGCACCGACCCGATGGTGTGAACGAGCCGCTGCGTTTACGCTCGATTGTCGGCCTGATGCCGCTGTTTGCTGTGCAAGTGCTGGAGCAGCACGAGCATGAAGGTTTACCCGGGTTGCGTGAGCGTTTGCTCGGTTTCATGCGTCACCGTCCGGATCTCGCCAGTCTGGTTTCACGCTGGACCGAACCTGGCGAAGGCAACCGGATGCTCCTGGCATTGTTGCGTGGCGAGCGTACCAAGGACCTGCTCAAACGCATGCTCGATGAACGCGAGTTTCTTTCCCCGTTCGGGATTCGTTCGTTGTCCAAGGCCTTTGCTGAACAGCCCTTTGGCTTGCTGATCAACGGTGACCAGCTGTGTGCTCATTACGAGCCGGCAGAGTCGGAATCCCGGCTGTACGGCGGCAATTCCAACTGGCGCGGGCCGGTGTGGATGCCGATCAACTACATGCTGATCGAATCCTTGCGCGAGTTTCATCGTTATTACGATCAGGATTTTTCGGTGGAATACCCTACGGGCTCGGGGTTCCTGGCGTCACTGGAAGAGGTCGCCGATAGCCTGAGCCAGCGACTGACCAGGCTGGTGCTTCGCGATGAAACGGGCAATCGGCCGTCAATGGCGGCGTATCCGCAGTTGCAGGCAGACCCCGCCAGCCGCGACCTGGTGTTGTTCCATGAGTATTTTCATGGGGAAACCGGGCGTGGAATGGGGGCCAGCCACCAGACGGGGTGGAGTGCGCTGATCGCGTTGTTGCTACAACCCTGATTTCCCACCCAACGCACTTCCCCTGTGGGAGCGAGCCTGTTCGCGAAGGCGTAATGCCAGTCGACATCAATGTTGAATGACAGATTGCCTTCGCGAGCAGGCTCGCTCCCACACTAGATTGTGGTGTTTGCAGGATCGCTGTTCAAAACGCAAAACACGAACAGCCAAACGCGCCCCAGAATCCCTGAAAGTCACTGACCGGCGCTGACGACATCCGCGCCCGTTCATGGCTGTGCGCATGCACCGCGCAGGCACCTGCGCATTGATGGACCTGCGCGGTCATCGGCGTCAGATGTTTCCAGTGCCCCGGCACCTTGGTGACCGGCGACCATTCAGGCACCACGGGAATCGGTGGCGGCCCGAGTTTTTCGAACTCGTGGGTGCCGTGGACAATCTTGCCGTCGACAATGGTCAGCACTGACTCGATCCATTTGATCGCTTCATCCTCGATGTGGAAATAGTCCGCCGACAGTGCAATCAAATCCGCCAGTTGCCCGACTTTAATCATGCCTTTCTTGCCCTGCTCGGAAGAGAACCAGGCACTGCCGTGGGTGAACAATTCCAGCGCCGTGTCGCGGCTCAGGCCTTGCGGGTACAGCTCCAGCCCACCGACGGTGCGGCCGCTGACCAGCCAATACATCGACGTCCAGGGGTTGTAGCTGGAGACACGGGTGGCATCGGTACCGGCGCCAACCGGAAGGCCCTCGGCGATCATGCGGGCGATGGGCGGAGTGTGTTCGGCGGCTTTGGCGCCGTAGCGGTCGACGAAATACTCGCCCTGAAACGCCATCCGGTCCTGAATCGCAATGCCACCACCCAAGGCTTTTACCCGTTCGATGTTCTGCGGCGTAATGGTTTCGGCGTGGTCGAAAAACCAGGGCAGACCGTTGAACGGAATGTCGCGGTTTACCTTCTCGAACACGTCGAGCATGCGGCTGATGGATTCGTTGTACGTCGCGTGCAGACGGAACGGCCAACGCTGTTCCACCAGATGCCGCACGACAGGTTCCAGTTCCTGTTCCATGGTTTGCGGCAAGTCCGGGCGCGGTTCGAGGAAGTCTTCGAAGTCCGCCGCCGAGAACACCAGCATTTCCCCGGCCCCGTTGTGCCGCAGGAAATCGTCGCCCTGGCCGTAGTGAGAAGTGCTGGTCCAGTTTTTGAAGTCGGTCAGTTCTTCCTTGGGTTTCTGGGTGAACAGGTTGTAGGCGATGCGCACCGTGAGTTGTTGGTCTTTGGCCAGTTGCTGGATGACTTGATAGTCGTCGGGATAGTTCTGATAACCGCCGCCGGCATCGATCGCGCTGGTGATGCCCAGGCGATTGAGTTCGCGCATGAACTGGCGTGTTGAGTTGACTTGATACTCCAGCGGCAATTTGGGCCCCTTGGCCAGGGTCGAGTAAAGAATCATCGCGTTCGGCCGGGCGATCAGCATGCCGGTGGGATCGCCGTTGGCATCGCGCTGGATCTCGCCTCCGGGCGGGTTCGGCGTGTCGCGGGTGTAGCCGACAACTCTCAGGGCGGCGCGGTTGAGCAGGGCGCGGTCGTAGAGGTGCAGGACGAACACCGGGGTGTCTGGCGCCGCCTTGTTCAGTTCATCAAGGGTTGGCAGGCGTTTCTCGGCAAACTGGAACTCGTTCCAGCCGCCGACCACCCGCACCCATTGCGGCGTGGGTGTGCGATCGGCCTGGTCCTTGAGCATGCGCAAGGCATCGACCAGTGACGGCACGCCTTCCCAGCGCAGTTCGAGGTTGTAATTGAGGCCGCCCCGGATCAAATGCAGGTGCGAGTCATTGAGGCCGGGAATCACCGTGCGACCGTGCAGGTCGACGATCTTCGTGCCGGGACCTTGCAGAGCCATGGCCTGGGCATCGCTGCCAACTACTACAAAGCGCCCGTCCTTGATCGCGACAGCGCTGGCCTGGGGTTTTTTGCGATCAACGGTGTGCAGGCGTCCGTTGTACAGAATGAGGTCGGCCGGGGTGTCGGGCATGGTCTTACTCCCTGCGAATAGCGGGCTGATCCAGGCACCGACAGCACCTGCCGAAAGGCCTTGCAGTACACGTCGGCGGTTAAAACCGTCAGGTTCGTCAGGTGGGCTCATGGCCGTGCTCCGCGCAAAATCAGTCGGGGGCAAACAGCCGATCTCTGACGCATGCGGCCAGAAGGAATATAGACGGTGAATCCGCAATGGGGCGTTTTCCGGGGGCGGAAAACGACGAATCCCGCCTCAAGGGGCGGGATTCGTTGATAGCCAGACTGGTTCCCGATGGTCGGGAACCGCCGTCTTAGCTTGGGAACAGCTCGGACAGTTTCATCGCCAGCATCATGTCGCCTTCAGCGCGCAATTTGCCGCCCATGAACGCTTGCATGCCGTCGGTCGAACCGTCAACGATGCCTTCCAGGGTTTCACCGTCCATCACCAGAGTGACCTGGGCGTCAGGGTTCACGCCTTCTTGCAGCTCGCAGGTGCTGTCTTTGACGATCAACGAGAAGTTCTTTTCTTCGTCGATGCGGAAACCGAAAACCAGGTCCAGACCGGCAGCAGCGGCTGGGTTGAACTTGGCTTTCATTGCTTGTACGGCATCAGCTACGGAGGTCATGGTTCGATCCT
>Ga0163161_10000783_pt1 | contig 24993 bp, 20 predicted proteins | sample S45metaG_FD_129847 | JGI IMG/M metagenome (GOLD analysis project Ga0163161, IMG submission 129847) | Switchgrass rhizosphere microbial communities from Kellogg Biological Station, Michigan, USA - S4-5 metaG | ecosystem: Host-associated > Plants > Roots > Rhizosphere > Soil | place: USA... | reverse complement strand
TTGCATGAAAATCCACTGTGTCCATTTGTAATAATCGGCTTCACTGGTACGTACCTCACGGCTCCAGTCGAACGAGAACCCGATCTGGTCCAGCTGGCGGCGGTAAGTACTGATATTTACTTCGGTCGTTAATGCAGGATGCTGACCTGTCTGGATGGCATATTGCTCAGCAGGCAGCCCGAAAGAGTCATATCCCATCGGGTGCAGCACATTAAAACCTTTTATTCTTTTATATCTTGAAAAGATATCAGAGGCAATATAACCCAGTGGATGGCCCACATGCAAACCTGCCCCTGAAGGGTAAGGAAACATATCCAGCACATAAAATTTAGGTTTTTCAGAATTATTTTCTGCCTTAAATGTTTGGTTCTCTGCCCAAAACTGTTGCCACTTCTGCTCTATTTCTTTAAATTGGTAATCCATTTACTACTATTCCTTTATACAGCGCGAAAATAACTAAATTAAGGGTGTTAAAGAAAGGTTATCAAAAGAAATTGGATTAGCGGTCAATAACATACGATACAATAGAGTTTAACCGTTTTAAAGGCATATAATTAATTTTATTGCTTATATTTTTTTATTTTCGCAGAACATAAATCAATCACATGGAAGAATTTGAAGTTAGCGATGCTTCTAAGAAAACGAAAACAATCTATATTTCTACTATATTCAGCATTACACTTGTGCTGCTAATGCTTGGTGTACTGGGTTTAATCATGGTGCATGCAAAAAACCTTTCCAACTATGTGAAAGAGAATATCGTATTAAATATTATTGTGGATGAGGGTGCGAAAGAAGCAGAGGTGCTGCAATTTCAGAAAGAGCTGAATGCCAATCCTGCGGTGAAACAGACACAGTATGTGAACAAAGAACTGGCAGCGAGAAACCTGACGCAGGACCTGGGCGAAGACTTCGTCAACTTTCTAGGATATAATCCCCTGTTATCTACGGTAGATGTTTACCTGAAGGCCGACTATGCGAACAACAAAAGCATCGATGCCCTCAAAGCCAACATCAGCAAAAACCCGGTGGTGAAAGAAGTGATCTACCAAAGCTCACTGATCGATATGGTCAACCAGAACATCAACACCATCGGTTTGATCGTACTTGGTTTCGCAGCAATATTACTGGTGATCTCTATCGCACTGATCAACAATACCATCAGACTGGCAATTTTCTCACAGCGCTTTATCATCAAAAGCATGCAGCTCGTGGGCGCTACAAAAAACTTTATCCGTAAGCCTTATATTTTAGTGGCGATGTTACACGGCCTGATCGCTTCGTTCATTGCAGTGATCATCTTATTAGGCCTTTTATTTTATGCACAAAAAGAAATTCCCGAGATTGTTATTCTGAGGAATTATACAGAATTTGGTATCGTCCTGCTTTTCCTGGTCGGCATTGGTATTTTTATCACGGCCATCAGTACCACCTTTGCAGTTAACAGGTATTTACGTTTAAAAATTTACGATCTTTACAGATAATCATGGAGAAAAAAGCAACACCTGCAAATCAGGACCCTAAAAATGAACTGGTTTTCACCAAAAAGAATTATCAGCTGCTGCTGATCAGCATTGCAATTGTAGCCCTTGGCTTTATATTAATGGTGGGCACAACAGATATTTACGATGTCAGAAAAACCCTGATCGCTCCTATGGTCGTGCTTTTTGGATTTGGGTTTGGTATCTACGCAGTTCTGAAAAAGTAAGCCTTCATGAATCTTATTCAAGCTATTATTCTCGCTGTTATAGAGGGATTAACGGAGTTTTTGCCCGTATCTTCTACCGGCCACATGATCCTTGCGTCTTCCTATATGGGAATCGCCTCAGATCCTTTTGTAAAACTGTTCACGATAGTCATCCAGCTCGGAGCCATTCTTTCCGTTGTGGTTTTATACTTTAAGCGTTTTTTCAAAAGCCTTGACTTTTATTATAAACTGATCGTCGCATTTATCCCCGCAGCAGTGTTCGGCGTCTTGTTAAGTGATAAGATCGACGAATTGCTGGAAAGCCCGATGACAGTAGCCATATCCCTTGTGATTGGCGGTTTTGTCCTTTTATTTGTTGACAAGTGGTTCGGTAACGCTACTATCCACGATGAAGAAGAGATCAGCTATGGAACGGCCTTAAAGATTGGCTTCTTCCAGTGCCTGGCCATGATCCCCGGAACATCCAGGTCTGCAGCCACTATTGTTGGCGGGATGAGCCAGAAGCTGAGCAGAAAAGCTGCTGCTGAATTCTCGTTCTTTTTAGCGGTACCTACCATGTTTGCTGCTACGGCAAAAAAGCTGCTCGACTTTTATAAAGCCGGAAATACGGTTACAGGAGATCAGGTGCAGATTTTGGTCATTGCCAACGTAATTGCCTTTGTGGTGGCCCTGCTGGCGATCAAAAGCTTTATCGGTTTTCTGAATAAAAATGGTTTCAAACTTTTCGGCTGGTACAGGATCATCGCAGGAATTATCATTATCCTGCTTATCTACAGCGGGCATGACCTCCAGATCATATAATTGTGTAAATTTGCCGCTTAATTAATCTATAGTTTTGAGCGTAAAAAATTTAATGGAAAGAACCTTCAATTTTGCTGAGGGTGAATTGTTACTCATCAATAAACCTTATGAGTGGACAAGTTTTGATGTAGTAGGGAAAATAAGAAACTCCTTAAAACCTTTGAAACTGAAGGTAGGCCATGCCGGCACACTTGACCCGCTGGCTACCGGCCTGCTGATCCTGTGTACAGGAAAGCTGACCAAACAAATCGACACTTTCCAGGCAGAAGATAAAGAATACACAGGCACCATGATCCTTGGTGCTACTACCCCATCATTTGATCTCGAAACTACTGTAGATGCAGAATTTCCGCTGGATGGCCTTACTGAAGAAGCCATCTATGCCGCCACAGCTCCTTTCACCGGAGAAATCCAGCAATATCCGCCTGCACATTCCGCTGTAAAAGTAAACGGAGAACGTTTATATGTGAAGGCCCGCAGAGGTGAAGAACAGGAACTCAGGCTGCGTTTCGTAAACGTACCGGAATTTGAGATCACCCGTATTGCCCTGCCGGAAGTAGATTTCCGTATTGTGTGCAGCAAAGGCACTTACATCCGTTCGCTCGTTTCAGATTTTGGCAAACACCTGCACAATGGCGCTTATCTTTCAAAGCTTACCCGTACCCGCAGCGGTAATTTCCTGCTCGAAGATGCATTTGAAGTAACAGATCTCGTTGAGTATCTTCGCAACAAAAGAACAGCAGATGCTGCTGCTTCAGAAAATACCTGATGACATGCATAATCATTCAAAAAACAAATACTTCCGCTTCTTCAGAGATCTGCTGCTGATCACCTGCGGGATCTTTTCGGCCTGTTTTGGCCTGAAGAGTTTCCTGATGCCCAGTGGTTTCATCGACGGAGGGGTAACCGGTATTTCCTTATTGATCAGCACCCTCACAGGCTTAAAACTTTCCTACCTGATTATCATCATCAATATCCCCTTTGTCATTCTTGGTTTTACCCAGATCGGCAAAGCTTTCGCCATTAAAACTGCCTGTGCAATTGCTGTGCTTGCGGCATTTCTGATTATCATACCTTTTCAGCCTGTCACACATGACAAACTCCTGATCGCCTTTTTCGGCGGCTTGTTTCTTGGCGGGGGCATCGGGTTGGCCATGCGCGGAGGATGCGTGATTGACGGTACAGAAGTCCTGGCGCTCTACATCAGTAAAAACAGTCAGCTGACGGTAGGCAACATTATCCTCATTCTCAACGTAATGATATTTGGTGTCGCGGCTATATTTCTGGGTACAGAAACGGCCATGTATGCAATTTTGACCTATTTATCAGCATCAAAGACCATCGACTTTGTGGTGAACGGACTGGAGCAGTATATCGGGGTAACTGTAATCTCGGAGAAGAAAGACGAGATCAAACAGTTCCTGATCAATGAGATGAAGCGTGGCGTAACCATTTATAAAGGTGAAGGCGGATATGCCGAGAAAAAAGAGATAGATATTTTATATACAGTAGTGACCAAACTGGAAATGGGCAAATTGCAAAATGAAATCCGGCAGATCGATCCGGACGCCTTTGTAGTGCAGCAGCAGATTTCCGATATCAAAGGAGGGGTGGTCAAGCGCCATGCCCTGCATTAATTCTTAAGATTTTGAAAATATATAACCACCTGTCCGAATTTAAAAGGCTGAACAATGCCGTTGCAACAATAGGAACTTTTGATGGCGTACATTTTGGCCACCAGAAGATCATCAACAGGCTTTGCGAACTCGCGCGCACAACCGGCGGGGAAAGTGTGATCCTCACCTTCTTCCCGCACCCAAGGATGATCATTGATCCTGAGAACCAGGACCTGAAGATGATCAATACCATCGAAGAAAAAGCTGAAATCCTTGCCGCACTGGGTGTAGACCATCTGATCATTACGCCTTTTACCAGGGATTTCTCTAACCTGAGCCCTTCAGAATATATTAAAAATATCCTGGTAGATACGATAGGTATCAAGCAGATCATCGTAGGATATGACCACCGTTTCGGCAAAGACCGCAGCGGCGGGATGAAAGACCTTATTGCTTTCTCAGGCCCTTACGGTTATGAGGTGGAAGAAATTGCCGAGCAGGATATCAATGATGTGGCCGTAAGCTCTACTAAAATCAGGGAATCACTGCTGAGCGGGCAGGTTGGACTGGCAGCAGAATACCTCGGCTATCCCTTTTCCCTTTACGGGCCGGTGATCAAGGGCGACAAGATCGGCCGCACTATCGGTTTTCCCACAGCAAATATTTTTATTGAACAGCCTTATAAGCTCATTCCTTCGGACGGCATCTACGCAGTAACTGTAGATATGGAAGATCAGTCTTACCAGGCCATGGCCTATATCGGTCAGCGCCCAACCATTAACGGGATGACCAGGAATATTGAAGTGAACATCTTTAATTTCGACAGGGAAATTTACGGTCAGTATATAAAAATGAATTTTCATGAATTCCTGAGACATGATGTAAAGTTTACAGGTCTGGAAGCCTTAAAGATACAGCTGCAGCAAGACCGGGAAGATACCCTGAATTATTTCTCAAAACACCATTAAAGAAAGAAAACAGCATTTTTTTATTGAAAAACGCCATATTTTAGTATATTACGATAATCAGTTTTTCATCAGCTTACTTTGTTATTTATCGGTCATGAAGCTATCATCAGCCTATCATTACTGATTTTAAACGGTACGCTGATGATGTTTTCACCAGTGATGATTTGATATGCTACACTTACCCGTTTTAATAACCGACTTAGGTTTAATACTCGCGGCAGCGGGGGTAACCACCCTCCTATTTAAAAAAATCAACCAGCCTTTGGTGCTGGGCTACATTTTAGCCGGACTGCTTGTTGGTCCGCATGTTCATTTTTTCCCTACGGTTACCGATCATGAAAGCGTCCATATATGGGCCGAGATCGGTGTTATCTTCCTGCTATTCAGCCTTGGTCTGGAATTCAGTTTCAAGAAGCTGGTTAAAGTTGGGGGCTCGGCCTCCATCACCGCCATTGTAGAAGTATTCTTTATGCTCCTGATCGGGTTTGTAGCCGGTAAGATGATGGGCTGGGCAACGATGGACTGTATCTTCCTGGGCGGTATCTTATCCGTTTCCTCTACCACGATTATCATCCGGGCCTTCGAGGAACTGGGGGTAAAACATAAAAAATTCGCGGGTTTGGTGTTTGGCGTACTGATCGTTGAAGACCTTGTGGCCATTTTGTTACTGGTGCTGCTCTCTACACTTGCCCTGAGCAGGCAGTTTGCAGGGATGGAAATGGTTTTCTCCATTCTGAAGCTCTGCTTCTTCCTGGTACTGTGGTTTATCGGAGGTATCTTCCTTGTGCCAAGTTTTCTGAAAGCCACCAAAAAGCTGATGAACGATGAAACCATGCTGATCGTTTCTCTGGCATTGTGCCTGCTGATGGTCATGCTGGCCGTTAAAGTAGGCTTCTCCCCTGCATTGGGCGCATTTATCATGGGATCTGTACTTGCAGAAACCACGCAGGCAGAAAAAATTGAACACCTCACCAAATCGGTAAAGGATCTTTTTGCAGCGGTGTTTTTCGTATCCGTAGGGATGCTGATCGATCCGGGGATTCTCGTTACCTATGCCGTTCCGATACTGATCATTACACTGGCAACCATCACCGGTAAATTCATCAGCTCGGGAATGGGCGCACTGGTATCCGGGCAGCCACTAAAAACAGCCGTACAAACAGGAATGAGTTTAGCACAGATCGGCGAGTTTTCGTTTATCATTGCTACCCTGGGTACCACACTGAAGGTCACGAGCGACTTTCTCTATCCCATTGCAGTAGCCGTATCGGCCATCACCACCTTTACTACGCCCTACCTGATCAAATCCTCAGAACCCTTCTTTTTGTTCCTGGAAAGAAAAATGCCACAGAAGTGGGTGGCAGGTATCAGCAGGTACAGTACCAGTACGGCAGGAATTACTACCATGAGCGACTGGAAGGTGTTGCTCAAGGCTTATACCTTCAATACGATTATCCACTCTGTGATCCTTATTGCCATCATATTTGCCGGTTCGCGGTACCTTCAGCCATTTGTTACTGAACACCTGATCAATGGCAATAACGGCATTGTCATCAGCCTGATTATTTCGCTGATTGTGATGGCCCCCTTTTTATGGGCACTGGCTATCCGCAGGATTGAACGAAAAGCACATGCCCATCTGTGGCTCAATAAAAAATATACCCGCGGCCCCCTGATCTCACTGGAAGTGCTCAGGATCAGCCTTGCGCTCTTTGCCGTAGGCTTCCTCATTTACCAGTTTTACAGCACCTGGGCATCCATTGTTGTGGCTTTGGTACTGATCATCCTGGCCATGACCATTTTCTCAAGAAGACTGCAGGCCTTTTATGACAGGATGGAACACCGTTTTCTATATAACCTCAATGCGAGGGAAGAACAGAACAAACAGCCCGAGATCCTGCCATGGGATACCCACTTGACAGAACTAACGGTGTCCCCGGAATCAGAACTTGTAGGGAAATCACTGATAGAACTGGCGGTCAGGGAAAAATATGGTGTAAATATTGCCCTGATAGAACGCGGCCACAAGATGATCCCAACGCCACACCGTGACGAAAGGTTATATCCCAATGATAAGGTAATGCTCATCGGTACGGATGATCAGCTGGCGGCCATTCAGGAACTCTTTAACGGCTCATTAAAAGAAAACGACGAAATTTACTTCCCTAAAAAGGACATGACACTGCAGAAGATTGTGATCAGCAGTTCATCCCCTGTATTTGCGCAAACGATCCGCGATTCGGGGATCAGGGAACAGACGCAGGGCCTTGTAGTAGGGATTGAACGCAAAGGCGTAAGGATACTCAACCCCGATTCTAACCTGGTATTTGAAAATGAAGATATTGTCTGGATCGTGGGAAACCATAAAAAGATTCCGGACTTGCTGAGGAAGAATTAAAAAGCATTACTTTGTTATCGTTTTAAAAGATATAAATGAAGATAGACCAGGAGAAAAGCGAATTTTTGGACGAGATGCTGGAGCATTGGCAGGAAGAACACCTGCTGAGCGCGGATCAGGTTCAGAAATTAAAAGCAAGTTATGAGGCTAAGTCGTTCGACTGGCGCCGCCTTGCACAATATTCCTTCTGGATCGCCATGGCCTGTGGCGTGATCTCCCTTGGGGCTTTACTGATCGATCATCAGATTCTCGATTATCTCAAAAAGCTGTACGACACACCTGATGGCATTATCAGCCTGTTATCCGCTGTAGCCGCGGGAGTCCTGTACTGGCTGAGCTTTAAAAGAAAGGTATCCCTGCCTATGCAGGTATTCAGCAATGATGCGATCATCTTTACCGCAGTGATGCTAACGGCCAATGCCATTGCTTACCTCGGCAAGGCCATAGGCAATGGGGGCAGCCATTTTTCCCTGCTCATTCTATTTTCTGTAGCTGTTTACGGCGTGCTCGCCTTTGTATTCCGCTCCCGCCTGATCTGGGTATTTGTGCTGATATCGCTGGGTGCCTGGTTTGGCACAGAGACAGGCTATTTATCGCGCGGCAACTTATATTTCCTTGGCATGAACTATCCGCTGCGTTTTGTGCTCTTCGGCGCAGCAGTTACAGCCATATCCTTGTCATTGAAAAAAGTAAAAGCTTTTGAGTTCTTTTACCTCACTACCTATATCAGCGGCATGATGTACCTGTTTATTTCGTTGTGGCTGATTTCCGTATTCGGGAACTTCGGCACACTGGACCAATGGTATGGCATCAAGCAGATCAGCCTGTTCTACTGGGCACTGATCTCGGCTGCTGCCTGTGCCGTCAGTATCTTTGCCGGACTCAAATTCAGGGACGAAGTAGCCCGTGAATTTGGGATTACCTTTCTCTTCATCAACCTCTATACCCGCTATTTTGAGTACTTCTGGGACACCTGGCATAAAGCACTGTTCTTTTGTGTACTCGCAGCATCTTTCTGGTTCATCGGCCGCAGGGCAGAAAAAATATGGAACCTCGAATTCTTAAAGAAGTAATTTAGTGTTTGATGAAATGGATGTAGATCAGCTTAAAGATATGATATGCTGATAGTCCAAAGAACAAGCCCGCGATTGCTTTATTCACCACGTAATTATTCAGCGTAAATTTGGTTTGTATGTACTGCGCAAAGCGCGCAAAGCCATATAATGCCAGTGCAGCCCCTATTCCTGAGCCTATACTAAAGATGCTCAAAGAAATATAACCCTTGTCTATCCACTCATGGGAGATCAGGTAAGTACCTACAAACAGCCAGTAAGGAATCTGCATCGGGTTTAATACGCCCAGCAGCATACCATACCGGATACTGTCTTTTTTTGAATAATCAGCTTTGGGCATTTCCTTCCGCGAACGCCAGGTGCTGATCCCCAGCACAAGGAACATGATGATCATGACACCATCAATATATTCGCCTACTTTGATCTCACTGGACAGCCATTGCACAAAGCGCATCACGCCTAAAGTAAAAAGGACTTCAATAGACGAAAATGCAAGGATAAAATAGATAGCCTGCTTGATTCCCCTTGTAATGGTGATCTGAACAACGGTCAGATTGATATTTCCCGGCGGAATATAACCTATCGAATTAAGAAGTATTCCCAGGAAAAAGGTTAAAAAAAGCATTTGCGAATATAGATATTTATTTTTCTGTTAACACTGATGTCAAATGGTCTTTTAGATATTTTCCGGTATAGGATGTTTTTTCATTCACGAGATTTTCAGGTGTGCCTTCAAAAACGATATGCCCTCCTTTGTCTCCGCCTTCAGGGCCAATGTCGATTACCCAGTCGGCAGACTTGATCATGTCCATGTTATGCTCAATCACCAGGATGGTATTTCCCTGTTCGATCAGCGTATTCAACGCGATCAGCAGTTTTTTGATATCATGAAAATGCAGTCCCGTTGTAGGTTCGTCAAAGATAAACATCGTCTTGCTCGCATTATTCCCTTTGATCAGGAACGAAGCCAGTTTGATCCGCTGTGCTTCACCACCTGATAACGTATTTGATGATTGCCCCAGGTGCACATAACCCAATCCAACATCTACCAGAGGCTGCAGTTTATTTAAAATCTTAGGCTCGTCCTTAAAGAACTTTACCGCTTCATCGATGGTCAGGTCAAGGATATCAGATACATTTTTATCCTGATAAGTGACATCCAGTATCTGCTGTTTAAACCTGCGCCCGTTACAGGCCTCACAAGGCAGGTAAATATCTGCCATAAACTGCATCTCTATTTTCACCTCTCCCTCTCCCTGGCAGACATCACAGCGCCCTCCCTCTACATTGAAAGAGAATGCCGCCGGTTTTAATCCCGATGCTTTAGCAGCCGGCAAGGCCGAAAACAGTGCACGTACATCATCCCATGCTTTCACATAGGTTACCGGGTTTGAACGTGAAGACCGCCCGATAGGGTTCTGGTCTACCATTTCAACCTGGCTGATCAGGTCATAATTCCCGGATATGCCATCATATAAACCGGTTTGCTCGCCGGCATAGTTACCAATGGCTTTCTGCAAGGCAGGGTAAAGGATCTTTTTGATCAGACTGGTCTTACCAGAACCTGAAACACCGCTTACTACCGTGAAAACCCCCAGCGGGAATTTCACATCTATATTCTTCAGGTTATTTTCCCTTGCCCCTTTGATCAGGATATGGTCTGCCCATTTCCTGCGTGTTGCCGGGATTGCAATGCTTTCAGCACCGGATAAATACATCCCCGTAAGGCTTTTCTTATCTTTAATGATCTGCTCATATGTGCCGCTGAAGACAAGGTTCCCCCCCAGTGTACCGGCTTCCGGGCCAATATCAATGATATGGTCGGCCGCCTTCATCATCTCCTCCTCATGCTCCACCACCAGCACGGTATTGCCCACATTGCGCAGCGATACCAGTACTTCGATCAGTTTATTCGTATCTCTTGGGTGCAGACCTATACTGGGTTCATCCAGCACATAGATTGAGCCCACCAAACTACTGCCTAAAGATGTCGCCAGGTTAATCCTCTGAGACTCTCCGCCAGACAGGGTATTGGATAACCTGTTCAGTGTTAAATAGCCCAGGCCTACGTTGTTCAGGTAGAGCACACGGCTGGTTACTTCTGCCAGCAGTCGTTTGGAGATCTTTTCGTCGGTTTCTGACAGTTCAAGATGGTCAAAGAAATCCTGAATGGAAGACAATGGCATCAGTACCACGTCAACAATAGATTTTCCGCCAATCTTTACATATGAAGCATCTTTGCGCAACCGTGATCCCTTACAATCAGGGCAGATCGTTTTTCCGCGGTAGCGTGACAGCATCACACGGTACTGGATCTTATAGGTTTGCGTTTCCAGCTCTGTAAAGAAATCATCCAGACCTGCAAACCACTTATTTCCTGTCCAAACCAGCCGCTGTTCCTTTTCCGTCAGCTCATTGAAAGGGCGGTGGATAGGGAAATCAAACTTACCGGCATTCTTGATCAGCTTGTTCAGCCATTCGCGCATTTTCTCTCCTCTCCAGGGAGCAACGGCATTGTCGTACAAACTCTTGCTTTTATCCGGGATCACCAGATCTTCATCGATACCGATTACATTTCCATAACCCTCACATCGCTTACAGGCACCGTAAGGATTATTGAAACTGAAAAAGTTGGGCGTAGGTTCTTCAAACCTGATACCATCCAGCTCAAAGCGGTCGCAGAAATGCGAAACCTTCTCTTCATGCTCTACATAACAATCGCCCTTACCTTCAAAGAATGCCGTCTGTACAGAATCTGCCAGCCTGCTCATCGTCTCCTCATCATCATGAAAAACGATACGGTCGATCAGTATACGTATAGTAGCAGCATCGGTAAGTTCGTAATCTTTAAAATCCTCATCTTCGAGGATAGATTCTATTTTACTGACTTTATCATCAAGATATACCCTCAGAAACCCTTTTTGCAGCAGCACGGCCAGTTCTTCCTTTACAGAACGGTTGTTGTGCGGGTGCAGCGGACAGAAAATCGTTACCGTACTGTCATTGCCCAGTCCGGCTACAAAATCCACTACGGTGCTGACGGTATCCTTTTTTACAACAGCTCCTGTTTCAGGAGATATCGTTTTACCGATCCTGGAGAACAGCAGTTTCAGATAATCATAGATTTCTGTAGAAGTACCTACTGTTGACCTTGGATTGGAGGTGATCACCTTTTGCTCTATCGCTATCGCAGGCGCAATACCTTTGATATAATCAACATCAGGTTTATTCATCCTTCCCATAAACTGGCGCGCATAGGATGAAAGGCTTTCAACGTAACGTCTCTGCCCTTCAGCGTAAAGCGTATCAAATGCCAGTGAAGATTTTCCGGAACCAGACATACCTGTGATGACAACCAGCTTATTTTTTGGGATAGCGACATCAATATTTTTCAGGTTATGTACCCTGGCACCCTTTATAATAATGTTTTTATGTGAATCTTTCTCGGTTTCCTTGCTCATTTAATTCCTTATAGGATTTGCAAATATAACCTAAAAAACACAGAATTAGTTTTTAGGCTTAGGGCAAAAATAAAGCGCCCTAACTACTTTTAATTTTTTTTAGTATTTTTATTGTTATAATCTGATAAAAAAATGCTTCTTTTGAATAAATTAAGCAATCAACTAATTCATCTCATTAAAACTCATAGGAGAAAAGCTATAGATCAGAACATTTACTAAGTATTTTTTAGCAAACAGCAAAGGAATTTAGTACAGTTAATACTATGAATTTACAATCCTATAGTGATCAGGACCTGATAAAGTTATATCTGACCGGCAATGAGTCGGTTCTGGAAGAACTATTAAACAGACACAAGTCCAAAATATACACATCTATTTATTTATTGGTCAAAGATCAGTACCTGGCAGAAGATATTTTTCAGGATGCTTTTATTAAAGTAATCAACACCCTGCGGTCAGGCAGATATAACGAGGAAGGTAAATTCTTACCCTGGGTGATGCGTATTGCGCATAATCTGGTGATCGATTACTTCCGCCGTGAAAAACGTGCCCCGGTAATTACCAGTGCAGACGGCACGGATGTGCTCAATATGCTGCAGGTATATGAAGAAAGTGCGGAAGAAAAAATCCTGCGCGACCAGACACATACAGATCTCAGAACTTTGATCCAGTTATTACCGGACGAACAAAAAGAAGTGCTGATCATGCGCCATTATGCAGACCTGAGTTTCAAAGAAATTGCAGACCTGACAGATGTGAGCATCAATACCGCCCTGGGAAGAATGAGATACGCATTGAGTAATCTCCGTAAGATGATGAAGGTGAAAGAAGTAACCTAAGGCTTAGGTTAAAATTTGATTAAAAATATTGTTATCAGCTACAAAATAAATAGTAACTTGTTTCGTTCTATTAATAACTAAAACAGAAACAGTTAATTGCTTATGATAACAACGTCTACTTCAATTCCCGATTTAAACCACTCAAATCAGCAAGCTGAAAATTTAAGTGGAGAATCTTTTAATGACCTCGATTTAATGTTCTATGAGAGCATTAAGCCACAAATGGATTTACTGAATAAAAATCCCGAAGACGAAACCATCTCCAGGATACTAGCTTATTCAAGATCTCTTTAACAGGGCTGAAATATTATTATTAAGCTGCCGGCAACACTGGCAGCTTTTTTTATTTTATCTTTGCAGATGCTCAAAAAAGAAAGATATAAACAATTTGTAGCTTATTTTTCTGCCAGGCAGCCTGATGCTGAAACAGAACTGCATTACAACAATCCTTTTCAACTGCTCGTTGCAGTGATCCTGTCTGCGCAGTGTACCGATAAAAGGATTAACCAGGTTACCCCCGCATTATTCCAGCGCTTTCCAAATGCCAAAGCACTTTCTGAGGCTACGCCTGATATCGTATTTGACTATATCCGAAGCGTAAGTTATCCGAATAACAAAGCCAAACATCTGGTGGGTATGGCCAATATGCTGGTCAATGAATTTAACAATGAGGTTCCTTCTGATATCGATCAGCTGCAGAAAATGCCCGGTGTGGGCCGCAAGACCGCAAACGTGATTGCTTCGGTGATCTATAATGCACCTGCCATGGCGGTTGACACCCATGTATTCCGCGTAGCAAACAGGATCGGGCTGACCAATGGAAAAACTCCCCTTGCCGTAGAAAAAGACCTGGTCAAATTTCTGCCGAGGCAGGATATACATATTGCACACCACTGGCTGATCCTTCATGGAAGATATATCTGTGTGGCAAGATCCCCGAAATGTGACATATGCCCGCTTACTTCTATTTGCAGATATTATGAAAAAACTGTAAAACAGACTAAAGAACTTAGCCATTTAATAAATTAAAATTCAGTATTTTTATACGATATGCTATTTATTAAAAAATAATGCCTAATATTGCTAATATATTTAGCCACAGATGACTAAAATATATTTTTTATAAAGAATAATTATTCTATATTTACGAATACAATTTAACAAGATGACTCCGAACGCAGATAAATTAAAAGCATTACAACTTACACTCGATAAGTTAGAAAAATCTTACGGTAAAGGTGCCGTGATGAAATTAGGTGAAACACCTACTGAATCTATTGAAGCAATTTCAACCGGCTCTATCAGTTTGGATATTGCTTTAGGTATCGGCGGCGTTCCTAAAGGACGTGTGATCGAAATCTACGGTCCTGAATCATCCGGTAAAACTACTTTGGCAACACATATCATTGCCGAAGCACAGAAAAAAGGTGGTGTTGCTGCATTTATCGATGCAGAGCATGCATTTGATAAGTTCTATGCCAAGAAACTAGGTGTGGATGTAGACAATTTACTGATTGCACAACCGGATAATGGCGAGCAGGCATTAGAAATTGCTGATAACCTGATCCGCTCCGGTGCGATCGACGTCATCGTGATTGACTCTGTTGCGGCTTTGGTGCCTAAAGCAGAGATCGAAGGTGAAATGGGTGATTCTAAAATGGGCCTTCAGGCACGTTTGATGTCTCAGGCACTAAGAAAGCTGACAGGAACAATCGCTAAAACAGGATGCTGCTGTATCTTCATCAACCAGTTACGTGAAAAAATTGGTGTGATGTTCGGTAACCCTGAAACTACTACCGGTGGTAATGCACTGAAATTTTATGCCTCTGTACGTCTGGATATCCGCAGGACTTCCCAGATTAAAGATTCTGATGAAGTATCCGGTAACAGGGTGAAAGTGAAGATCGTTAAAAATAAAGTTGCCCCGCCTTTCCGTATCGCAGAATTTGACGTAATGTTTGGTCAGGGTATATCTAAAGTTGGTGAAATCATCGATTTGGGAGTAGATTTCAATATCGTGAAGAAAGCCGGCTCATGGTTCTCTTACGGAGATACAAAACTTGGACAGGGAAGGGATGCTGTAAAGCAGTTGCTGCTTGATAATCCTGAACTGGCAGATGAGATCGAAGCTAAGATCAGGACTGAGGTTACAGGAGATAAATTAGAAGAGCTGCAATAATATAGCAGTTTCAAAAAAAAGGCCCGCAATGCGGGCTTTTTTTTTTTATAAAGACTTATCGTTGCTGCACTGCATTTTGCTCTGGCGACATATATTTGGAATCTACCGTGATGATGACATAAGCAGCTACAAAAATTGCTACTACCAGCACAACCAGGCCGATGTAATTCTTTTTCTTATCCTGTTTGATCAGGTAAATCAGGAAGATGATCAGCGGGACCAGCATCAGGCCAAAAAACATAAAGCTCATTGAGTTCATAATGGTATGTATTTACGTTTGTATATATTTTTTTATTAAAATTCCATTCTTGATGCGGGGGCAATGTCCTGTCCCACAAATTCTTTGTTCAGATATTTATAATGGGCGGCAATGGCAATCATCGCGGCATTATCCGTGCAGTATTCAAAAGCAGGAATATAAACGTTCCAGCCCAGCTGCTCAGCTTTTTCAGCAAGTGCGCTACGCAAACCTGTATTGGCCGATACACCACCTGCTATCGCAATATCTTTGATGTGATATTGCTGCGCTGCTTTTTTCAGCTTATTGAGGAGAATGTGGACAATACTGTGCTGCACCGAGGCACAGATGTCATCCAGGTTTTCCTGAATAAAGTTCGGGTTCTCTTTTTCATGGTCACGGATAAAATACAGGATCGCCGTTTTTAATCCGCTGAAACTATAGTTCAGGTCTTTGATCTGTGGCTCAGGGAACTTAAAAGCCAGTGGGTTTCCGTTCCTTGCATGCTTGTCGATCAGCGGCCCTCCCGGATACGGAAGGTTCAGGATCTTGGCAGTTTTATCAAAAGCTTCTCCGGCTGCATCATCGAGCGACTGACCCACAATTTCCATATCAAAATAGTCTTTCACCAATACAATCTGCGTATGTCCGCCAGAGACAGTGAGACAAAGGAAAGGGAATGAAGGTTTGGGATCTTCAATAAAATGCGCCAGGATATGCGCATGCATGTGATTGACCGAAATAAGGGGCAGTTCCAATGCCAGCGCAAAGGATTTAGCAAATGATACACCCACCAGCAGAGAACCTAATAATCCCGGCCCCCGTGTAAAAGCTACAGCATTGATATCATTTTTGCTAACTTTAGCATCGATTAATGCCTGCTGAATAACCGGAACTATATTTTGCTGATGGACTCTCGACGCAAGCTCGGGAACAACACCACCATAATTTTGATGAATAGTTTGGTTTGCAATAACATTGGCAGTAATTTTGCCATTGTTACAGATCGCAACTGAAGTTTCATCACAAGAAGATTCGATAGCAAGTATTACTGACACCTTTGATTATATTTAAGCTACAAAACTATCAAAAAACTATTAAAAATACTTCTTTGGTTTATTGCATCAATTCTGCTGTTGCTGGCGATAATTCTATTTTCGCTCCAATTCAGGCCTGTGCAGACTTTTATCGCCAAAAAAGCCGCAGCTTATCTTTCAAAAGAATTAAATACAACCATTTCTTTACACAGTATCTATATTAAACCGTTTAAGTCGGTCGTAATCGAAGGCCTTCTTGTACTTGATCAGCAAAAGGATACACTGCTGAATACCCCAAAGTTTATTGTTGATCTCAACCTGCTGTCTATCGAAAAAAGGGTAATCGACATCAATACCGTACAGATCAACGACGGCTCCTTCTTCCTCAAACAATATAAGGAAAAGGATAAAGGCTCTAACCTCGATTTTATCATTGACTACTTTGACTCCGGCCCCTCTACAGGGCCGAAGAAAAAACCTTTCCAGGTGTCGGTAGACAGGGTCATTATCAATAACCTGCAGCTGAAATATAAGAATCTCAGTGTTGATACGGTCATCAACGGCGTCAATTTTGATGATGTGGAGCTCAGGAATATGAACGGAATCTTTGAACAGCTCAATACCAAAGACCATTTAATGCAGGCAGATATTAAGAACCTGACATTTAAAGAGAAAAGTGGTTTTTACCTCAAAAACCTCACGGCCTTTACTACGATTGACACCAACCGCATAGAACTGAAAAAGCTACTGCTGGTGACCAATAAAAGCCGCCTCAAAGACTACTACCTGATGACTTTCAATAAGTTTGCCGACTTCAATGATTATGTCAATAAAGTAAAAATGAAAGGCCATTTCAAAAATAGCCATCTGGCTTCAAGGGATATCTCCTACTTTGCCCCTGAACTCTCCAAAATGAACCTGGATATCGACATTGACGGACAGATCACCGGGCTGGTCAATAACCTGAGGGCCAAAAAACTGGCCGTGAAAGCGGGCAAGGCCACCTATTTTAAAGGCGATTTTAACCTGAAGGGCCTCCCGCGGCTCAAAGAAACTTTCATGGAACTGAAAGTAGAGATGTTAGCTACCAATAAAAAAGATCTGGATGAAATTTTAGGCAACACCACAGGCAACAAAACAAAAGTGATCCCTGTGATTTTAGAAAAGTTTGGGAATATCTATTTCAACGGAAGCTTTACCGGTTTTCAGAATGACTTTATCGCCTTTGGCGAATTCAAAACCAAACTCGGAAGAGTGGTATCCGATGTCAATATGAAGATCAATGCCAAAGGTGTACCGTCGTATTCCGGAAATGTGAAAACTTACGACTTCCAGTTGGGCAACCTGCTAGATGAAAAAAGCCTTGGAAAAATCACTGCAACGGCCTATATCAAAGGTAAAGGAACGGAAATTAACAGCTTAACAGAAGAAATTGATGGGGACATTAAATATATCGACTTTAACGGTTACCGCTACTCCAATGTTAAAATCGACGGAAAATTCGATAAAAAATTCTTTGACGGTAACCTCAGGGTTAACGATAGAAACCTGCAGCTGGATTTTGACGGAGGAGTAAACCTCAATCCCAAACTGCCGGTATTCAATTTTAAGGCAACCATAAAAAATGCAAAGCTAAGGGCACTGCATTTGTTTAAAGATTCTCTGAAAGTAGATGCCGTATTCAGTACCAATTTCTCCGGTACCAATCTCAACAACATCCAGGGAGAACTGCTCCTGCAAAGGATCAGGCTGGATAACGTAAAGGGAATATATAATATAGACTCCCTTCAGCTGCAGGCACAGGGTATTGGTGCAGACAGGACGCTGAGCATTAAATCAGATGTCCTTGATGCAAGCATACGCGGACAATACGACCTGAATACGCTCCCTTCATATTATAAACGACTTGCCAAGACTTATATTCCCTCACTGAAAACAGATATTGTAAAGTTCAAAGACCAGATCTTCCAGTTTAATCTCAGGATCAAACGCTTTGAACCCGTGGCAGAACTGATTGCCCCCGGACTGGAAATTCAGGATCAGGCCATCCTCATCGGGAATTTCGATTCCAAAAAGAATATTGCTACCCTCAATGGGTTTGTAAAAAAACTAACCTATAAGGGTGTAATAGCCAACAACATCATTATTGATGAAAACACTACCCCAAATCAGCTGCAGGCCATCATTACGTCAGACCGTGTAGACCTCAACGACAGTCTCTACATCAAGAATGTCAACATATCCAATATCCTGCGGAATGACAGTCTTGCGCTCAACGTGAAATTATCCAATGCCGATGATGCCAATCAGCTGGATTTAAACGGACTCGTGGAATTTGGTAAAGATACCACAGCAAGGATCAGCATCCTGCCTTCCATCCTGAAAATCAACAGCCAGGAATGGGCCATTCAGGAAAAAGTACGCATCAATTTCAGGGGCGGCAAAACAGAGATCAGTAACTTCGATCTTAAAAACGGCAACCAGCTGCTGACAGTAGATGGTATACTCTCGGCAAATCCTGAGGATGCATTAAAAGTAGGCTTCAAGGAATTCAGCTTAAAAACATTGAATCCATTTGTAAAAACGCTGGGCATTACGCTGTCTGGAAACATCAACGGAGAAACCAATTTATACAGCCTGCTGAAATCCCCCCGGATCAGTGATGGCATTACGATCGACTCCCTTACCCTTAACAATACTTATATCGGTACACTTACGGATACTTCTTCTTTCAACCAGGAAGCAAATGTGGCTAACATATTTACGCGGATCAACACGACCGATAAAGAGACCTTTAAGATAGACGGAAAGCTGGACCTGAAAGAAAAGGACCTGGACCTTACCGTGAAAATGGATGAGACCGAACTTGCGGTGCTGACGCCTTTTGTGAGCGATCTCATATCCAACCTGAAAGGACAGATCTCTTCCGATCTAACGGTTAAAGGCCCATTCAGTAAACCAGAAATCAATGGCGACATTACCTTAAATGAAGCACAGATGATGGTCAATTACCTTAAAACCACTTATACCTTAAATGATAAGGTTCAGGTACAAAACAGCGTGGTGCAGATCAATAATCTTGACCTCAAGGATACAGGAGGAAATACTGCTACCGCTAATGGCTCAGTTGACCTCAATAAAATCAGCACTCCCAATCTTGATATAACGATCAAAGCCCGGAAGTTTATGGCACTGAATACCACAGCTAAAGACAACCAGCTGTATTTTGGGCAGGCTTTCGCTACCGGAACATTTATCTTCAAAGGGCCAACCAACAAGATGTACATCGGTATTGATGCCAAAACGGAAAAAGGTACGGTGTTTAACCTGCCGCTGAACAGCTCAGAAACGGTCACTTCCAAAGAATTTATCACTTTCCTGAGCAAGGATACACTGGCCAACCAGAAAAAAGCGACCAACTTTGATGGCCTGACGATGAATTTTAAACTGCGCATCGATCCCAGCAGTACGGCAAACCTGTTTACCAACCTGGGCAACCTGAGCGGAAAAGGGAATGCAGAACTGGAGCTGAACATCAATAGCCTGGGCGACTTTGAAATGTCTGGAGATTACATCATTGAATCCGGGAATTTTGATTTTACCGCACAGGAAGTTATCAATAAGAAATTTACCATCCGCCAGGGAGGAACGATCCGCTGGATAGGAAATCCTAATAATGCACAAATCCAGCTGAAGGCCATATACGAACTAAGGGCAGGTTTAAGCGATCTTTATCTGGCGGCAAACAGAGACAATACCAATAGTGCGAATGCAAACCTCCGGGTTCCTGTAGAGGTAGAAATGGGGCTTAGCGGGCTGCTTACCCAACCAGATATTAAACTGGATATCTTTTTTCCTTCCAACCCTTCCATTAAGGAAGAGCTTCAGGCGTATTTCAGTGATGCCAACAACCTCAACCTGCAGGCATTCAGTTTGATCATACGCCGTAGTTTTGCACCGGGATCAGGCAGGGAAGATCTTGGAAAACAGCTGTCATCCGGTGTGGCAAGTACAGCTACGGAATTACTCTTTAACCAGTTTAACAATGTCCTGTCTACGCTCAACCTTGATTTTGTGGATATCAATATACGCTCTCTCAGCGAGGCAAGTGCTTCCTTCAGGTTTTTTGATAACAGGGTAACGGTCAATGCCGGTGTGGTAGACAGGCGGATCAGCAACAGCGATCTGTCCCCGATCGGCTTTAACAGCTCCAATGTGGGTGGCGAGGTAGAGGTACTGGCCCTCATCAGGAGGGATGGCACCCTGGTAGGTAAACTGGCCAATAAACCACCTACGATACAAAGTATTTTTGCGAACCCTGGTATCAACAATACCAATGTAACCTCCGTAGGCCTGATCTACTCACAGCAGTTTGATAACTTCAGGGAGTTTATGCAGAAGGTAACAGGAGAATACCGCAGGAACCAGAGGAAAAGGGATGCCGAAAGACAGCAGAAAGCCAAGCAGTCTATCAATAAAGAGGCAATTACTGAAGAGCAAAAGAAACTGAAGAAAAACAGATAACAAAAAAGGGCTGATCATAACCAGCCCTTTAAAATATGCTATATGTTCAAATTATCCCTTCATAATAGTATGTCCCATTTTATCCCTTTTCGTTTTCAGATAAGTCTCGTTATGGGTATTGCTGACAATTTCGATAGGAATATTTTCTACTACTTCCAAACCGTAGCCAATCAGTCCTGCCCTTTTGGTTGGGTTATTAGACATCAGCCTCATCTTGGTTACGCCCTGCGCCCTTAAGATCTGCGCCCCCACGCCATAATCACGTTCATCACCTTTGAAACCTAATTTGATATTGGCTTCTACGGTATCAAAACCTGCATCCTGAAGATTATAAGACAGCAGTTTATTGACCAGTCCGATTCCACGTCCTTCCTGGTTCATATAAACCACCACACCTTTACCTTCAGCCTGGATCATTTCCATAGCCTTATGCAATTGCGGGCCGCAGTCGCAGCGGCAGGACCCAAAGATATCACCTGTGATACAAGAACTGTGTACACGTACCAATACCGCTTCATCCGGAGTCCATTCACCTTTGCTCAAAGCAAGATGTATTGCATTATTTTCCAGTTGCGTGTAGGCCGTCATTTTAAAATCGCCCCATTCCGTAGGCAAGTTAATAGTTACATCCTCTCTGATCAGGCTTTCCTGGTTCAGGCGGTAAGATATCAGGTCTTTAATAGAAATTATTTTCAGCTGGTGCTGTTCGCCAATTTTCAGCAAATCCGGCAACCTGGCCATCTCGCCATCATCTTTCATGATCTCTACCAATACGCCAGCAGGCTCCATACCGGCAAGAACAGCTAAATCAACAGCTGCTTCGGTATGACCGGCACGTCTCAGTACACCACCGTCTTTTGCACGCAATGGAAAAATATGTCCCGGTCTGCCAAGTTCCTTCGGATCAGTAGCCGGATTGATTAGTGCTTTAATTGTTTTAGAACGGTCTGATGCAGAGATACCGGTGGTGCATCCGTGCCCGATCAGGTCTACAGAAACTGTAAAATTAGTTTCATAGGCAGCAGTGTTCTTCCCAACCATCAATTCGAGATCCAGCTCTTCACATCTCGCTTCTGTAATTGCCGCACAGATCAGCCCTCTCCCGTAAGTAGCCATAAAATTGATCACCTCCGGAGTAGCATTGGCAGCAGCAGTCAGAAAATCGCCTTCATTTTCACGATCTTCATCGTCTACAACAATTACAACTTTACCAGCTTTTATATCTGCGATAGCATCTTCTATCGCGTTCAGTTTAATTTCCATTTTGTAGCATTAGTAAAAGACATCCCTATTGTATAAAATGATAGTAAATACACATCTGTCCAGATAAGAATAAACAAAGTTACAACCTTATATGTTAATATGCACTTTCAAATATCATGCGTAAGTAAGGAACAGCTTACTATTTGGTTACCGCTTTCTTTTTGCTGAAAAGTCTGCTGAAAAAAGCCTTATACAAGCTGATATCAAATAGCGCAGAATCAACAGTTGCTTTATAGGTCAGGAATGCCCCAACCGGGCTTAGCACAATGATCGCCATCCAGATCCCGAGTATAGGATTGATGTTACCCTGGTTGGCCGACTTCTCGGCAACGGTAGTAATAATATGGTAAAAGAGGAAAAAGATAATTGCCATAACCACAGGCAGTCCAAGTCCGCCTTTTCTGATAATCGCGCCCAGGGGAGCGCCAATAAAGAACAGCATCAGGCATGATACAGCAAGCGTAAACTTGCGCTGATATTCAATCCTGATCCTGATCAGGTTTTTCACCCTCTCCTGATGATCAGCGATCCTGCCATCAGTAGTTTGCTCTACAGATTTCGCCTGATCAAGGGCAGATTGCAGCGTGGCCGCTCTCTGGGCAGCAGGTACAGAATTAAGTACCGGTCCTTTCAGTTTTACCGGGGCCATTTTGATCTGCGTATATCCCTTCGTGTAATTGCTCTGTTTGAAATAGGTGCCAATCGCGATCCTGGCGAATCGGTTGACACTGTCCAGTTCCCTGCTGAGCGAATCGCCTTTATGTTGAAGCCCCTTGAGGTTAAGCATCTGGTTGTTTGTCCTGAAACTGTTCTCATCCGTCCGGGCCATCTTAAAGCTGGAAATATCAAACTTCTGAGCCGTTTCTCCAAAGCGCATCCTGGTCAGCTGCTGTCTTGGATTGTAGGTGGCATTCTGGCTGCTCGATTCTTCGTACCTCACCCCATCCCTCAGTTTCAGCACAAGGTATTGCTTGTCTTTAGTGGTGTTCATCGTGCCGCTTTTGGCAATGATAATTTTAGGAACGCCATTATTACCGGTGTGATCATAGATCATAATGCCCGTAAGGGAAACACCGTCTTCACCTTTTTTATCTACCCGGATGGAATACTGCGGGATACTGTTGTTAAAAACCCCTTCCTTGATCAGAAAAGAAAGCTTCTTATTCCTTACATCCCATAGCAAAGAGCCGAACTTGAGGTTTGCCTTCGGGAGCATGTATTCTGAAAATAAAAAAGAAGAAAAGGCAATGCAGATGATGAGCACCAGTAAGGGCCGCATCGCCCTTTGCAGTGATATGCCCGCAGATTTGATAGCCACCAGCTCATAGTTTTCCCCCAGTGTCCCAAATGTCATGATGGAAGACAGTAAGATCGCCAGCGGCAGCGCCATAGAAACATTTGCAGCGGATGCATAAAACATCAGCTCCAGGATAATATACCATTCAAAGCCCTTTCCAATCAGGTCATCCACATATTTAAACAGGAAGAACATCAGTAAGATGAACATTACCACTAAAAATGTGACCAGGAAGGGTCTAATGAATGCTTTCAGCAGAAGTATATGAATCTTTTTCAATATACAAATGTAGACAATGCATCTGAAAAACTATGCACCAATTACACTATGCAGGTAGGTGATCTGGTTATCCCAGATTTGTGTTCTTTCTTTCAGTGTATCTTCGGTAGCGAAATCGGTGATTGACAGCGCTACATCGTTTGTTAATTCATCCTGTACGATTTCCATCTCAAAATAGCAATGAGGTTCGTCATCGATCCATTTGAACTTCACCATTTTATTCTCTTTGAAGCTTAACATTTTAGCTTTTTGAACTTCGTCATCCCATGTAAACGTATACACCTGATCACGGAAAACTACATCATCGGCAAACCACTGGGACAGTCCGTTGGGCTCACTGATGAAACTAAACAAAATACGCGGTGACGATTTCAACTCATATTCTAATGTAAATTTTTTCTTTTCTGACATCTTAAATCGCTTATATCTTGTTATTTGTATATTATTTTTTTATTTTTTTCTAAAGGAAAGTATTTTATTCTATATTTGCAACTCTTTAAAAAAACAAGCCCACGGCGGGGTAGCTCAGATGGTTAGAGCGCAGGATTCATAACCCTGAGGTCGGCAGTTCGATCCTGCTCCCCGCTACTGAAAAGCTCATCGCAAGATGAGCTTTATTTGTTTTACAGCAACTCAGTCTATCTGAGCGTATATTAGGTAAAACATTTGGTTTTCCAATAATTTAGCATAAAATAATCGTTGCGATGATGATGCAGCATTTGATTTTCCACTTCAGCTGATCTGTCATACGAGCATGATCCAACATCCACGCAAAGAACAATCACTGAATCCGCAGTGGATGAATATTTTGCAAAAAAAAGCAGCAGGCGATCTTATCTTTCCTACTGCCCCATTCTAACCAAAGAAATGCGCTTTAAAACACATTAACGATCAGCTGTAATGCCCCGTAATTCTTTTCAGGGTTAAACATTGCGGTCGCCGCTAATGGCATATGATGTTTGAAAAGTACCAGGTCTTTATTCATTGTCACACCTGTATTTACCACATTGGGCCTGTCACCATAGAAATTTGCCTGTCTGCCAAAGGCGAAACCGCCACCAACAAAAACGTGGAATTCAGTAGTTCCGTCTTTCCATAGCCTGTAATCCAGTTCGGAGTAATGCGAATAACTATTCTTTACGCCTCCATCAGCAACAGGATGGGTATCACGCCCCAGGATAATCGTTGTCCAGTTCACCGTTAAGGGAAAAGCATCGCCAAACTTGTATGCCGCCCTTACGTCCACAAAATGCGAGGTGCTTCTGGGATTGTAATTAAACAACCTCGCGTTAGGAAAGTCACTGAAGTTATT
>Ga0163161_10000782_pt1 | contig 25019 bp, 23 predicted proteins | sample S45metaG_FD_129847 | JGI IMG/M metagenome (GOLD analysis project Ga0163161, IMG submission 129847) | Switchgrass rhizosphere microbial communities from Kellogg Biological Station, Michigan, USA - S4-5 metaG | ecosystem: Host-associated > Plants > Roots > Rhizosphere > Soil | place: USA... | reverse complement strand
GACACGTTCTATGCCGTCAATGTCGGTGTCGCGTTAAAGCTTGGCCAGGTCCGCGGGATGATGCTATTGCTAGCTGAGCAGCGAGGGATCGAGATCGCCGAATACGCGCCGCGATTGGTCAAACAAACTGTCGTCGGCTATGGCAACGCCGAAAAGCAGCAGGTGCAGGAGATGGTCAGGATATTGCTTTCGATGAAAACCGTGCCGACGCCGCACGACGCGGCCGATGCGTTGGCGCTCGCGATATGCCATTTTCATCACGCGGGTGTGCAGAAAAGGATAAAGAGATCACAGAAAGGGCCGCGGTAGTGTGCCGGCCCAAGGGAACCTTATGAAACTCCCTTTCACAACAACACTTTTTCTTATCGCGGTTATTTTCGCCGGCCAATCGTTTGCGCAGCAGCGACGGGCGCTGCCGATGCGAAAGGTCGTTTCGCAGAGGTCGTCCGAGATCGGCCAGACCGCCGTCGTCGTCGACGAGACCTTATCGGTCCTGCGAAAAAATCCAAGCCTTTTCTCCGAGTCCGTTCACCGCATGCAGCGAGGCCGCAAGGTGCAGATCACAGGCGTTACCGAGGCCGATGGCGTCAGATTCTACAAAGTGAACGCACCGCCCTCGAATTTTGGCTGGGTGCAGGCCGATGCGGTCTTTGGCAAGTTCAGGCTCGGCGATGAGGAACGTCTTGCGAGGCTCGTGCAGGCACTCGACGGGTTTGATCAGATCGAGGCGGCGGTCGAATTCTTCAAACTGTATCCAGATTCCAAGTTCCGGCCGACCATCCTGTTGCTTTATGGAGATCTGTTGGAAGAAGTCGCGGCAAAACTCTCGACCGACGCCGGCCGCCGCCTCAGCCGCAAAGAGATGGCCGCGTCGGCGGCGCCAATGCACAGCTATTACCTCAATTTTGTCAGCCTCGACCGCTATAGAAAGCTAGGTGTCGTCTTTCTTTTCAATTCGGGTGCGCAGCAATTCCACTACGACGGCGCGAGTTGGAAGGAGATCGTAGAACTTCATCCGGACTCATCTGAAGCGACGGAGGCCAGAAACCGTTTAGAGGCTCTGAAAACAAAAATGGCGGCCGCTAAAGCTCCTTAGATATCTCTGCCGCGACCCGCGCATTGTTTTCCAAGAGGGCGATGTTGGCTGCGAGCGTCCGGCCGGCGCTTTGTTGAGACAGCTCGGCGAGAAGAAATGGCGTGATGTCGTTGCCCGAGATGTTCTGCTTGTTCGCGTCTGCCAGAGCATCGGCCAGCCATGCTTCGACTTCGGGCAGCTCGATCTCGGCTTCCGCCGGGACGGGAACTGTGATCAGAACGGAATTTGAAAGGCCTAACTTGTCTCTCGCCTGCACGATAGCCGCCGCCGCCTCTGCGGTCTCGACGCGCTCATCGACGCCGAGGCCACTCGATCGCGAATAGAACGCGGGCATCTCATCACATTGCCAACCAAGCACGGTTATGCCGTAGGTTTCCAACCACTCGCGCGTCGCGGGCAGGTCGAGGACGATCTTGGCGCCCGAACAAACCACAGTCATAGGCGTGCGGGCAAGCTCGAGGAGATCGGCCGACACATCCGCCGCGTAGCCCCGATGCACGCCGCCGATGCCGCCCGTCGCGAATACTTTTATTCCTGCATGATGAGCGATGAACGCCGTCGTTGCGACGGTCGTTGCACAGTCGAGCTTTTTTGCAACCGCAATGGCAAGGTCGCGCCGTGAGATCTTACGGATGTCCATGCCGGAGGCAAGGTGTTCTATTTGAGACTGTTCAAGGCCGACACATAGCTCGCCGCCAAGGACCGCGATGGTGGCGGGTACAGCTCCGTTCTCGCGAACGATCGCTTCGAGTTTTAGAGCGGTTGCGAGATTTTGCGGGTGCGGCAGACCGTGGGCGATGACGGTCGATTCTAATGCGACGACCGGCCTTCCACTGCCTATCGCATCCCTGACGTCATCGGAATATCTTATATTCAACGCTACTTGACCATGTGCCCGATACGGCTAAGGCGTGGGTGGGTGATGCAGCCAAAGAAGTCTCCGTTCGACGCGCCGCGATCGCAGGACCAGTAGACGAACATCGCCCGCCCGATGATCAGCTCGCGCGGGACGAAGCCCCAATAGCGGCTGTCCTCGCTGTTGTCGCGGCTGTCGCCCATTACAAAAAAGCTGTTTGGCGGAACGACCATCGTCTTGCCGGCAACGCCGAATTCATAACCTTGGCGCGTGAGGTGCTGGCCCGATTTGACGGCATTTACCGTACGCTCCGAATAATAGACGTCGTATTTCTGGTCCGGCTGCCGCCCCTCGAATTCCCTTGTCTCGAGGGCCGATTGATTGTCGTCGGCGTCACCCATCATGCGATGCTCGGGCAAGAGCTGGTCGTTGATAAACACCTGATTGTCGCGAAACTCAACCTTCTCGCCGGGCAGGCCGATGACACGCTTTACGTAATTGATCTGGTACGGAATGAGATTGCGCGAGCGATCGTTCTCTGGGTGGACCTTGTTGCCCGGGTACTTGAAAACGATGATGTCGCCGCGCTTGATCTCGCGTTGTGGCAGGAACGGCAGCTCCTGCCCGCCGGGCGTAAAGATAAATTTGTTGACTAGCAGATAATCGCCGACGAGTATCGTGTTCTGCATCGAGCCGGTTGGCACGGTGACGGCCTGCAGGATGAACGTCATCCCAAATATCGCGATCACGAGGGTCACGACAAACGATTCGAAATACTCGCGAAAGGTCGATTTTGGCGGGCCCGCTGGTTTTACCGCGGGCTCGGTTTTGGTCTGGTCTGCTTCGTCGTTCATACAGTAAAGGACAATAATACGCTATTTCTTGCCGCCGCGTTGCACCTTGCCTTTTTTGGGCGCATCGAGCATCTTTAAAGCCTCTGACGCGGCCATCATCTCGGCTGATTTGATCGAATTTCCCTGCCCATGTGCGTTGCCGTTATCCCACGTGACCGAGACATAGAACGTGCGCGCATGCGGCGGGCCTTCGCTTTTTATGAGGGCGTATTTCGCCGTAGTTTGTTTTTCGGCCTGCAGTTGGGTCTGCAGACGCGATTTGAAATCGATCGACGTTTCCGGCTTCACGTTTTTTAGTTTTTCTTCCATCAGCCGCGTAACGACGACACGTGTCGTTACATATCCGGCGTCGATAAAAACCGCGCCGATCACGGCTTCGAGCGTATTGGTTAGCAGGCTCTGTTTCTTTCTGCCCGCCTTGACCTCGCTGCCGCCAAGCCGGAGAAATTCGCCCAGGCCAAGCTTCTCAGATGACTCGGCGAGCGCACTGCCGCTGACAAGGTAATGCTTCATCAGCGTCAGCTCGCCTTCGCTGGCATGAGGATTTCGCTTGAAAAGCTGCTCGGCGACGATCAGCCCGAGGACCGAATCGCCGATGAACTCGAGCGATTCATTGTCGTGCTCGCGGACCGCCTCGTCACCTTCGCCGTGAATGTTTTCATGCGCCCACGAGCGGTGAGTAACGGCGCGCTCGAGCAACCTCAGGTCTTTGAACGTGTGCCCGATGATGTTCTCGAGTTTGCCGAGCTTTGCCTGCATCGTGGGTAATTTTAGAGAGGTTGCCGCAAAAAAGAAAGCCGGATACATCGCTGTATCCGGCCGATATCTAGATCTGCATCAAATGAACTAAGCTGCCTTCTTTCTCGTCGCCTTTTTGACCGAGGCCTGACGTTTGGCGGCCGGTTTTCCCGGAGCCGTGCCTGCGGGCTTGGCAGGCGTCGCACTATTCGGCTTTGCCGGCGGCTTATCGGTGTTATTGACGGGCGTCGTAACCGGTGGCTTTGGCGGCGTGGTGGTCGTCGCCCCAGGTGCCGTTCCGGTCGTTGTCGTGGTCACGGGTTTCGGATCAGAAATCGGCGTTACAGCCGTTGTCGGATCCGGAAATGGTTTCTTTATAGTTTCGGCGATCCATGACGGCGTGAGCATGTCGATCTTGCCGGTACGGACCTTCACCGCATCCTGCAGGTTCTTATACATGGCATCCTTATACGCTTTATTGGCCCCGAGCGTATAGGCTCGTGCAAAAGCGTCCATCGCACGCTCGGCGTAGCCATTCGCCAACGCGACCTTCGCCTCGATCTCGTCCACCTTTTGCTTCGCTACCTCGGGAGTATCCGTGTCCTTTTGACTGTCGGCTAGCGCGGTGATTTCCTTAGTCAGCTTGTTCAGCTCGTCAAAATAGTAGTTGCCGACCAACGCGTACGGTGCCGGGTTCTTCGCTGTGTCGGCCGAGCCTTGGACCGCTTTGTAAAGATAAGGCTGGGCATCCTTCTTGTTTTTTTGCGCGATCTGCATGACATAACCGATGGTCAAATTAAGCTCTGCGAGCGCCCGTTCTTTCGTCTTCCAGGTCCATCCGAAAAGGCCATACGTTTTCGCCGGCTTACCGGACTGCAACGCTGCGATCGCTTGCTTTGCATAACGGATCGTATCGTCGTTGTACTTGAAATTGGCATTGCCCTTGTCGACCTCATCGTAGCCGATCGACCCAAGCGTGATCATAAGATCGACCTGGTCGGGCTCTTTAACCAAGACCTCTTTACCGGCGGCATAAACATCATCCCAATTCGACGCCTTTACGGCGGCGTCAAATCGAGCATAAAGCTTGTCCCTTACTTCCTTGTCGCCCCGTTCCTTGTACGAAGCTTCCCACTTCGGAATGTTGGGAGTCAGATACTCGACCATGTCCTTCACCGAGTCGCCGCACGAACCATATTTCTCCAAAAATCCCTTGCCCGCGTCAATCCTTTGTCGGAGACTGGCAAGATCCTTTTTCTGATAGAGTGCCGTAATGTTGTCGCGGGCGGCATTTTGGCCCACGGCATCTAAGCACGCTGTCGGTGCCGGAGTCGGATCCTGGGCGAAACTCACCACAGCTCCGAGGGTCATGATAGCGGCCAACAGGACCGCAATATTTACAGATCTAAAAATCGTTTTCATCTAAAACCTTCCTCCGCCTGAGACGTCAGCATCACTAGTATTTCGGGCCCGAATGTCCGAGGTATTTACCTTCGCATTCAGCGTCAAATCAGATGTTGCCTCAGGTCAAATAGTTGCAAGCTTTCAAGTCAGTTTTCTCACGGTGCGGCACCTAAAAATGCCGAATGAACGCGAAATTTTGGAAAAGATAAATCATCACGTAACTCGACAACCCTGTCAAGCCAAAGGGTGTTAAAACGGTAAAAAATATCAGGACGTCCGGTTGCCCGAGTGTCCTGATGTTTGAGTGACGGAGTTGGTAACTGTTTTGGCTTACGGCTTCTTGCCCGGCGTAATGACTACCTGCGGAAATAGAGGCTTGGAATCGACTGTTTTGGTGACGAGCCTGGGGCGGACCTTCGCCGCAGGTGCTGAGGGCACCATGATTACGTCACCACCCTCCGCGTCCTCTGCGGTGGTTTTTGCTCCGAAAGAATCGGCCATCGCATCATCCTCTTCGTTCTCGTCCGCGTCGTCAGCGACTTTTGCGAGCGACCGGGCGTCGGCCTGCGACTTGGGCTGCAGATGAAACTCGGTCTGCGCGAGATTAGTGTTGGTGCGGACGATCTGCGGCTTGAGGGCCGAATAGATCTGCCCGGCGACGGCGGCCGCGTATTTGCCACGCTCGGCGGGGCCGCGGGTGATGACGACGACGGAGTATTTTGGCCGCTCTATCGGTGCGACCGAAGCGAACAGGCCGACCCACGTGCCCTTGCTTATGCACGAGCCAGTCTTGCCGGCAATGCCGAGGCTGTGATCGACGCCGCGACGCGCTGTGCCATAATCCGCGGCTCCCATCATCCCGGGAATGAGTCGGCGGACGTTCTGCGAGGGCAGGTTGACATCGGCACGGTAAAAGGTCTGGAAGCGCGTCTTCTCAACGCTGGTCCGGGGGATGCGGGGCAGCACGCGATGGCCGCCGTTCGTAATGGCTGACACGAGGACCGCAAGTTGGACGCCGGTGACCTCAAAATCCTCGCCGTGCGAATAGATCTTTGCGTGTTCGTTGCCAAAGGGCAGCCTGCCGGCCGCCTCGCCCTCGGTATTCAGGCCGGTCGGCTCGCCCAAGCCGAGAGCCTTTGCGTATTCGATGGTCTTCTGGCTGCCGATCTGAGTACCGACACGCTGGAAATAGCCGTTGTCCGAAAATGCGATCGCATCATCCAGGTATCGCCGCGTCGAGACACTCCGGACCGAGCCGTCTTCTTTATTAATGACGCCCTCGTTGAGGCCGGCAACGCCGGTGACGAGCTTTATTGTCGAGCACGGCTTTATTGCACTACGCACGGCCCAATCCTGATTGACGATGGTCAGCACCTTGCCTGTTTGGGCCTCCATTACGACGACCGAGCCGGCGTGCTTGCCCAATGCGTTGATCGCCGCCTGGCGAACGGCGAGGTCCTCGCCCTCGGTCTTGTCCTTTAATATATTGTTCTCGGTCTCGGTGTGCAGCCCCCGCTCGAACGCGATGCGGCGGGCGATGGCCTCGCGGCGGGCCTGTTCGCGGCGGCGCTGCTCGGCAATGATGGCGGCACGGCGTTCGGCCTCGCGGCGGCGGGCCTCGGCGTCGGCCTTGCGGCGGTCGGCACGCGAACGCGGGTCCTTTTTGGCTTTTGCATCGGCGAGCCGGTCTCTTTTTTCCTGCTCGCGTCTCTCCCTCGCGGTCAGCTTTTTGTCCGCTTTTTTGTCCCGTCGGTCGTTTTTGGCAGAGTGTTTATTTCGGTCGTCTTTCTTTTTGGCCTCTTTGGCCCGCGCTTCGACCTTCTTAGGAGCGCGCTTGTGCGATTGAGCGGAAACATCGCCGGCTGAGAGACCGACAAAAACAAATATGGCCAAAAGCGCGCCGACAATAGACATTTTGGGGGACATATATTTCATGCTTTACCTCAAAGGTCGGAAGAGTTGTTTTTGGGGTTACTACTTGAGAGGGCCGGTGTTTTTCGCTCTGTAATCGAAAAAATTTAGCCTTCCCGGGTGTTGCGAAAAAACTATTGATGACTATAACATTCAACCGGCAGCTAGGCAAGAACTTTCTTATAAGAATATCTTTTAAGGGCTATGAGGTTCCTTAATACATTCCGCGGGCGGCTTTTGGTGATCCTGGCGATACTTTTGATCGCCACGCTCGGCGTGCAGTATTACCTCAATCTGGTAACGCAGAACGAGAACAACGACATCCGCCAGAGGCAGGAACGGACGATAGTCGCCGCAATAACTCTCGCCTTCAAAAGCATCACGTCCGGCGACCGTGTCCAGGACCTTATCGATCAGCCCGGCCAGACGTACCTCGATGACGACGCCAAACGACGCGTTAAGGACATCATCGTCATAAATAACCAGTGGCAGGTCGTCGATAGCATTAACGATGACTACTCGCCCCAATACGGCGATGGCGATGACGTCGTCTACCGCGACCTCTCGAGCATTACCGATCTGCCGCCGCTGCGGGAAGGTGACCGGCTGGGTGCGGATCTTGGCCACTTTCCGAACGCTCGAGCAGAGGCCAAGACTGATTCCGACGAGGCCCACGCGATACCGATCGACACGACCAGTGAAGGGCGCTGGTACGTGATGGTGCTGCTCAGGAACGACCCGAGCGAAACCCGTTGGCGCGCCGCGCGGCCGCTTATTTATACACTCGGCGTTTTGCTCGTCTCGTCGCTCATTACATTCTGGCTCGTTTGGCGATTTAGCCAGCCGATCGCAAATTTAGCGGATGCAGCACGTGAAGTGGCGAGCGGTAATCTTCAGGTCCGCGTGCCTGACGCCGACAGGAACGACGAGATGGGTCGCCTTGCATCGAGATTCAACGAGATGACACGCGAATTAGTGAAAAAACGCGACCTCGAGGCGCAGTTGCAGCAGGCCGAGAAAAGTGCGGTCGTCGGCCGGCTCGGCTCGGCCATCGCACACGAGATACGCAATCCGCTGAACTACATCAACCTGACGCTCGACCATCTGCGGACCAAATATGCGCCGGCGAATGGCGAAGACCGCAAAGCATTTGAGAAGCTGACCGTGCAATTAAAGAACGAGGTCGCGCGGATCGACCAACAGATCTCGGACTTTCTCAATTATTCGCGTCCCGCCAAGGCAAACCTTCAGCCTGTCGGAGCTCGCCGCGTGATCGAAGAAAGCCTCCGCATCGCCGAGCCCGAGGCGGCCGAAAAGAATGTCACCATCGGCATCGTCGAGCACGAGAACGTGCCGCGGATAATGGCCGACCCCGAGTTCCTGCGTTCGGTCTTTAACAACCTTTTTATCAACGCGCTCCACGCTATGGAATCGGGCGGCGGGCATCTCAACATCAAGATCTCGCCCTCGGACGACGGGCATTTTGTCGAATTCGAGATCGCGGACACAGGCAACGGCATCGCGGAGGAAAACCTCTCAAAGATATTCGAACCCTATTTTTCGACAAAAGAAACCGGCACCGGCCTCGGCCTCGCCATCGTACACAAGATCGTCGATATCCATAACGGCACGATCACCGTCGAGTCGGTCGAGGGCGAGGGGACGAAATTTACGGTAAGATTACCCAGTAGTGACGAGGGACGAGGGACGAGGGCTCAATAGTATGGTTGAAGGCGGTGACTATAAATCGCTTATTGTTTGGCAGAAAAGTATTACGCTTGTGAAACTTATCTATCGTCTCACTGCATCCTTCCCCGCCGAAGAGAGATTTGGCCTGACCTCCCAAATGCGACGCGCAGCGGTTTCGGTCCCGTCGAATATCGCAGAGGGACAAGCGCCCCGCACGACCGGTGACTATGTCCGTTTCATCTCAAACGCTGAAGGTTCACTCGCAGAACTAGACACACAACTGATCATCGCCATTGATTTGGAATATCTTGACAAGTCAGCGACGACGGAATGTTTCGAATTGATGGCGGAGATTCGCAAAATGTCAAACGCTCTGAGGCGCTCTTTGCTGGCACGTTCTGCCGCCGGGACCCGGTGAGCCCTCGTCACTCGTCCCTCGTCCCTTTTTGCTTATGGCAAGAAAATCCATTCTCGTCGTCGATGACGAGAAAAACCAACGAGAGATATTAGAGACGATCCTTGCGGGCGAGGGTTATGACGTGACGACGGCTTCGTCGGGCGAGGCGGCGATGAAGTTTGTCGCCGACCGGCACTTTGACCTCGTGCTGACCGACCTCAAGATGACCGGCATGAGCGGGCTCGATCTGCTCAAGGAACTGACCGATTTTGACAAGTCGATCATCGTTATCCTGCTCACCGCCCACGGCACGATCGACTCGGCTGTGGATGCACTGCGGTTGGGCGCGTTCGAGTACCTGCAAAAGCCTTACGATAGCGAAAAGCTGCTCGACACCGTTTCGCGGGCACTCAAAAAACTCACGACGCTCGACGCCGAGATCGTGTCGGTCTCGCCCGAGATGGACAAGGTCAAGAAGCTTATCCTCAAGATCGCCAAGTCCAACTCGACCGTCCTCATCCGCGGCGAGAGCGGCACCGGAAAAGAATTGATCGCGCGTTCGCTGCATAAGAATAGTGAGCGGTCGAACGAGGTATTCCAGGCCGTCAACTGCGCGGCGATCAATGAGAACCTGCTCGAATCTGAGCTTTTCGGCCATGAAAAAGGTTCGTTCACCGGCGCCGTGTCGGACAAGAAAGGTCTGTTCGAGATCGCGGACGAAGGCACCCTGTTTTTGGACGAGATCGGCGAGCTGGATATCTCACTGCAGGCGAAGATCCTGCGTGCGCTGCAGGAAAGGCAGATCCGTCGCGTCGGTGGTGTTCGCGATCTCAACGTCGATGTGCGCGTGGTTGCGGCAACGAATCGTGACCTTGTTCATATGGTCGAGGAAAAACGATTTCGCGAGGACCTTTATTATCGGCTCAACGTTCTTTCGATCGATCTGCCCGCTTTGCGAGAACGCCGAACGGACATTCCTGTTCTCATCGATTATTTTGTAAAAAAACACACCCGCGGCACGCAGCGAAAGATAACCATCACGACCGACGCCCGCCGTTTGCTTGAGGACTATGCCTATCCCGGCAACATCCGCCAACTCGAGTCGGCCATTGAGCGAGCCATCCTTTTGTGCGAGAACGACACCGTCACCGTCGACGACCTGCCGCCCGAAATGACCCAGGGCACAACACCTGCCTCGGCCGAGCAATTTAAGCTCCCGCCCGAAGGCGTCAATTTCGAAGACGTCGAACGCAGCCTGATAATGCAGGCGATGGAACGCACTGACAATAACATAACGAAATCAGCAAAGCTCTTGGGATTGACATTCAGGACGCTGCAGTATCGTTTGGAAAAGTTTGGATTCAAGAAGGACGGTGACGGAACCGAGGAGAGCGACGAGTCGTAATTTCTCGGTGGAGGACATTCAATGGATTGGTTTGCAACATTGAGTCTCGCACTCGGCTCGGCCTGGACGTCGGGCATAAATCTCTACGCGACCGTAACCGTTCTCGGCCTGCTGCAAAAATTTGGGGCGACAAAGCTGCCGGGTGGGCTCGACGTACTCGATAACTGGTGGATCATCGGCGTCGCGGGCGGTTTGTATCTCGTTGAGTTTTTTGCCGACAAGATACCTTATGTCGACAGCGTCTGGGATGTCATCCACACGTTCATCCGCATTCCCGCCGGTGCGGTCGTGGCCTATGCGGCGACGAACCAGCTCGACCCGAGCATTTACGTTCCGGCTGCATTGCTCGGCGGCGGGTTAGCGTTCTCATCGCACGGCACAAAGGCTGCTCTGCGGGTCGGTGCAAACCTCTCGCCCGAACCGGTATCGAATTGGGCGCTGTCATTTATCGAGGACGGCATCGCGATCATCGGGGCCGTGCTCGCGGCCCTTGCCCCGATGGCCATCGCGACGGTATTGGTTCTTTTTATCCTCTTTTTTGGCTGGTTCTTTCCAAAGGCGATGCGCGCGATCAAGCGGCTCTTCCGCGCCACCGCGGCCTTTTTCCGCGGCGAGAGTTTTTCCGACATTGCGAATAAGGCGGGTTAACCGTAAAGACCCTTGCACGAGGTGTTACAATCGAACCATCCCGGAGGTGCTGCGATGTCGCGATTTACCCAGAAGTTAGTTGGCGCTTCTCTATTCCTGCTAACCCTTCTCTGTTTGTCTACTCAATTTGCTTTCGGCCAGTGCGGTACGTATTTCCGCCCTGAATACCGGGCTCTGAACAAGCAGCGGATCTCGAACGGCGCATATTTCCGCCTGGACGATTGGACAGGCGACGGTAAACGCGATTATTGGAACCTGCGTCCAAATGGGGCCGGGACGGCGGCGGAGGTCATCATCTATCCGGCCAGGCCTGCGGGTTATTGGGATTGGAACGCTCCGATCTTCTATGCGACCTCGCTTGCAAGCTCGACCGGCTTGTTTCGCCAATATCCAAAGGTGCTGGATTTCGATGGCGACGGCCGGCCCGATCTGCTGGTCGCGAGCAAGATACATCGAAATAACGGAAGCGGTGTGCTCGAACCTCAGGCTCCGATAACTGTCTCCGACTCTCACTTAATGTCCAACCTTTGGGACTTCGGCTATTACGATATGGATGGCGACCATCGCCTTGATTGGGTGTATACGTTTCTGCGAAACGACGGCGGGCCGCGTGAAATACGATACCAACCGGGCATGGCGGACGGCTCGTTCGGCAACCGGGTGATCGTGCTTGGGGGTGATCCGATCCTGGAAAACTCCTCGGCTGGTATCGGTGATGTGGACGGCGACGGAAGGCCCGACGCTATGATTCAAACTTCGACCGGGCCAGGCGGAAATTTTACTGTAATAAAGAACCTTGGCGGCGGATCGTTTCAACGCGGGCCGGCGACGGCGTTTGACGCTTCGGGATACGGATTCGTCCAGGAAATGAATGGAGACGGCCGAGCTGATATTGTCACATCTTTCGAGGGCGACTTCACCATTCTCTACGGGCAGGCCGACGCCACCTTTTCGAGAACACGGTTCAGCGGCATCAGCTACGGTGGATACGCATGGGCGAGGGACCTCAACGGTGACGGCCGCCTCGATATGCTGATCGAGGACGGGTACGTAGGCGGCGGCGGCTACACCCGTTACGACACCATTATTAATGACGGCAGCGGCGGCTATGTCAAAACCGCCTATGGCCGGCATCCAAAAATGCCGACGCTCGCGGTCGCACTCGAGGATGTCACGGGCGACGGCCGCGCGGACATGTTTGAGAATGCCGCTGGCGCTCTTGACGGCTCGCTTGGCTATCTTACGACCACAAACACTTTTGGCGAGACGGTGCTGGGCGTGTACAAGAACACGTGCCAACCCGCCGCGGCCAGTTTGGCGACGTTCAGCAACGACAACGAAGCCGACGTTGTGACCTGGAACGGGGCGGCGGGAAATTGGTCATCAAAGAATTGGGGCACTGGCTCTACCAACCCGACGGTATTTCATTGGGGCGCTTCCGGCGACATTCCGGCACCGGCCGATCTCGATGGCGATGGTGTCGTCGACTACACGATCTATCGCGAAAGCACCGGCGCATGGTACTCGTTCCTGTCCGGCAGCTCATCGTTATACGGGATCGTGTTTGGCCTTCCCGGCGACAAGCCGGTGCCTAACGACTACGACGGTGACGGTAAGGCGGACGTGGCTGTCTTTCGCCCGTCGACGAGCGACTGGCACTTCTGGTATTCGAGCACGCAGTCCTACGGCGGCATGCACTTCGGCGCAGATGGCGATAAACCTGTCCCGGCAGACTATGACGGCGATCTGCGAACGGACGTCGCGGTGTATCGGCCGAGCGCGGGTTATTGGTACGTCCTTCGCAGCTCCGATCAAAATGTCAGCTTCATTCCGTGGGGCATCGATACCGATATTCCGGTGCCGCTCGATCTGGATGCTGATGGCAAAGCCGACCCGACGGTCTTTCGCTCGGGTATCTGGTACATTCTTCGCAGCACTAACAATTCGGTCAATGCTATCTATTACGGACTGGCAGGCGATGTTCCCGTTCCGTTCTACCGCAACGGGCTGATGTCGGATGTGGTTCTCTACCGTTCTTCTGACAGACGGTTTTACGACCGGTCGTTCATGGCCCCTGTGCAATTGGGAGGCCCCGGCGACGTTCCGGTGCGATTTGGCCTGCCCAACAACTAGTGATTGCGAGCCACAGAATGTTGCTCATTCGCGCCTTTCAAATATCAGCGGTCGCGCTTATCGGCGCGGCCGCTTATTTCTTTTCGCGAGGCGACACGGATGCCGCGTTTGCCGCCGCGGTGCTCGCGATATGCGCGTTCTTTTTGAATATCCGCTTCCAGATAAAGCAGCGTGTCGACGCTCGGCGTGCTGCCGAAGAAAATGCTGCTTTGCCTGACGATGAGGCGAACGGATAAGATATCTCAATAATGAGCAGCATCGAGCAATTGCTTGAGAACAACCGCCGCTGGGCAAAACAGGTCGTCGAGAGCGACGAGCGGTTTTTCGCCGATCTCGCTGAGCAGCAAAATCCAGACTATCTTTGGATCGGCTGCTCGGACAGCCGCGTCTCGGCCAATGTGATCGTCGACCTTGCACCAGGCGAGGTGTTTGTCCACCGCAACGTGGCCAATCTCGTCAACCACACCGACATGAACTGCCTGTCGGTCATCCAGTTCGCGGTCGAGGTGCTGCAGGTCGAGCACATCATCGTCTGCGGCCACTTCGGCTGCGGCGGCGTCCAGGCCGCGATGGAGGGCAAGCGGCACGGCCTCATCGACAACTGGCTGCGTCACATACAGGACACGGCGCATCTCTATGGGTCGCTGCTGGACAAGATAGAGGATGAGAATGAAAAGCTCGACACGCTTTGCCTTTTGAATGTCGCCGAACAGGTCTTAAACGTTTGTGAAACAACCATCGTCCAGGACGCGTGGAGCCACGGCCAGCAGCTCGAGATACACGGCTGGATCTATGGCCTCAAGGACGGGCTGATCCGCGATCTCGACATCTCGATCAGCGGCGTCGAAGGTCTAAAAAACTTGCGTGACAAATTCCTCTTCAACGAGAAACTCGTCGACGCCCGGACCGCATCCTAGTTGCCGTCGTATGTCGACAAAACACCTCATCGCCGTGCTATCTCTTTTGATATTCGTCTGCGGCGTCGACGCGCAGATGGCGCGAAAGCCTTCGCCGACGCGCGAGCCGCCGGGCGCAATGAGCAAGACTCCGGACTCGCGCAAGAATTCGATACCACGCATTGCGTCGCGAGCGGATTTTGACTCGATCGCCCGCGTTTATCACCAGGGCACGCCATACGCATTGCCGCACGTGATGTTTGTCATCGACCGCCGCGACGGCAACAAGATCTATTACCTCAACTCGCAAAAATTTCGCTTTCACAAGGATTTCCTGCTCGCGATGTATATGATCCCGCGCGGCACCGATGTCTTTGGGCCGATCTATCAGGACCGCGACCGCCGCTTTCTGGTCGGCACGATCGCGTGGCAGAAGACGGTCGATAAATTCACATGGGAGCTGTGGGAAGGCGACCTTGCGACCGCGGACATGATAAGAATGGCCGACGACGTTATCAATAAGTCTTTTTTTGAAAAGGTATTTTACAAACCGAACTCGATCCGCCAGGAAGACGTCAGCGCGAATCTCGGCATCCCACGCGTAATGCAGGACGAGATAAATCGCAACCAGGTCTATCTCGCGCTCAACACGGGAACAGCCGTCGGACGCATCCACATCATCGACAAGCTCGACGACACGGTCGAGATCGGTGACAACGAGATCCTCGTGCTTCGCGAGCTGCCGCTGACGCTGCCGCCGGTCCGCGGCATCATCGTCGCCCAACTGTCCTCGCCGCTTTCTCACATAAATATCCTCGCGAAGGGCTGGAACGTCCCAAACGTCTATATCAAGGACGCTGACCGGCTCTTTCGCGAATACAACACATACGTCTTTAAACTGCAGGCAAACCTGACTGATTACACCCTCGAGCGAGCGTCGCAGGACGATGTCTCAAAGGGTTTTGCGTCGCCCGACCAGCAGGTGCCGCCCTCGGAATTGAAGGTGACAAGGCTCGCCGGCATTCGCGAGATGCGAAAACGGGACAGCATCGCCTACGGCTCAAAAGCGGCAAATCTCGGCGAGATGATTATGAAGCGTGTGCCTGGCATTACGATCCCCGATGGATTTTCAGTGCCGTATTACTGGTATGACAAGTTCATGAAAGACAACGCGTTGTATGAGGTGATCAACGCCCTGATGGACGACAACGACTTCGTCCATAACCCGCGCGTGCGGCGGCAGAAGCTCGAAGAATTCAGGAAGTCGATACAGAACGGCAAATTTGACGACGAGCTAAGAAAACAGGTCATCGCAAAATGGAAGACGCAGCTTGGCGGCAAGCCGGTGTTTGTCCGCAGCTCGTCGAACAGCGAGGACCTGCCTAACTTCAGCGGGGCGGGCTTGTATTCGAGCGTCCCGAATGTCATTGCTGAGGACAAGCTGATCGACGCCGTCAAAAAGGTTTGGTCGTCGCTTTGGAACTTTCAGGGCTATGAGGCGCGAGTGCGAAATTACGTCAGCCAGACCGACGTCTACATGGCTGCACTTGTGCAGATCGGTGTCGATATGGAACGCGGCGGCGTGATGATCACAAAAGACCCGTTCGACGACAAGAACAAGGACGCCGTCTATATCAGCGCCGTGTGCGGGCACAACTCGAAGGTCGTCGACAACGTCGGCATCCCCGAGCAGGTCCTCTATAATCCCAAGTCCAACTCCGTCGTCGTAATGACGCTCTCGCAGCAGGAGAACGCTCTTGCCTTCAACCCGAAGGGCGACCTGAAGGAAACCGTCGACAAATGCGCCGGTGCAAAGAAACGTGTCCTCACCGATCTGCAGGTCCGGTCGCTTGCGCGCGCAGCGATAAATATTCGCCGTGCCTTTGGGGGCCGTGTACCGCAGGACATAGAATGGGGCATGATCGGTAACAGAATCTACGTCGTACAATCGCGGCCGTATATCGACACAAAATGAAAAAACTACTTATCGTTTCTTTTGCGATCGCCCTGATGGGCTGTAACAACGCCGGTAAACCGGTCCCGCAGAATTCTGCTGCTGCGCCGGCGGCGAATGATAGACCGCAAACGGCCATCGCACATTCGCTCGAGAACCAAACACCATCGTCGGCCGCTCCGGCGGGCGGCAAGTCACGTTGGACGCAAAGCGGCGACCCGATCGACACGAAGAAGCTTGATGGAGCGATCGCCGCGGCCGAGGTGGCATTGCGTAAAAGCCCCAACGATGCGAAGGCAAAGAAAGCCGCTGCAGAGGCTTATCTCGAACGAGCCAATGCACTGACCGGTGCACGCCAATATGCGTCGGCGCTCGGCGACTATCGTCGCGTGGTCAAATACGACCCGTCGAACGAAGAAGCAAAGAACTGGATCGACCAGATCATCGGCATCTACGATTCGATGGGCCGCGAATCTCCAAACGAAGGCGAGGAACCGCCGCCGCTGCCTTTCAATAAATAGTCAGGCTCGGAAGCTTCCGCCTACGCCGCTAGACAAACAGCCGCACCGAAATTAAACTAACTCATTTGCGTCAGGCCGTAGGGCCGCGCAATGAGGGCTTAAGTTTTATGGCAATTTCGGCAAACGATATCAGAAAAGGCATGGTCATCCTGCACGAGGGCTCGCCCGTGCGGGTGATGGAGTTTCATCATCACACGCCCGGCAACCTTCGGGCGATGGTCCAGGCACGGCTGCGTAACCTATTGACGGGCAACTCGTTCGAGTTTCGCTTCCGCTCGAACGACACGCTCGAGCGCGTCGTACTTGAGCAGCACAAGATGGACTACCTTTACTCGGACGGATCTCATCATCATTTCATGAACAACGAGACCTATGAGCAAGTCGCGCTCACCGAGGAGGAACTTGGCGATACGGCCCAATGGCTGATGCCCGGCCTCACGCTCGAGGTCGAGTTCTATAACGGAAACCCTATCGGCGTCACGCTCCCCGCGACGATGGACCTGACCGTAACCCGGACCGATCCACCGCTAAAGGGAGCCACCGCTTCGAATTCGAACAAGCCGGCGACGCTCGAGAATGGCGTCACGGTCTCCGTGCCGCCCTTTATCGTCGAGGGCGAAAAGATCCGCGTAAATCCTACCGAAGCGCGGTACATGGAACGCGTAAAATGATCTCCGTCCAAGGTCCAAAGTCCAAAGTTAACTTCATCGGCCTTGGACTTTGGACCTTGGACTTTGGACTATGTTTTTCGTTTACAGCCTTGTCTATACGCTCGGATTTATCCTGCTCCTGCCGCGGTTCATTTTCGATGCAATATTCAAGGGCAAATACGCGGCCGGCTTTAGGCAGCGGCTGGGTTTCGTTCCGGCATTCGATCCGCACGGTAGAAAGGTCATTTGGCTGCACTGCGTTTCGGTCGGCGAGGTGAACGCCGCGCGTCCCCTTGCGGCGAAGCTTAAGGAACGATTCCCCGAAAAGTCGCTCGTTGTCTCGACGACCACGCGCACTGGCCAGAACCTCGCAAAGATCGCATTTGCCGACACGGCCGATCTTGTCTTCTACTTTCCGTTCGACTGGCGCTCGACCGTGCGCCGGACGCTGCGGCGCGTCAGGCCGTCGGCCGTTCTGCTGATGGAAACCGAGCTGTGGTTCAGGTTCATCCACGAGTCATATCATTCCGGGGTGCGGCTGGCGGTCGTCAACGGCCGTCTTTCGCAACGCTCAGTCGGTCGCTATGCGTGGATCAGAGAATTGGTGATGCGGGTGCTCAGCTGCCTGGACCTGGCGCTGATGCAGACAAAGGGCGATGCCAGGCGCCTTATGGACCTTGGCCTGAGAGCGACCAAGGTTCGTGTCACGGGCAATCTGAAAACCGACATCGCTTTGGACGAACCCGAGGCCGCACTGACTGACAAGTTTCGCAAGCGGTTTGGCATAACGCCGGACGCCCCGCTGATCCTCGCCGCAAGCACGCACGCGCCTGAGGAAGAATGGCTGCTCGCCGCCCTCAAGGAAGTTTGGCGATCGTCCGGCAACAATTTGCCGCGCCTGATGGTCGCCCCGCGTCATCCTGAGCGTTTTAACGAGGTCGCGGAACTGATCAAAAAAACCGGGTACACGTGGGTGCGGCGGTCGGAGGTTGCGTCGGACCGCGACGTCAGCGCCGAGGTAATCTTGCTGGATTCGATCGGCGAGCTTCGCTCGTGTTATCAACTTGCCGAGATCGTCTTTGTGGGGGGCAGCCTCATTCCGCATGGAGGCCAGAGCATATTTGAACCAGCAGCGGCAGGACGCGCGATCGTCACTGGGCCGCATACGGCGAACTTCGCCGTCGCGGTGGGCGACTTTGCAGGGAAAGGCGCTCTCATCCAACTGCCGCTAACGGGCACGAAACAGATCGTCACGCAACTTACCGATACCTTTACCGCGCTTCTTGCCGATCCCAGCCGGCGAGCGACCCTTGGAGCAAATGCTCTTGCCGCCATGGACACCGATCGCGGCGCCGTCGACCGCACGATCGAATACCTTACGCCGCTGCTTGGCGCTCCGCTGAGCCGATGATATTTGTCTTCTACGCACTGGCCGCTTTGCTGATCTGGCTGAGCGCCAAGTCGTTCGTCGGTGGCATCGGGTACCTGCGATATTTCAAAAAGGAAGTGGGCAAGCCGCTGCCGACCTTCACTCCCATCGTCTCGGTGATCGTTCCCTGCCGCGGCGTCGATGATGGACTGGTCGATAATCTGCGTGCATTCTTAACGCAGGATTACCCCGAGTACGAAGTCATTTTTGTTGTGGACGATGCTGCCGACGCTTCGGTTGCGACGATCAAAGAAGTTTCACGCAAAGACGCAAAGAAGGCAAACCAAACATCGCTGGTCATCGCCCCAACCGCACTGGATTCGGGTCAAAAAGTTGAGAATCTGCGTGAGGCCGTGCTGCACGTCAACGACAGGTCGCAAGTATTTGTCTTCACCGATTCCGACGCGCGGCCGTCGAAGGAATGGCTCCGGCATCTTGTCGCGTCGCTCGTGGATGACAACGTCGGCGCCGCGACCGGCTATCGGTGGTTCATCTCAAAAAGGCCGGCGTTCGCCTCAGAGATGCGCTCGGTCTGGAACGCCTCGATCGCCTCGGCGCTTGGCCCGAACACGAAGACGAATTTCTGCTGGGGCGGATCGACGGCGATCCGCCGTCACACTTTTGAGCGGCTCGATATTCGCGAAAAATGGCGCGGGACGCTGTCGGACGATTTTACGTTGAGTAGTGTAGTAAACAAGGCTGGCTTGCCGATAATCTTTGTTCCACAAGCACTTACGGCCTCGGTCGAGAGCTGCAGCTTCCACGAATTGCTCGAATTTACCACACGCCAGATGAAGATCACGCGTGTTTATGCACCATATTTATGGTTGATGTCGCTCGTCGGCACGGGACTCTTTAATGTCGTGATGATCTCGGCGTTTTTGATCGTCGTCCTCAGCCGGAAGAACGGTCTTGCGGTTTGGGTTTCACTCGCGACGCTCGCCCTCGTGACCTTTTTTAGCATAGGCAAGGCGTGGCTGCGGCTGAATGCGGTCAAACTCGCCTTGCGTGACTACAAAGCGGAGCTCGACCAACAATTCTGGACCCAGAAAACGCTCTGGTTGATATCGCCGGCGCTGTTTTTCTACAATTCCGTCGCCGCGCTTCTTTCACGCCGTCTGACATGGCGCGGCATCACGTATGAATTGAAATCGCCCCGCGAAACTGTCATCATTACGGATTGAGCTAGCGATCGATGAGCGATATTTTCGACTGGGACGACGAGGAAGAGGAAAAGAAGTCTGAGGCCGAGGTCTGGGGGGCCTATCCGCTTGCCCAGCCGCCTGATGCCGCTTCGCCGGATCCGTCCGAACCACCGGCACTGCTCACAGACGGGGCGGCAAACCAGCCGTCGGAGCACGACTTACTGGAACTCGACACCGTCCTACGACCGCGGTCCGAGCCGTGGCAGGAATATCCGCCCTATCAACAGGCACCGCCCGAGGACTGGGCCGACTACCCGCCGGACGCATTTGACCGGACGCCCGCGCAGCCTGGCGTCTGGAGCGAATACAAACACGATTCGCCCGAGGAAACCGCGAGACAGGGCGGTCTGGCATGGTCCGCGGGCATTGTTTTCTTCAGCTCGGTCGGCTTTATGCTTTTTCTCGGCTGGATCGCCGACTGGCTTTTTGCCAGTAGCCCGTGGGGCTTGGTCGCCGGCATCGTGATCGGTTCGATCGTCGGTTTTATCCAGTTTTTTCGCATTTCGTCCCGCATTTTCGGCCACCAAAAGAGCGATGTCGCCGAGCATCCCCTGATGCCGCCGGACGACAAGCCGGTTTGAATTTGCCGGCCCGTCACGTTAAAATAATCGTTTCGCAATGGGCGAGGAAAGCGAACCTTTGGCAGCGGAAGTCGGTTCAGAGGTCGCGATCATCTCGCACCGCGGCATTCTGATCAAGATGGCTATTGTCATCGCGATAGGTTCGATCGTCGGATTTGCGTTCTTTTCGGCAAAGGCCGGAGTTGGGGTTTTGGTCGGCGGTGTCCTCGGTTTTGCCAATTATTTTTGGCAGAAACAGTCCCTAAAAGCGATATTTGACCGAGCCGTCGAGGGCAAAAAGACGCGATTTCTAGCCGCGAGATATATTCTCCGATACGTCGCGATCGGCGGTGCCTTGGCCCTTGTTTATTTCACCGGAACGGTGTCGATCTACGCGGTGATCTTTGGTCTGGCGAGCTTTGCCATCGCCGTAATGATCGAGGGAGTTACAAGTTTATTTTCACGTCCTGACAGGCAGGAAAGTTAAGAATGTTCTTATTTGCAGAAGAAGGTCCGCGTCAGTATCCGCTGATATCGCAGTTCATTAACCATTATTTGGGAGAGCCGGTCTACCACATGCAGATGGCGACCACGCATAAGTGGTGGACTGCCGTTCTCGCAAAAGTCGGGACGACGCCCGAGGCGCTCTTTGGCGAATATACGCCTGAGAATGCCATCCCATGGTGGACGATAATGTTCTTTATCGCCTGCATTCTGTCGATCGTCTTCATCAAGCTCTTTATGGGTAAACTCAACGAAGATGACATTACGCCGGGGCAGTTCACGCTCGAGGCGGGCGTGCTGTATGTGCGCGATCTCGTCGTCCAGGTCATCGGCGACCACGGATTGAAGTATTTTCCGGTGGTAATGACATTCGCGGTGCTTATCCTGACATCGAATCTGATGGGCCAGTTTCCGCTCTTCTGGGCACCGACGGCGTCGGTGAACGTCACCTACGCACTCGCGCTGACATCGTTCATTTATTACAACTACGTCGGAATTCACGAGAACGGCCTCGGCAGGCACATCGGCCATCTCGCCGGGCCGAAGCTGTCCGGGCTGCTGATAGTTTTGACGCCGCTCATCTTTTTGATCGAACTGGTCAGTAACTCGATCAGGCCGTTTACGCTCGGCGTCCGACTTTTTGCGAATATGTTCGCCGACGAAAAGCTTGCCGAGCAGGTCGCGAGCCTCTATCCACCGATCACGCAGATACTGATACCGGTCGTCTTGCTGCCGCTCGCCTTCTTTGTGGCGTTCGTCCAGACGCTCGTGTTCACGCTACTGTCGATGATCTATATCAGCGAGGTATCGCACGCGCCGCATGAGCTCGGACACGATGAGTATCATCACAACGGCGAGGCGGAAGCCGAATACGCATTGACTTAGATTTTTGAAAACCGAAGATGAAGGGCCGTGCTGCAAACGGGCCGACTGCGTTCATATACCATTATGCCCGCACGCGATCAGGAGACTTGACCCAACGTGGTATAAATCAAGGCATACCGGAAGCGAGGCGAAATCATACCCGAGCAGGAAGCCAGGCGAGCAGTAAGTTTTTCATCTTCTAAAACATAAAAAACAGGAGAGAAAAATGGATAAGATGAGGAAATTCAAATACGTGGCATACAGCGTTCTTGCGCTTGCGCTGCTTGCGCTGCCGGCCCTTGCACAAGGCTCTGCCGACAACGAGTTCACGGTCAACGCCTCGCGCGCCATCGGCGCGGGAATTGGTTTTGGCATAGCGGCCGGTTTTGCCGGCATCGGCCAGGGCCTCGTCGGCCGCGGCGCGACCGAGGGCGTTGCGCGCAATCCCGGCGCGGCAAGCACCGTCCAGACGATCATGATCATCGCTCTGGCGCTGATCGAGTCACTCGTGCTCTTCGCCCTGCTGATCGCATTCGTCGTGGTCGGTTCGGTCAAATAGTTTTACGATCAACTGTGAGCGGGTGAGGTCGGCACTGACCTCACCCTTTTTTGCTGTGTTTGAAATGGAACGCGGATAAGACGGATGAAACCGATCAACACGGATATTTTTTCTAAAATTATCTGCGGGTATCCGCCCGTCCGCTTAATTCGCGTTCTATTCTTCTGCCGCACAGAGACCATTGAATCAAAACCGCTCACGTTCTATGCTTTACTTGCAACCTGAGCGGTTGCGAGACGTTCTAATTCAAGTATGATCGACGAACTCGAAGGGAAAATTATCGCGGGCAAATACCGCATCGACTCGCTGCTGGCGGACGGCGAGCTGGGGCCGGTGTATCGCGGGTCAAACATAATCATGGACAAGCCCGTGACGATCAAGGTGCTTGTCCCGGCCCTCGCCATTGACAAACGCTTTGTGGATCGCTTTCTGGCAGATGCCAAGGCGGTCTCGCAGGCCGGCCATCCAAACATCCTGAACGTCACCGACTTCGGCACCGACACGCGGGGCATAACTTACGCGGTTTACGAAGAAGCCGCAGGCGAGACGCTCGCCGAGATTATGAAGCGCGATAATTCGCTGCCTGTCGCCGTCGCTATCGACATTGCGCGCCAGGCAGCCCGCGGCCTGGCCGCGGCGCACGCGGTCGGCCTCGTGCACGCTGCTCTGACGCCCGACAAGGTCCTTGTGGCAAACGACGACGGCAAATCGATAAAGATATTTGAATTCGGAACAGAGCCCGTTGTAAAAGGCTCGAGCGGCGGCATCGACTATCGTGCTCCTGAGAACTACGACGGCGGCAAGCCGGACGAGCGGTCTGACATTTATTCACTTGGCGTCATTCTTTACGAAATGCTCGCCGGCGTTGTGCCGTTCATCGGCAACACAGCCGCGGAGCTAAAGAAAAAACAGGATTCCGAGCCTCCGCCGCCCATGTCGGCTTTTCGTGCCGACCTGCCGCCGGAGATCGAGCCGATGATCTTGTCGGCCATCGCTATCGACCCCGAAAGGCGTTACCAGACGATGAAGGCCTTTGCCGAAGACCTCGAGCTTCTGTCAGGCGGGGTCGCGAAACCGGTGGTCGCAGCTGCGGAAGCGCCCAAAAGAAACATCTGGCAAACGGCCTTCATCGTGTTGGCGGGAGTTACGGTGCTCGCCGTGGCACTGATCTATGCGACATCGGTGAAACGTTCCGATCCGACGGCCGCCGACATGCAGGCCGACGCCGGCAGCCTGCCGGTCCAGCCGATCGGCCCGGCGACCGGAGCGCAGGAAGACAGCCTCGCCAAGCTGCCGGCGCTCACGCGCGAGGAGATCATGGCGTTCGAGAATTCGAATACGGCATTACCGCCTGGAACGATGCCCGGCGGCGACGGCTACAACGCATGGGGCAACGGAGGCGTTCCACCCGTAGGAGCACCGCTGACGATGGGCCAGCCGGGCGATCGCATCAACGGCGACCCGAATACGCAAAGTCCTTTCATGCCCGGCCTCGATCTTGTGTGCAAGGACGTCACAACGGGCCAGGTGATCCCGTGCCCGACCTTCGATGGCAAGCCGGCACCGCGAACGTCCCCCATACCGAAAAATCTCGGCGTTAATGCTAATACTGCCGTTCCTGTGACCACCCCGCGGCCGTTCGCTACTCCGCCGACGCGCGGCAATCCTCCTATCGGCCAACCGGCGAACACAAATCCATCTACAACGCGTCCCGCACGGCCGAGGCCGCGCGGCGGAGCTTCAGGCGAAGAAAATTAACGAGGAACTTCTACGGTCTTAAGGATGTCCGAGATCACGGCATCGGCGGTCGCCCCGTCGAGCTCGGCCTCAGCGCGTAATGCGAGGCGGTGACGGAGGACCGGCGCCGCGACATCGCGCACGTCATCGGGTGTCGGGAAATCGCGGCCGCGGATCGCCGCGAGAGCTTTTGAACACAGCAGCAACGCGACAGAGGCTCGCGGGCTGGCGCCGTAGAGAATTGTCGGATGCGTTCGCGTGCGGCGAACGAGATCGACCATGTATTTCTGCACGCCCGGCTCGGCCCGCATCTCGCGGACCTCGGCGCGGCATTTTTGGATGGCGGTCGCGTCCGGCAACGGCTGGAGCTGGACCTGTTCGAGATGCCGCGAGTTAAAGCCCGCGTCCCAACGGGCGACGATCTCCATCTCGCCGGCCTCGTCGGGGTAGTCGATCAATATTTTCATTAGAAACCGGTCGAGCTGTGCCTCGGGCAGCGGGTATGTGCCCTCGTATTCGATCGGGTTCTCGGTCGCGAGGACGGTGAAGAGCGGCGAGAGCGGCAGTCGCTCGCCGTCGATCGTCGCCTGGCGTTCCTCCATCGCCTCGAGCAGCGCGGCCTGCGTCTTTGGCGGCGTGCGATTGATCTCATCGGCAAGCAGGATGTCGGTAAAGATCGGTCCTTGCCGCAGTGAGAACTGCGATGTCTGCATGTTAAAGACGTTCGTGCCGGTAATGTCCGACGGCATCAGATCGGGCGTGAATTGGATACGCGAGAACTGCGCGCCAAGAATATACGCGAGGGTCTTCACGGCCAGCGTCTTTGCCGTGCCCGGCACGCCCTCGACGAGCGCGTGGCCCTCGGCGAGGACGGCGACGAGGATCTGCTCGATCACTTCGTCCTGACCGACGATCGTCTTGCGAAGCTCGTTGAGAATGTGTGCGACAGTTTGTGGAGTTTGATTCAGCATCGGTTTTCACCACGGAGACACGTATACTCTGTGCCTTT
>Ga0163161_10000780_pt1 | contig 25031 bp, 22 predicted proteins | sample S45metaG_FD_129847 | JGI IMG/M metagenome (GOLD analysis project Ga0163161, IMG submission 129847) | Switchgrass rhizosphere microbial communities from Kellogg Biological Station, Michigan, USA - S4-5 metaG | ecosystem: Host-associated > Plants > Roots > Rhizosphere > Soil | place: USA... | reverse complement strand
GGATGCAGTCTTTAAGGGGAAAGCCCAATTATATAAACAAGTGCACCAGGCGATTGAATTATATAACCAGATGAGATTACACTCCTCAGTAAATATGTTAACGCCGAGACAAGCGCACTCAAAACCTAAGATATTTGTAAAACGGTGGAAGAAAAAAGAACCATCAAAATAGATTTTAATGGTTCTTTTAATTTTATAATTTAGTAAAATAAACAGTCAACTTTTTCAAGGACTAGACATTTATGGCCATTCTGTTCTGTAACGGCTCAATTTTTTCAACCATAATCTTTTTAATCGTTGTTACCGCAGATTATGCTGATCTCCGTTGGGTATTATACTTCTATCCGATGTTCAATAGCCCTGATGGTAGCGGAAATCCCTTTGGGCAGCGGTAGATTGTTTATCCCAAGGGTTTCCCAAAAGGATTGCAGCCTACAGCAGGACAGGACCCAACCTATATATTGCTGCTATCGCGCTTCAAAAAAATACGTCACTTAAAAAATGTATTTTATTAAATTAGAATATTTAAAATAATGAGATTAAGCGCTAGTTTCTTCCTTAACGGCTAACTGCCCACAGGCTGCGTCGATATCTTTACCACGGCTACGGCGGATGTTGGTATTGATACCCTGACTTTTTAGATAATTTGAAAATGCATCGATCTTATCACCTTCTGCATTGGTGAAATCGGCGAAAGAAATGGGGTTATATTCGATCAGGTTTACCTTGCAAGGAATATGTTTACAGAATTTAGCTAAATCCATAGCATCCGAAATTTCATCGTTAAAATGATTAAAAACAATGTATTCGTAAGTTACCGGATTTTTGGTTTTAGCGAAGTAGTATTTAAGTGCATCTGCCAATGCTTTTAACGAGTTGGCCTCGTTGATTGGCATGATCTCATTACGCTTTTTATCATCAGCGGCATGAAGCGAAAGTGCCAGATTAAACTTTGCACCGTCATCGCCCAATTTCTTGATCATTTTAGCAATGCCTGCAGTAGAAACCGTAATACGCTTATAACTCATATTTAAGCCATCTGGTGCAGTGATACGCTCAATCGACTTCAATACATTGGCATAATTTAACAGCGGCTCTCCCATGCCCATATACACGATATTGGTAAGGGGATTGTTATAGTTCTGTTTAGCCTGTTTATCGATTAATACTACCTGGTCATAAATTTCATCAGCGTTTAAATTGCGCTTACGTTCCATGTAGCCAGTTGCACAGAATTTACAGGTTAAACTGCAGCCTACCTGTGAGCTTACACAAGCAGTCATACGGTCTTCTAAAGGAATTAAAACCCCCTCTACAATATTGCCGTCTGCTAACCTGAAAGTATTTTTAATGGTATGGTCGTTACTGAACTGAGAATTGTTAACCTGAACAGCATTAATGGCAAAAGTTTCGTCCAGTGCCTTACGAAGATCTTTAGAAAGATTACTCATCTGCTCGAAACTCGTAGCCGATTTCTCCCAAAGCCATTGGTAAATCTGCTTAGCCCTAAATGCAGGCTGTTGCATCGCTACAAGGTGTTGTTGCAATTGAGGTAGATCTAATGCACGGATATCGGTTTTTTTTGCTGTTACCATTTGTTGCAAAGGTACTTAAAAAAGGTGTAAGGCAGAAAGGTAGAAGGTTGAGTGTACCTGCAAGATGCCAAATTTTACAATTAATTAGCTTTATCTCCCTCTGCCTCTTGAGTTTGACTTGCTGATAGTCTTACCTTTGGCAGGTCTGGAATTTCTGTTCCCCGCACTGCTTTTACCTGTTGGTTTTGCTCCGGAATGACCTGCGCTCTTTTTTACTGTTGATTTTGGACCAGACGGCTTTGGTTTGAACGGTTTTTTTGTTTGCTCTTCTCTAAGTTCAGGGATTTCTTCCCAGGTATTTGCTTTTTTCTTAGCAGCGCTTTTAGGCTTTGATTTAGCCTCAGAAGATGAATTTTCAACACTTTTAGTGATGCTTTTCATCTCATCTTCGGTAAGTTCTCTAAATTCTCCTGTCGGAATACCTTTTAAATTGATATTCATAATGCGCGTACGCTCTAATTTGGTCACTTCGTAGCCAAAATGCTCGCACATTCTACGGATCTGCCTGTTTAAGCCCTGGATTAAGATAATATTGAAAACAAAAGTGCTGATCTGACGAACCTTACATTTACGTGTATTCACACCTAAAATCGGAACACCATTGCTCATCTCGAAAATAAAATCTTCGGTAATTGGTTTGTTAACCGTTACCACATATTCCTTTTCGTGTTTATTCCCTGCCCTTAAAATTTTGTTAACAATATCGCCGTTGTTGGTCAGGAAGATCAATCCTGATGAATCTTTATCTAATCGGCCAATGGGAAATATCCTTTCGCTATGGTTCACGTAGTCAACAATATTATCGCGTACGCTGCCTTCTGTAGTACTGGTAATACCAACAGGCTTGTTAAAGGCCAATAGGATGAAATTACTTTCTTCTTTAGGTTCGATATTATGGCCGTTTACCATCACTTTATCGCCTGCAAAAACCTGGTCGCCTACTTTAGCTCTTTTTCCGTTGATGAAAACTGTACCTTTTTCGATATAACGGTCTGCTTCGCGGCGTGAACATAATCCACTTTCACTGATGAATTTATTTAAACGGGTTGCAGAATTATTGTTCATACTGCAATTTTACGGAAATAAATCGTGTTATCCATTCTCTATACTGGCAACAAATGAATCCACAGTGCTTTTAAGCACAGCTAAAGTTTCCTGATCGGTAATCGCTCCATCATTATTGATCTTCGCTTTTGCAAATGAAATAAGCTGGGGCGATACCCTTGCATCAATTACTGTTAAAATATCGATGATGGACTGATAGGCTTTCTCACCCTGGGTTGAAGCGACAAGTGCTAAAAGAGGTTTCCCCGAAAATGATGCTGAGCTTACCGTCCAATCGAGGAGGTTTTTTAGCGAGCCTGGTAAACCCATCGCGTATTCTGGTGTAGAGATGATGATTCCATCTGCTTTTTGGATGGTTGAGCGAAGCTCTTCGACGGCTTGTGGTGGATTTTCCTGGTCTAAATCAGGATTGAAGTGTGGGATATCTGCAATAGATGGAAAGTTTAATACCTCGAAGTCTCCACCCAAAAGCTTGGAGATGGCTGTGATGTAAAGTGCATTGGTAGATACTGCTTTCGTGCTTCCAGAAATTGCCAATATTTTTTTCATTGCTAAAAGTAGTAAAGCAGAAATGGAATATCAAGGTAGTCTGGTAATTGCGGAGTCATTTCAAAACGGGCCATCGAAACGCACCAGGTTTCGACAGCCTATTCTGAACTTATTAACAACTAAAAGTTCTGATCGTCTGCACTTGGACCATAGCTGCCTGGGATCGGGATATCGAGTAATCTTAAGTAAACCCCTAACTGTGCCCTGTGGTGAGTGGTTTGGCTAAGTGAATGACGGATGGTTTCGTATTTAGAATAATCTGCCAAAACCTGTTTGCCCATGCTCAATACCCAACGGCCATTTAGGTCTTCTTCTGTAGCTTTTTCTAATTCTGCTTTTCCCAGCGCATAATTTTCCTCTAGAATTTTAACGAGGTCATCGGCACTTTCTACAGGTTTTTCTACATAAGGTGCTGTTTCAAAATCTAGTCCATCCGTAGTTAAAGCCAGCGAAACCCAGCTTGGCAGATCAGCAATATGAACCGCAAGCGATTTCATTTTCATGCTTTTTTCGTGCGGTGCCCAGTCAAATTTATCTACAGGTACAATAGCCAGGAATTTTTTTGTTGTATTAAATTCGGCATCTAACTCTTTCAATAATAATTTAATAATGTCCATATTTTTCTGTTTTGTTTTTTCTGCGGTGTTTAAATCCATTAGTAGTAAATCGGCTATACTCATGATTTTGATGTTTAGTTATACAAAGAAAACATAGCCCACTGACAACCCTATGGCAGTGTGAAAAATATTTTTTTTAATAATTTACAGGAAGCAGGTGCATATATTCACTTAACGGCATGTGCTGCGTTTTTTTGAAGGGAATACCTAGATTTTTGAGGCAGATAATCCGTGTGAGGTTAAAATCACGGTATTCATTCCGGTAATGGCACCAGGCAATTAAATGCCAGCTAAAAGCATAGAAAATCAATCCAATTGGCTCTACTTCTCTTTTGCTTACTTCCTCCTTATTGTTTTTATAATCGAGTTCAATCAGGTGTTTTTCGGCAATGGCGTGTTGAATAAGTGAAAGGTATTCGAAGTTAAAATTTAACCTTTCCGGAATCTGCAATTTAATATGCTGGTTTAAGGTTTCGAGCTTTTCTTTTTGTCCCGATTTTAATACCGCCTTTACTTTTGTCAATGCTGTAGAATAATTGGTACGGATGGAAATATCAGCAAATCCGTTCACCAAACTTTCAACCAATAGCAGTGCATTGGCCTCGTCCATATTAAAAGAAACTGGGGGTAGGAAGTAACCCTGAACCAGATAATAACCTTTATGCTGCTCAAAACTTACCGGTATTCCTTGCTCGCCTAGTGCTTTAATATCGCGATAAACCGTGCGTATGCTCATATCAAACCTTTCCGCAATTTTTTCTGCAGTAATGTACTTTCTGGATTGAAGCAGGGTTAAGATTCCGAAAAGTCGGTCGATACGGTTCATAGTTTGTTTTTTAGGTATTTAAAATTAAAGTTTTTTAATCAATTTTTCTTGTGGTACGTTATTTGTAAAAGATAAATACATATCAATTCTATTGGTTAAACCGTTATCATTAGGGTTTATCATACATAATCTGAATTAAATGGCTGCTATTATCCAAAAGCGCTTCTTCCGGGCAATAAAAAGTAAAGTGATTATAGGTTTCCTGTTTGCCTGTTTTGCATTGTTAATGGCATGGGGCATCAGCAAGTTTGCTTTTACGCGGATGCTGGATACCGTTGAAGAAATTTCAGCCCCGAACGACCGTTTAAGGATCGTAAATGATCTCTCACATAAGATTGCCAGGTTAGATCAGTTACAAAGGGATGAAGCTTTCAATAAACAAGGTACTTATAGTTTTCTTAAAGAGTCGCGTAAGTTAAGGGCTAGTTTAGATACCTTACGTAAATTGTACAAGGGCGATTCCGCCCAATTAGCCAGAATAAAGTCGATCAAGAATCTGTTAACCGACCGGGATAAGCAATTTATTAATTACTTAAAGGTGAGAGAAACATTGGTGAATACCAAATCGTTCTCTAATGAGGTTCAGAAATTAAACGAACTCGTTGCTACACGTACCAGACAGACGGACAGTGCGGTATTGACCACCGAGACAACTACATCAACCACTACGGTTGCACCTGAAGAAGAACAGAAATCGAGGGGTTTTTTGAGTAAACTGTTTGGCAAGAAGAAATCTGATGTATACAAAATCATTAATGAGGAGTTTAAGGTAAAGCGCGATACGCTGAATGCTAAAGCTGAAGATAGCATTATGAAGAGCATGACGGGGGCTTTAAAAAACATAGAACTGGAGCAACGCCAGAAAAGCCAGAAATTTTTAAAACGCGAAGCAGACCTATCAAATGCCAGTAATGCCTTGACCGCCCAGATGCTACAGATTTTAAGAGAAGTGGAGGGTGAGGCAGTTGCCCAGGTAGATTTAAACGGTATTCAGGCCAAAGAAGTGGTTAATGACGGAATTACGCAGATCACAACCATTATTATTATCTTTTTTCTACTAACGGTTATTCTGCTGTATTTAATTTTGGCTGACATTACAAAAAGCAACAGATACAGAAGGGCATTGGAGCTTGCTAAGGATGAGGCGGAATACCATGGTAAGGCTAAGCAACGGTTCTTATCGAATATGAGTCATGAGATCAGAACGCCACTGCAGTCTATTTTAGGTTATGCCGAGCTGATTACCCAGCAGGATGTGCCAAATAAGAAAGATGTGGATGCGATTTATCAATCTTCTATTCATTTACTTCAAATTGTTAACGAGGTGTTAGATTATAACCGGATCATTTCGGGCGAATTTAGTTTCAATAACCAGGTGTTCGATATCAAAAAAGCTTTAGATGAGGTAGTTTCGGTAATGCGGCCTTTGGCTGAACAGAAATCACTTCAGTTAAATACAGCACTTGATCTTGCCGATCTGGAATTTGTAAAGGGCGATGTTTTTAGATTAAAGCAGATTTTATTTAACTTATTGGGGAACGCCGTAAAATTTACGTTGAGAGGTGAAATTAAGCTTTCTGTATCGTATAAAAAGCAAGGTGACGATCTGCATTTCCATTTTACCATAAAGGATACCGGAATCGGTTTTGAAGAAAAAGATATTCCTAAAATCTTTAATGAATTTGAGCAGATAGAATCTCCTGAAAAATACATTATAAACCAGGCTGGTACAGGCTTGGGGCTGCCTATTGTTAAATCTTTGATCGAAACACAAGGGGGAAGAATTTATGTGAAGAGTAAACCGGGTATTGGTACTACATTTAATATTTACATGAAATATGAAAATACCACCGAGCGTGTAAACGATACTTTAGATTTAGAACATTATGCGATTGTAAACCCAGGAACAGTTTGGGTAATTGATGATGATAAACTCATTCTTGATTTATGCGGAATGATTTTTCAGAAAAACAAAATCCCGTTTAGAAGCTTTACCCAGGTAGCCGATATCCTGCACGCAGCACCTGAGCCGGATTTAAAATATGTGCTGGTTGATATGCGTATGCCCGAAATGACAGGATTCGAACTTTGCCATTTATTAAAAAAGAAACTCCCCACGCACATTAAATTTTACGCCATTACTGCACAGGTTTTACCAGAAGAACGCGAAATGGTTTTGAGCGAGGGCTTTGATGGACTGATAATGAAACCGTTTAGGGCTGTAGACATCCTGTCTATATTTGATAGAACTGAAATTTTAACTCAGCGGCCTGAATTCGATTTCTCTTCCATTGAGAAAATGACCTTTGGCGACCAACAAATGTTGGAGAAAATATTGAACCGTTTTAAACAAGATTCTATCGATGACGCTGCATCGTTAAAAAAACATTTAATCGATAATGACCCAGATCAGACCAGGTTACTCGTTCATCGCCTTGCAGGACGCACGGCACAGATGGGTTCGAAGACTTTGGCAGGCGCATTCCGCAGCCTGGAATTAGAAATTGCAGAAAAAGGCTTAACCACCAATATTAAATCTGAAGTTTTATTAGAGATCAGAAAACTGGATAGCTTAATTGCTTATATGGAGGAAATCGACTACGCCAATGCTGGTTAATTACTCTATCCCGTAACGCTCCATTTTGGCATAAAGGGTTTTACGGTCGATGTTTAAAATCTTTGCTGCTTTTGATTTGTTATGTCTCACTTTGATCAGCGTTTCAGTAATCAATGCTTTTTCATTCTGTTCGTTTACCGCTTTAAGGTCGGATGAATTCCCCGGAGCCGACTGGTGATGGACAGAAATCATCATTTCGTCAGGTAATGCACTAATCTGTGCAACATCGCCTGGACTCAATAAAACCATACGTTTAATCACATTGCTAAGCTCGCGCAAATTTCCCGGCCAATCGTAACTAAGCAAAAGTGTTTTTGCCTCATTAGAAATACTTCTCACATTCCGTTGTAAATCGCGGTTTGATAGTTGTATAAAATGGTTGATGAACAGTTCTAAATCTCCGCCTCTGTCTCTCAATGGGGGAAGCTGGATTTTGAACTCATTTAAACGATGATATAAATCTTCTCTGAACTCGCCCTGTTGCATGCTATTGGCGAGATCATCGTTGGTAGCCGTAATGATGCGAACATTAACCGGGATTTGTTTGGTACTGCCCAAAGGCTGGATTACCCTTTCCTGCAAGGCCCTAAGTAATTTAATCTGCACTTCGTAACTTAGGTTACCTACTTCATCTAAAAATAGTGTTCCGCCATTTGCAGCCTCAAACTGGCCTTTTTTGTCATTTAAAGCACCTGTAAAAGCACCTTTTACATGTCCGAATAATTCGCTGGCAGCTAAATCTTTCGATAATGCACCGCAATCTATTGCAACGAAAGGTTTATCGGCGCGCTTGCTCTGCTGGTGCAGGGTTCTGGCGGCAAATTCTTTTCCTGTACCGCTTTCGCCTTGTATAATTACCGACATATCGGTTGGGGCTACCAAACTGATATGCTCATACAGTTTATCTGCAACTGCACTTTTCCCTTTTATAAAATCACTGTTTGTTTCTTTTGGTTCAATACTTTTTAAATCCTTTTTAGCTAAAGAATTTTTGATCACCATTAGTAATTCATCTGGGTTAACCGGCTTGGTGATATAATCAAAAGCCCCCAATTGAATAGATCTGACCGCAGTCCGAACATCATTAAAACTGGTCATGATAATTGCAGGTATAGATAGACCCAGATCGCGGATATGGCTAAGCACTTCGAGGCCTGTCCCATCCGGAAGACGGTAATCGATTAAAAGTAAGTCGAATTCATTGTTTTCAACTTGCTTAAATGATTGCTTTACTTGGGTTACAAGGGTAATTTCATGACCGTTTTTTGTTAAAAAACCTTCAAGTAATTGAGCAAATGTAGTATCGTCTTCTAAGATCAGGATTCTCGCCATGTAACAAAAATAAGAAAAGCCGGACATAATCCGGCTTTCTTATAATAGGTAGATGTAATTATTTGGGTTTTATTGTACTGGCTTACCGTCTTTATCAATTTTAACCGAACCAGTTTCTGCTTCTTTTTTAACATTGATTAAGTAGTACTCCTTTGTTCCTTCTTTAACAGACCAAGCTTCAGTAGCAGTCCATCCTTTATAAGCATCAGATTTTAACGCTGTTGTAACTGGAGCAGGAAGTTCTTCCAATTTAACTGGAGTTTTTACTGCGCTATCCTGAACTGCAACAATTGCAGCATTTTTAATTGTATTTACTTCACTTGCATGTACTGCTGAGAATCCTGCAAAAGCTAAGAACGCAGCTGATAAAATTAATTTTTTCATGATATTATTTTTAGATAGTATTATTTTTTAGTTTATGCGTAGCCCGAAGGCCACGCTTATATTGATTATGCCTGTACGGCGGATTATTTGAGATTATTGTACTGGCTTACCGTCTTTATCGATTTTAACTGAACCGGTTTCTGCCTCTTTTTTAACATTAATTAAATAATATTCTTTCGTACCTTCTTTAACAGAGAAAGCTTCAGTAGCGGTCCAACCTTTGTACGCATCCGATTTTAATGCGGTGGTTACTGGCGCAGGAAGTTCTTCCAATTTAACTGGAGTTTTTACGGCACTATCTTGAACTGCAACAATTGCAGCATTTTTAATTGTATTTACTTCACTTGCTTGAACTGCTGTGAAACCTGCGAATGCTAAAGTAGCGGCTAAAATGATCTTTTTCATGATATATAATTTAAAGTGTTTGTAACTTGCGTTACGTTAATATGCTTGTTAATTATTTAATTACGGAGCGATTATTTTTGTGTTGATTATTGAACTGGTTTACCGTCTTTATCAATTTTAACTGAACCAGTTTCTGCTTCTTTTTTAACGTTGATTAAATAATATTCTTTAGTACCTTCTTTCACTGACCAAGCTTCAGTAGCGGTCCATCCTTTGTAAGCATCAGATTTTAATGCGGTGGTTACTGGCTCAGGAAGTTCTTCCAACTTAACTGGAGTTTTCACTGCGCTATCTTGAACTGCAACAATCGCAGTATTTTTGATTGTATTTACTTCACTTGCCTGTACTGCTGAGAATCCTGCTAATGCTAATACTGTTGCTGCTAAAACGAACTTTTTCATAGTATATATTTAAAATTTAATTTGTGTAACAATACTTGCTAATGTTTCACAATGATGCCAAACCATTGGTTTTGTTTAATTGTCTGTTTTTTAGGTGTTTAAGTGTGTGCCAGAATTTTGACATTGTAGAGCTTCTCCACACTTTGTGGCGAATGACTACAAGTTTTGCCGTTATTTATGATTAATAACAAATTCTTATGCCGTCAGATGTTACCATCTGACGGATTATAAAAATTCCTTGGAGTTAATTAGCTGTCAGATGGTACATCTGACAGCATACTAAATATTTTCAAAAAAAATATTTTCAATTTTAAAAAAAGAAGATTTTTTTCTATCATTGCAGCCCGATTGAAAGCCTCCTTAGCTCAGCTGGTAGAGCAACTGACTTGTAATCAGTAGGTCATTGGTTCGATTCCGATAGGAGGCTCTTTTTCTTTCCCTTTTCTAATTTCTTAAGAAATTAAATCAAAAATCATTTTATCATCAAAATAGGTTAGGCACATAAAAATATTTTTTATTTGCTCCGGTTATTCCGCTAATTTGCGATATGTTAAAATACTTTTCAGCCGATTGGATATTTCCTGTTTCATCACCTCCGCTTAAAAACGGTGTGGTAGCCGTAAATCCAGATGGTAAAATTGAAGAAGTGTTAACCCAGGAAGAGGCCACTAGCCTTGGTTTAGCCATTACAAAACATAAAGGATCAATCATTCCGGGTTTTATCAATACCCACTGCCATTTAGAACTATCGCACCTATTGGGGCAAATTCCTGAGCAAACGGGTTTGGTAGAATTTGTACAAAGTATTATTAAAAGCAGGCAGGGCGATATAGAAAAGATTAAAACGGCTATGTATGCCGCTGATCAGAAAATGTTCGAAAACGGGATTGTAGCTGTTGGCGACATTTCCAACCAAATTTCATCAAAAGAAGTAAAAGAGCATAGCAAAATATATTACCATACGTTTATCGAAGCTATGGGCTTTAACCCTGAACGGGCAAATGCGATAATGGACCATGTAATGGGAATTAAGCAGGCTTTTGGGCCTTTGCCCGCCTCAATTGTACCACATGCACCTTATTCAGTATCTCCTGAATTGTTCGGATTGATAAAAGTGGAAGCCGAAAAAGATAACGCCTTTATAAGTGTTCACAATCAGGAAACCGAAGATGAAAATGCTTTCTTCGAAAATAAATCGGGAGGATTTCTAGATTTATATCAATTTTTAGGCCTGGATATTTCTTTTTTCAAGCCAACAAAAAAAACATCTTTACAAACCTGGCTGCCCTGTATCAAGGAGCAGAAAACTCTGTTGGTGCATAATACTGCTTCTGGTAAGGCCGATATCGCCTTTGCAAAAGAAAACAACAATAATTTATATTGGTGCCTTTGCCCGCAGGCCAATTTATATATCGAAAATACTTTACCCGATGTTGATCTGTTAATTGACGAAAATATAAAGATTACCCTGGGAACAGATAGCTTAGCAAGCAACCATCAGCTTAATATCCTATCAGAAATGATCACCTTGCAGAAATACAAGCAGGTTAGCTTTGAAAAACTTTTGAGCTGGGCAACTATAAATGGAGCCGAATTTTTGGAGCTTGATCAACAAATTGGCACAATAGCGGTTGGTAAAAAGCCAGGATTGAATCTAATCCAGCTATCTGCTGATTTTAAGATTGAAAGCGATCAGGTAAAGCGATTGATTTAATAATATTTGGATATACATACCATGTCTTTTTTTTCTTAAAAATCAGATATTTCCTAATTTGTCACTCATTTTGTAAAGTAAATATTTTCGATGAACCCAATCTGTAAACTTTTCAATATTAAATACCCTATTATTCAGGCCGGGATGGTTTGGTGCAGTGGGTGGAGATTGGCATCGGCGGTCTCTAATGCAGGAGGTCTCGGCATTATCGGAGCCGGTTCAATGTATCCTGATGTTTTAAGAACACATATTCAAAAGTGCAAATTAGCAACCCATCTGCCGTTTGGTGTTAATATTCCATTGCTCTATCCTAATATTCAGGAAATTATAGATGTGGTGATTGAGGAAAAAGTAAAAATTGTATTCTCTTCTGCTGGTAATCCTGCCACATGGACCAGTTTTTTAAAAGAAAAGGGTATTACCGTTGTTCATGTAATTGCGAATACAAAGTTCGCCATAAAAGCGCAGGAAGCTGGCGTTGATGCTATTGTTGCCGAAGGTTTCGAAGCAGGTGGACATAACGGTAGAGAAGAAACCACCACCATGTGTTTAATCCCGATGATAAGAGAGGTTGTTAAAATTCCGGTCATTGCAGCTGGCGGCATTGGAAGTGGTAAATCCATGCTCGCGGCATTTGCCTTAGGTGCTGATGCCGTTCAAATCGGTTCGGCTTTTGCCGTTGCCGAAGAATCATCCGCTCATCCGGCATTTAAAGATAAAATTATTGCTGCTGCTGAAGGTGATACTAAGCTGGCCATGAAAAAACTCGTTCCGGTACGGTTGCTGAAAAATGAATTTGCCGATACAATATCGGTAGCAGAAGCTGAAGGTGCAGATCGAAGCCGCTTAATGGAGCTTTTGGGCAGAGCAAGGGCAAAAGCGGGAATGTTTGAAGGAGATATGGAAAATGGAGAACTCGAAATCGGTCAGGTTTCAGCTATGCTGGATGAAATTAAACCTGCAAAAGAAATCCTGGAAGAAATATGGTCAGGTTTTAGGTCCGAACTGCAAAGATTTAACAGTTTACAAAGCGAATTGGACTTATAAAGATAGGGATACACAATTGCTTTACTAACTTTGCAACAATAAATTTTAGCATGAGCGAAAAAAAAATAAAGTCCCCTCAAGGGGATTTAGAGGTGAAACACCTCAATATAATTATAACAGGTAAAGTACAGGGCGTTGGCTTCAGGGAAACCACAAAAATTATTGCCAACCAAATGATGGTAACCGGTTTTGTAAGGAACGAAAAAGACGGATCGGTTTATATCGAAGCAGAAGGCGAAGGAATTTTTCTGGAAGAATTTGTAAACTGGTGCCACGAAGGGCCCGATCGCTCGCGTGTAGAAAATGTGGTGGTAAGCGATGGTGAAGTAAAAAACTATCGTAATTTTGAAATCTTAAGAAAATAAATTGATGAAGTGTTGGATTGCTATATTGTTCCGCTAAGGAGCTTATCTCAATACGCAGTACTCAAATCTCAATCATAAATGTCTGTATATAAAAAGTTTCTTGGGCAAACCATGGTTTATGGTATCAGTACCATTGCTTCGCGGTTACTCAATTTCATATTAACGCCAATATTTACCAGGAGTTACGGTGCAAGTGCATTAGGTGTTTTTACCAAAATGTATGCTTATGCATCTATGATAAATGCTATATTGGCCTTTGGAATGGAGACTACTTTTTTTAGGTATCTCAATAAACATGAAGATAAAAAACAGCAGGTTTATAACAATTCTTTCCTGATCGTTGCCTTTATATCCACACTGTTTTTAATTACTGGCCTTGTTCTTACCGAACCGATCACCAAATGGTTGTTAAACAGTAACATGTCGCATTATCAGGATCAAAAAAGATATGTGCAATATTTTCTTTGGCTCTTGTTTTCAGATGCTATTTGTGTAATTCCCTTTGCCAGGATCAGGGCTGATGGAAAACCTTTTAGATATAGCATCATTAAATTTGTGAATATCTTAAGTTATGTGCTCTTAAGTCTGTTTTTCATCTACGGTATCCCGCTGATCATTAAACATGATTTGCCGGGTGCGGCGTTCTTCCAAAGTTGGTTCCGTGATAAGTGGGTTGGGTATGTATTTATTGCCAATCTGGTGGCAAGTGCCCTTACCTTTTTACTCTTAGTGCCAGAATTTTTAAAGGTGCAGTTTAAATTTGACCGCGATTTATTTAAAAAAATGCTTTCTTACAGCTGGCCTGTCCTGATCGCAAATTTATCTTTCATCGTTAATGAAAATTTGGACAAAATACTTTTGGATAGATATACAACCGAAGCAGAAGTTGGTATTTATGGTGCTGTTTGTAAGCTGGCTATATTCCTGAGTATTTTTAATATGGCCTTCAGATTGGGTGCCGAACCGTTTTTCTTCAGCTATGCCAAAAATGAAAATGCAAAGATTACTTATGCCAAAATTCTGGAATATTTTGTAATAGCACTTTCCATTCTTTTTGTGGCGCTCACTGCGAATATCGAAATCCTAAAATACTTTATCAGCCGGGATGCAAAACACCTGGCAGAGTATTGGATAGGTTTACCCGCAGTTCCTTATTTACTGGTGGGATACGTATGTTTGGGGATTTATATGAACCTTTCTATTTGGTATAGATTGTCTGATCAAACCAGATTTGGATTGTATATTTCTTTAATTGGGGCCTTTATTACCATTGTATTCAATATCATATTAATTCCAAAATTTAGTTACATGGGGTCTGCCTGGGTTTCCATGGCAACCTATGGAACAATGATGATTATTTCGTACATCCTCGGGCAGAAATATTATCCAATTCCCTATAACCTTAAAAAGATTTTATCCTACTTAATCATTTCAATCATACTGGTATTCTCTTCGTTTTTTGTATTCCATAGAAACATTTATATTGGTAATGCCATGTTGATTGTTTTTGTTGCAGGCATCGCTTATTTCGAAAAGAATGATTTAATGAAAATACTAAAAAGGTAAACGGCTAAAAGTTTTAGGGTTTAAGGCTTCTGGTTTTGTCTAAAATCTAGTATCTCCAATCTCACATCTCAGAAAAATGGAAATAAAAATTATCAATACATCCGGACACCCACTTCCACAGTATGAAACCGCACATGCGGCTGGCATGGATCTAAGGGCATCAATAATAGAAGAAATGATATTGAAACCTTTGCAGCGCTTATTGGTGCCAACGGGTTTATTTATTGAATTACCGATTGGTTACGAAGCGCAGATCAGACCCAGAAGCGGCTTGGCCTACAAACACGGTATTAGTATTGTAAATGCTCCAGGTACAATTGACGCCGATTATCGAGGGGAAATAAAAGTTTTATTGGTAAATTTATCAGATACAGATTTTAAAATCGTTAATGGCGATAGAATTGCACAGATGGTTGTGGCAAAACACGAAACCGTTAGCTGGCAAACCGTTGAACAATTAGGGGAAACTGCACGCGGCGAAGGCGGTTATGGACATACTGGTAAATAGTTTGGAGTTAGCAGTTTTGAGTTAATTTGAGGATGGATAAAATGATATGAAATACAAAGTACATTTTCTTATTGGAGCTACTTTAACGAGCTTACAGGCTTTTGGGCAGGGAACGGTTACGCCAGGTACCAATCGCGATAGCAATATGGTAAAACAACTGTTTTTTGCGGGCCTACGGGAGAAAATGTCTGAAAATTATGTTGTTGCCTCTACCAATTTCAATAAAATTGTCGGTTTAGATCCAAATAACCACGCAGCCTATTTCGAGCTGGCCAATGCAAACCTGCGTTTAGATAAACTCGCGGAAGCCGAACAGAACATAAAACAGGCCATTAAATTAAACGCCGGCAATTTATGGTACTGGCGCTTACTCGGTGAGGTATACAAGCGCACCAATAAAATGCCCGAACTCATCGAGGTTTTCAATCAGTTGATCCGTCTCGATTCCGAAAACGATGCTTATTATTTTGATAAAGCCAATGCGCAGTTTTTAAGTAATCAGCTGGATGCCGCAAAAAAGACCTATGATGAAATTCAGGCTAAATTTGGCGAATCAAGAGATCTGGTAAACGCCAGAAAACGTCTGCAATCAAACGGCAATGCTACTGAAAGTGACATTGTTAAATTATTGGAAGGCAATCAGGCTGATGTAAAAAACTATTTATATGCTGCAGGTTTGCTTTTGCAGAAGGGAAATGATCCGGAAGCATTAAAGGTATTAACCAAAGCCCAGCAGCTCGAACCCAATAATTTTGAGGTAAACCTGGCTTTGGCCGATATTTACCGCAGGCAGAAAAATGACGAAGCTGCATTTTCTTCTTTAAAATTGGCTTTCGAAAGCAATGAAATGCCACTTACTGAAAAGGTGAAGATTATTGCTGCACTTTTTCCGAAACTTAACCAACCCATTGTTGCTAAAAATGTAACTGAACTAAGTAAACTGGTAGCAGAAAAAAATCCGGCCGATGCAAAAGCATTGGCACTTTATGGCGATGTACTTTATCAGCAGAACAACTTAAAGGATGCATTGGCCCAATATCAGGCTGCTTTAAAACTTAACGAACAGGTTTATGTGGTTTGGGAACAGGTCATTAATATCCAAACACTGCTCGGGCACTATGAGGAAGCCATAAAGGTTGGCGATGAGGCTTTAAGCATTTATCCCAATCAGGCCAGCTTATATTATTATATGGCTTATGCCCTGTTTAAAACGGGTAAATACGAGCCGGCTCAAAGCAATTTAAAAACTTCGTTACAGCTGGATGTGGAGAATAAAAGCCTGCAGGCGCAGATTTATGCACTACAGGGCGATATATACATCAACCAGAATAATTTTGCCTTAGCTAAAACAGCTTTCGAAAAAGCCATTTCAACAGAACCCGATAATTATCTCATCATGAATAATTATGCCTATTATTTGGCATTAAGAAATGACGACTTAACCAAGGCAGCGAAATATGCAGAAACAGCGGCCAATGCAATGCCTAATAATCCTTCAATTGTAGATACTTACGCCTTTATTCTGTTTAAACAGCAAAAATACGATCTTGCGAAAACGTGGATCGAAAAGGCTTTGCAAAACAATAGCAGTAAAAACGGTGTTTACTTGGAGCGATATGGCGATATACTTTTTATGAAAGGTGAAAAGGATGCTGCATTAATCCAATGGCAAAAAGCAAAAGAGGCCGGAAACGGATCAGAAGTATTAATTAAAAAGATAAATGAAAAGAAGTATTTTAAATAGCGCATTCCTATTAGGAGCTGTAATTTTTGTTTCGGCGTGTAAACCTAAAAAAGAAATTGTAGTGGCTCCTCCTACCAAAACAGAAACCAAAACTGATAATTCGAAAGCAGAAGCCTTAACATTACTAAATAGCAAACAACTTAAATTTAATACACTTTCCTTAAAAGCAAAAGCAACTTTAGATATTGCCGGCGATGCAAACGATGTAACCATGAATTTCAAGATGAAAGACAAGGAAACCATTTGGGTAAGCATTACGGCCTTAGGTGGAATGGCAGAGGTTGCAAGGGCTTTGATTACGCCTGATAGCATCAAGATCATGAACCGGATGAAGAGCGAATATCTAAAAAAACCATTTAGTTATATTTACAATTTCACCAACAAACAGGTTAACTTTAACACCTTGCAATCCATTTTAACGGGCAATGCCATGGGTGAGTTTTTAACAGCAGAATCAGATGTTAAACAGGAAAATGGTGTTTGGGTGGTTTCTGGAAGCAAATCGGAGTTGGATTACAAACTACTTTTTAATACGCTTTTTAAAGTATCTGAAACCAATTTAAATGACGTTAAAAATGGTCAGGCGCTAAAAGTTACCTATACCGACTATCAAAAATTAAACGAGTCATTATTCCCTAGTGCATTGCAGATCAAAACACTATCTAAAGCAAAGCGGATAAACATCGACCTACAGTTTGTTAAAATTGATGGCAATGTTCCGGTCGATTTTCCGTTTAATGTACCAAAGAGATTTGCGGTTGTAAAGTAGGCTTAAAAACTTCATTCAAATATTCTATCAATGATTTGCCAGGTTAGGTACTGCATTAGTACAGCTGCTCTGGCAATCTTTGTTATGTGTGAAGATTGAGTGAAGACAGTTCTGTAATAAGCAATTATGACTTTAGTATCTCGATTTTAATATTTTTTACTACAAAATTTTTATACTTTTGGCTTAATGAAGCTACAAAAATTCCTATTTATCCTTTTTTTAAGCGTGTTAACCCTTTCGGCGGTTGCACAAACTGAAAGCCAGCTCAGAAGGAAAAAAGAAGCTATACAACGAGAAATTGAACAGCTTCAAAAGAATTTGAATAAAACTGCCAGTGGTAAAAAGCTTACTATACAGCAGATTAATACCATTAATGCCCAGATTAGGTTGCGCCAGGATAAGATTGGTACAATCAACTCTGAAATAAAAAATCTGGATAATCAAATCTCTCAGAACACAAATACCGTACATACGTTACAAGGTCAGTTAGGCGATCTTAAAAAAGAGTATGCGGGGATGATCCGTTTTGCACAGCGCAATAGAAATTCATACGATAAAATGATGTTCATTTTTGCAGCAAAGGATTTTAACCAGGCATATAAAAGAATAAAGTATTTACAGCAGTTTAGTCAATACCGTAAAAAACAGGCCGGATACATTGAAAATACGCAGCAAGATCTGAACGGCAAGATTAAAGTTCTGGATAAAACACTCAGGGAAAAAAGTGATCTGTTGAAGGAACAGGAAAGAGAGCGTGAGCGTTTAAGCAAAGATAAAAGTAAACAATCAGTAGAATTAAACAAACTGAGCAAGGACGAAAAACAGTTTAAACAGGATATTACGAGCCGCAAAAAACAACAGGCTCAGATAGACAGGGCCATTAGTGCTGCAATTCAGCGGGCCATTGAAGAAGCGAGAAGGAAGGCCGCAGAAGAGGCAAGAAGAAAAGCGGCTGAAGAAGCACGGATTGCGGCTGCAAAAGCCAAGGCTGAAAATAGACCTGCGCCTACCGCACCAGCGACACCAACTGCTAAAGCAAAATCGACAGGAGAGTTGCTTACGGCAACACCTGAGGCAGCCAGACTATCGGCAGGTTTTGAAAATAACAGAGGAAGGTTGCCTTGGCCGGTAGCAAATGGAACAATAACCGAAAGGTTTGGTTTACATAAGATCGACCAGGCAAGTTATACCAACGATGGAGTAGATATCACCACAACTGATGGGGCAACTGTTAGAAGTATATTTGCAGGTAAGGTTGTAATGGTGCAAAATATTATGGGTAGAACTGCCGTAGTAATTAACCACGGTGAGTACTTTACCGTGTACCAAAACTTAAGATCGGTTAGTGTGAGTGTAGGTAATTTGGTTGAAACCAAACAGGCTATCGGGATTGTGGCAAATACTGGTGACGACGCCATTTTAAAATTCCAGATTAGAAGAGGCCAGGGAACTTTAAATCCTGAAGCTTGGATTAGTAAATAAACTTAAGACAAGTTAAAATGTCTATATTTGTATAAATTATATTAGTGATGTATCAAGGCACGTTATTAGAGTTTTTAAACATGGGTGGATCAGAGATCGTGCTCATCTTAGTGGTGGTTCTATTGTTGTTCGGAGGTAAAAAATTACCTGAACTTGCAAGAGGACTAGGGAAAGGGATCAGAGAATTCAAAGATGCCTCTGATGGTGTTAAGCGTGAAATCCATAGGAATATCAATGCCATGGATTTAGATAAAGAAGAAGCAGAAGAAACAGCGGTAAGCCATAGTCAGCGCCATCATCCAACAGAAGAATCGCCTGTTGATGAAAAGGCAGAGGCAAGTGCAGCTCATACTGAAACCAGCACACCTGTTGACGAAAAAATTATAACTAACAAAGAAAAAGTTTAAACAAAAAGTTATGTTAAATACAACAATAGCAGCAATGCTTGGAACACCAGAAATTATCATTATTGCGGTAGTGGTATTGTTATTATTTGGTGGTAAAAAAATTCCTGAACTGATGAGAGGTTTAGGTAAAGGTGTTAAAGAATTTAAAGATGGTAAAGATGGCGTTGATGGAGAACAGGTAGATCCGTCTAACCGTGATAAAACCGTTTAATTGCAATAATTTTTAGTTTTGAAGAAATACAGCTCTCTTAAAGAGATTCAAACACTCATTGCGCAAAAGCAATTAACTTTACCCGATTTATTGGCTTATTATTTTAAGCAAATTGAAAATAATGAACACCTCAATGCATTCAATGAGGTGTTTTTTTTATCGGCCGAAGTTCAGGCTAAAGCGATACAGCAAAAAATAGAAGAAGGTACTGCAGGTAAACTTGCAGGAATGGTAATTGGTATTAAAGATAATATCTGTTATAAAGACCATATCGTTACGGCATCGTCAAAAATGCTTGAGGGCTTTGTATCTCCATATTCTTCTACAGTTGTGCAACGGTTGTTACAGGAAGATGCCGTTATTATCGGCCGTTTAAACTGTGATGAGTTTGCTATGGGCGGCTCTAATGAAACTTCATACTATGGGGTTGCTAAAAATGCAGCAAATCCCGACCTTGTTCCTGGTGGATCTTCAGGTGGCTCAGCTGTAGCTGTTCAGGCCGATATGTGTTTGTCTGCCCTGGGTACCGATACCGGTGGCTCGGTAAGACAGCCAGCTGCATTTTGTGGCCAGATCGGGCTCAAACCTACTTATGGGCGTATATCAAGGTATGGTGTTATTGCCTATGCTTCCTCTTTCGATCAGGTAGGGCCAATTACATCTTCTGTAGAAGATGCCGCCTTGCTATTACAGGTTTTAGCTGGTGCAGATGATTACGATTCTACTGTTTCTCCTGTTGTAGTACCCGATTACCCTGCTCATTTGAATGAACATAAAAAACAAAAAATAGCAGTATTAAAAGAAACTATTGAGAGCGAAGCACTCGATCCCGAAATCAAGTCGGCTATTTTAAAATCAATTGAGCAGCTCAAATCAGATGGACATACTGTTGAGTATGTTTCTTTTGATCTGTTGGATTATCTGGTTCCGGCCTATTATATCTTAACAACGGCTGAAGCCTCTTCCAATCTTTCGCGTTATGATGGCGTTCATTACGGACATCGCAACCTGGAGGCGAAATCGCTAAATGAACTTTATAAATTATCACGAGCCGAAGGCTTTGGCGAGGAAGTAAAACGTCGCATCCTTTTAGGTACTTTTGTTTTAAGTGCGGGATATTACGATGCTTACTATCAAAAAGCACAGCAGGTTCGCCGATTGATCAGAGAAAAAATGGATGCCTTGTTTCAGGATTATGATTTAATTCTTTCTCCTGTGGCGCCAACAGCGGCTTTTAAAATTGGCGATAATGTTCAGGATGCAATTGTGATGTATATGGCCGATATTTTTACCGTATTGCCCTCTTTAAGCGGAAATCCAGCTATTGCTTTACCACTAGGCAATAATGCAGCAGGATTGCCGTTAAGTATACAGTTTACAGCCAAACATTTTGAGGAAGATAAGCTTCTGGCTTTTTCTCAGGCATTTTTATCATAGTTTTATCGTCATTGCGAGTTACGAAGCATTATAGTTAAGTATGGCAATGGCATTTTATTAACTGTTTTCTAGGCGTTGTCTAGGAGGTTCGCAGATTCTTACTCTTTTCCTAATTATGGAAAGAAAAAGGAATATGTATAAAGGTTTGTGGGAACACAAGCCACAGTTAATGAAAATTTGAACCAATAGCCCATGATTAAAAAATTACTTTTTGCTTCAATTTGCGCTTGTTTAGGATTCATTTCTTCTTCTTCCGCGCAACAAACGCTCAAACTGGATAGTCTTCCGAAGATTCACAACAACATCTTTATCAATACCGATACCGTAGCTGTACCGGCTGTTTCAGAAAACCCATTAACCATGGGGCAGAACTTTATCTATAAACTCAGGCTCGATTCTATCGCTAAAACAGTACCTCTTCCTTACAACGAGTACGTTCAGCAGTATATCGATATTTATGCCAAGCGTAAAGATATGTTCGGGAAAATGATCGGCTTATCGAGCTATTACTTCCCGATTTTTGACAAAGCCTTAAAAGATTATAATATTCCGCAGGAAATAAAATATTTAACGATCGTCGAATCACAGATGAATCCGCATGCCATTTCCAGAGTAGGGGCAACGGGTATCTGGCAGTTTATGTTCGGTACTGGTAAGGCATATGGCCTAAAGATGGATAACTTTGTGGATGAACGTAAAGATCCCATCCAGGCCAGTTACGCAGCGGCAGCTTATTTTAGAGATGCTTTTGAAGAGCTTGGCGATTGGCTGTTGGCCATTGCCGCTTATAACTGCGGAAAAGGGAATGTTAACCGGGCGATTGACAAGGCCGGATCGAGGGATTTTTGGGTAATCAGACAGTTTTTACCTAAAGAAACCAGAAATTATGTACCGGCATTTATTGCCGCAGTTTATGTAATGAATTATTCTGGCAAACATCAGATTACCGCGCAAGCCTCGAGCATGTTCTTAAAAACCGATACGGTTCAAACTACCCGTTTCGTGTCGCTAGCTACACTTGCAAAAGTTTTAAATATTGATGAAGCGGCGATTATAGCCTTAAATCCATCCTACAAGAAAAAGATTGTAAATGGTACAGATGATGAGCCGAAACGTATTGTAATGCCCAAGTTAAGGGATATCGACTACGCAGGTATTTATGATGTGCTAAACAATCAGGAGGTGGATGTGAACATGAAAGTAGTAGCCGCCAGTACCGATGATGTAAGAGATTTACGAAAGAAAAAAACCAAAAGTATAGCTACATCCTCAGTGGTTTATCATAAAGTTACCTCAGGACAGAGCTTAACAGCTGTTGCCGATAAATATGGTGTAGAGGTACAGGATTTAAGGGTTTGGAACGGTTTAAAAAGCAAAACGCTGGTGCCAGGGCAAAGACTAAAGATTTATGCCAAAAACCGGATGCCATTAAAAGCACCATCATCGTTTTTAAGTTACAAGGTTAAAACTGGCGATACCTTATCAGAAATAGCAGAGAAATTTGACGGTGCAACCGTTCAAAGTATCAGAAGAGATAACCGTTTATCAAAAGCAGGTTTGCAAGTTGGTATGATCCTGAAAATCAGTAGAGGATAACAGGGTAACCCGACAATGGCATTCCTTTCTTGATCAAATAACTTGCAATTCTATCAACAATGCCTGGTTTGACCCAATTAGTGTAACCATAGCTTAGTGTAACGTCTTATTTAACTTTTTTGAAGGGCTTTTTATTTTATGCCTCATAAAAAGAATTGTACCTTTGCCCCCGTCACTAATAAGTTACGTAATGAGTAAGACCACTAGAAAGCAAGATGCGCTTGATTACCACTCGCAAGGCCGTCCAGGAAAGATACAAGTAGTACCCACAAAACCTACAACATCGCAAAGAGATTTAACTTTAGCGTATTCCCCTGGCGTTGCAGAGCCGTGTTTGAAGATTGCAGAAAATAAAGAAGATGTTTATAAATATACCGCAAAGGGTAACCTGGTTGCGGTAATTAGTAATGGTACAGCCGTTTTAGGTTTGGGCGATATTGGCCCGGAAGCCGGTAAACCAGTAATGGAAGGAAAAGGTCTACTTTTCAAGATATTTGCTGATATTGATGTATTCGATTTAGAGTTAGACACCAAAAATGTTGATGATTTTGTGAAAATTGTTAAGGCTTTAGAGCCAACATTTGGTGGTGTTAACTTAGAAGATATCAAAGCTCCAGAATGTTTCGAAATTGAGCGTCGCTTAAAGGAAGAAATGAACATTCCGGTAATGCACGATGATCAACATGGTACAGCGATTATTTCGGCTGCGGCGTTGTTGAACGCTTGCGAAATCTTCAAGAAAAAAATGGATAAGATCAAAATTGTAGTTAATGGTGCTGGTGCCGCTGCAATTTCTTGTACCAAACTTTATGTTTCTTTGGGTGCCAAAAAAGAGAACATCGTTATGTGCGACCGTTCTGGCGTGATCCGTAAAGACCGTGAGGTACTTGATGATATCAAAGCCGAATTTGCTACTGATAGAAAAATCAACACTTTGGCAGAAGCCATGAAAGATTCAGATGTATTTATCGGCCTTTCATCAGCAGATTGTGTTACAGCAGAAATGTTGACTTCGATGGCAAAAAACCCTATCGTTTTTGCAATGGCCAACCCTAATCCGGAGATTGCCTATGAACTGGCGATTAAAACCCGTAAAGATATTATTATGGCTACGGGCCGTTCTGATTATCCGAACCAGGTAAATAACGTTTTAGGTTTCCCTTATATTTTCCGTGGTGCGCTTGATGTTCGTGCAACAGGTATTAACGAGCCGATGAAAATCGCTGCTGTTAAAGCCATTGCAGAATTAGCTAAAAAATCAGTTCCAGAGGCTGTAAACTTAGCTTACAATGCGCGTAACCTTAAATTTGGTAAAGAATATATTATTCCAAAACCTGTTGATTTCAGGTTAATCACCGAAGTTTCTATCGCGGTTGCTAAAGCAGCAATTGAGAGTGGAGTAGCCCGTAAAATTATTACCGACTGGGATGCCTATAGCGAAGAACTGAGAAAGCGCCTGGGTTTGGATGATGCCATTATGCGTGCCATTACGACCAAAGCTAAAACAGATCCAAAAAGAGTTGTATTTGCTGAAGCCGATAATTACAAGATTTTAAAGGCCGCACAGATCGTTAACGACGAGAATATCGCTATTCCGATCCTTTTAGGAAATAAAGATAAAATACAGGCGATTATTGATGAGCACGGTTTAGAGTTAGAAGGGGTTGAGATCATCGATCAGATGCAAAATCCTGATAAAACCAAGCAATATGCCGAAGCACTTTATCAAAAACGTCAGCGTAAAGGGGTTTCATTAACTGATGCCACTAAATTATTGAGAGACCGTAACTACTATGGTGCATCGATGGTTGAGTTTGGCGAAGCAGATGCGATGATTTCGGGTCTGACCAAAAATTATGGATCTACCATTAAGCCTGCTTTACATGTAATCGGTGTTGATCCGAGTGTAAAACGTGTTGCTGGTATGTACATGATGATGACTAAAAAAGGTCCTGTTTTCTTTGGTGATACCACTGTAAACGTAGATCCAACGGCAGAAGAGCTGGTAGATATTACTTTATTGCTTGATAAATCTGTTAAGCAGTTTAACATCAAGCCCCGTATTGCTTTATTATCATATTCGAACTTTGGTTCAAATGATGGAGTAACACCAAATAAGGTAAGAGAAACGGTTAACCTCCTGCATAAAAATCACCCAGAGGTAATTGTTGATGGAGAGATGCAAGGAAACTTTGCCATCAACAATGAACTGTTGAAGGATAATTTTCCATTTAGCACTTTGGCCGATGCTCCGGCGAACACTTTAGTGTTCCCAAATCTGGAGTCTGGAAACATTGCATACAAATTGTTACAAGAGTTAGGCGGTGCCGAAGCGGTTGGTCCGATCCTGTTAGGACTGAATAAACCTGTTCATATTGTTCAATTAGGTAGTTC
>Ga0163161_10000779_pt1 | contig 25044 bp, 19 predicted proteins | sample S45metaG_FD_129847 | JGI IMG/M metagenome (GOLD analysis project Ga0163161, IMG submission 129847) | Switchgrass rhizosphere microbial communities from Kellogg Biological Station, Michigan, USA - S4-5 metaG | ecosystem: Host-associated > Plants > Roots > Rhizosphere > Soil | place: USA... | reverse complement strand
GGTCCAGCTCGCGTTGCGTCGCCCTTACACCTTCATCGTCATGGCGATGCTGATCGTGCTGGCCACGCCTTTTGTCCTGGCGCGCATGGCCACCGACATCTTTCCGGAGATCAACATCCCGGTGGTCAGCGTCATCTGGAACTACACGGGCCTGCCGGCCCAGGAGATGGGCCAGCGCATCTCGGGCCAGGTCGAGCGGGGGCTCACCACCACGGTGAGCGACATCGAGCACATCGAATCGCAGTCGCTCGCGGGCGTGTCGATCATCAAGGTGTTCTTCCAGCCCACGGCCAACATCGAGATGGCGATCTCGCAGGTGGTGGCCTCCATGCAGGCGCAGGTGCGGCAGTTGCCGCCGGGCATCACGCCGCCGCTGGTCATCAAGTATTCGGCCTCGAGCGTTCCGGTGATCCAGCTGGCGCTCTCCAGCCCCACGCGCTCTGAAAACTCGCTCTTCGACGCCACCGTCAACCAGCTGCGCCCGCAGCTCATCACCGTGCCGGGCGCGGCGATTCCCTTTCCCTACGGCGGCAAGAACCGACTGATCTCGGTCGACCTGGACACCCAGGCGATGCAGGCGCGCGGCCTCACGCCGGCCGACGTGGTGAACGCGGTCAACACGCAGAACCTGATCCTTCCCTCGGGCACCGCCAAGTTCGGCGCCACCGAATACAGCGTGCGCATGAACGGCTCGCCCGACGCCATCGCGGGCCTGAACGACCTGCCGGTGCGCACCGTGAACGGCGCGACCACGTACCTGCGCGACGTGGCCTACGTGCGCGACGGCTTCTCGCCACAGACCAACATCGTGCGCCAGGACGGCGTGCGCGGCGTGCTGCTGTCGGTGCTGAAGAACGGCGGCGCCTCCACGCTGGACATCGTCGCCAACATCCGCGCGATGCTGCCGATCGCCACGCAGTCGATGCCGCAGGACATCAAGGTCACGCCACTCTTCGACCAGTCGGTGTTCGTGAAGGCGGCGGTGAAGGGCGTGGTGTTCGAGGCCATCCTGGCCGCCGCGCTCACGGCGGCGATGGTGCTGCTGTTCCTTGGCAACTGGCGCAGCACGCTCATCATCGGCCTCACGATTCCGCTGTCGATCCTGGCCTCGATCCTGGTGCTGTATTCGCTCGGCGAAACGCTCAACCTCATGACGCTGGGCGGCCTCGCGCTCTCGGTGGGCATATTGGTGGACCAGGCGATCGTGACCATCGAGAACATCGAGCGCCACCTGCACATGGGCACGCCGCTCATGGAAGCCATCGAGGTCGGCGCGGGCGAAATCGGCAGCGCCGCCTTCGTCTCCACGCTGTGCATCTGCATCGTGTTCGTGCCGATGTTCTTTCTCTCGGGCGTGGCGCGCTTTTTGTTCGTGCCGCTGGCCGAGGCGGTGGTGTTCGCGATGCTGGCTTCCTATCTGCTCTCGCGCACGCTGGTGCCCACGCTGGTGATGCTGCTGATGGGCGGCGTGCATGCGCAGCCAGTCGAAGGCAAGAAGCCCAGCGCACTGCAGCGCGTCTATCAAAGCTTCGACCGCCGCTTCGAGCGCGTGCGCCGCGCCTACACATTGCTGCTATCGGTGGTGCTTTCGAAGCGCGGCGGTTTCATCGGCCTCTTCCTCGGCTTCTGTCTGCTGTCGTGCCTGCTGTACCCGGTGCTGGGCCGCGACTTCTTCCCGACCGTGGATGCGGGGCAGATCCGCCTGCATGTGCGCGCCCCCACCGGCACCCGCATCGAGGAAACCGCGCGCCTGACCGACCGGGTGGAAGTCGCCATCCGCGAGCTGGTGCCGGCCGACCAGCTCGAGACCATCCTCGACAACCTGGGCATTCCCAACAGCGGCATCAACCTCTCGTACAGCAACGCCGGCACCATCGGCACCTTCGATGCTGAACTGCTGCTCTCGCTGAAGGACGGCCATCGGCCCACCGAAGAGTTCGTCACGCTGCTGCGCGCGGAGTTGCCCAAGCGCTTTCCGGGCATCGAGTTCTTCTTTCAGCCCGCGGACATCGTCACGCAGATCCTGAACTTCGGCCTGCCCGCGGCCATCGACGTGCAGTTCAGCGGCGCCGACATCGCAGGCAACGCGGCGCGCGCGGCCGAGCTCACGAAAGCGATCAAGCAGATTCCCGGCGCGGTCGATGCGCATGTGCACCAGCGGCTCGACGGCCCCAGTCTCAACCTGCAGATGGACCGCACGCGGCTGCAGCAGTACGGGCTTACAGCGGCCAACGTCGGGCAGAACGTGCTGATCGCGCTCTCGGGCAGCTCGCAGACGGCACCGGCCTTCTGGCTCAATCCGGTGAACGGCGTGGTCTACAGCATCGCGGTGCAGACGCCGCAATACAACATCGACTCGCTCGATTCGCTGCTCAACATCCCGGTGGGCGCGGGCGGCACAGCGGCCGCGAGCGGCGCATCGCAGCAGTTGCTGGGCAATCTGGTCGATGCACAGGCATCGCGCCAGCCGGCCGTCCAGTCGCGCTACAACATCGCGCCGGTCATCGACCTCTACGTGAGCGTGCAGGGCACCGACCTCGCGAGCGTCGCCGCCAAGGTGCAGGTGCTGGTCGACGAGATGCGGCCCAAGCTCTCGCGCGGCAGCCAGGTCACCATCCGCGGGCAGGTGCAGACGATGCAGTCGTCGTTCATCGGCCTGGGCGTCGGGCTCGCGATGGCGATCGTGCTGGTGTACCTGCTGATCGTGGTCACCTTCCAGTCGTGGCTCGATGCGGCCATCATCATCACCGCCCTGCCCGCGGCGCTCGCCGGCATCGCGTGGATGCTCTTCATCACCGGCACCACGCTGAGCGTGCCCGCGCTCACGGGTGCGATCATGACCATGGGGGTGGCCACGGCCAACTCCATCCTGCTGGTGTCGTTCGCGCGCGAGCGGCTGCAGGCCGGCATTCCGCCGCTCTCGGCCGCGCTGGAAGGCGGCGCCACCCGCATCCGGCCGGTGCTGATGACGGCACTGGCGATGATCATTGGCATGATTCCCATGGCGCTGGGCCTGGGCGAAGGCGCCGAGCAGAACGCGCCGCTCGGCCGTGCGGTCATCGGTGGCCTGCTTTTTGCCACGGTGTCGACATTGTTTTTCGTGCCCGCCGTGTTCGCGGGGGTGCACAGTCGGCTTGCGCATCGCAAGGCGGCACGTGAAGAGGCCAGCCATTCGGCGCAACCGCCAGCGGGCGCAGCGCCCCAGGAGAACTAGTACGTGACCCCCACGCTCATTCACTTCGTGTATTCGCTGCCCCCCGAGGGGGCCGCAGCTCGCCTTGGGAGCGGCCCGGCGCCGAGCTGGTCATGACGGAGCAACGCCACTCGGCATTGGCCATCCACCCCATCGCCGTCGAAGAGGGCGAAGGCGAACTGCTGCGCCGCCGGCAGATCGTGAAGCGCACGCGCTGGCTCGTCGTGATCGTGCTCGTGCTGCTGGCGCTCGGTGCGGCGCGCACGGTGTTCGTGCGCATCGCCAACGCGCGGGCGCTCGAAGCGGGCACGTCGGAGCGGGCCAAGCTCTATGTGCAGACCGCCCTGCCGCGCACGCCCACCGCCGGCCAGACGCTGGCGCTGCCCGGCACGCTGCAGGGCTTCGTGCAGTCGCCGATCTCGGCGCGCGCGAGCGGGTATCTGAAGCGCTGGACCAAGGACATCGGCAGCCGCGTTGAAAAGGGCGAGCTGCTGGCGGAAATCGAAACGCCCGAAATCGACCAGCAGCTCTCGCAAGCCGTTGCCGCGCGCGCACAGGCCGCCTCGGGCCTCGCGCTCGCGCAGAGCACGGCCGAGCGCTGGGAAAACCTGCGCAAGAAGGACGTGGTCTCGCAGCAGGACCTGGACGAGCGCCGCAGCGCCGTCGCGCAGGCCACCTCGAACGTGGCGGCCGCCGATGCCAACGTGCAGCGCCTGAAGCAGACCGAGGGCTTCAAGCGCATCGTCGCGCCGTTCGCGGGTGTCATCACGCGCCGCAACGTCGACGTGGGCGACCTGATCGATGCGGGCGCGGGCGGCGGTGCCGGACGTGCGCTCTTCATGCTGGCGCAGACCGACCCGCTGCGCGTGTACATCAACGTGCCGCAGGCCTATGCGCAGCTCGTGAAAGCCGGCCAGCCAGTGGTGGTGACGCAGGCCGAACTGCGCGGCCAGAGCTTCAAGGGCGAAGTGGCGCGCACCTCGGGCGCCATCGACGCGACCACGCGGATGATGCAGGTCGAGGTGTCGCTGCCCAACCGCGACGGCGCGCTGCTGCCGGGCGCCTATGTGCAGGTGTCGCTGCCGCTGGCCGCGGCCCGCACGATCACGGTGCCGGCCAATGCGCTCTTGTTCCGCGCCGAAGGCACGCGCATCGCGGTGGTCGATGCGCAAGGCCGCATCGGTTTGCGCCCGGTGACGCTGGGCCGCAACTACGGCGAGAACGTCGAGGTGATCGACGGCCTCGGCAGCAACGACCGCATGGTGCTCAACCCCTCCGACTCGCTGGCCGAAGGCGACGTGGTGACGGTAGCGCCCGACGCACCACCCGCGGACCCGAAGGCGCCCGCCAAGAAGGAACCGGCGTGAGACTGCTGGTCATTGCCGCCGCGGCGCTGATGGCCGCGGGCTGCGCGGTCGGCCCCGACTACAAGACACCCGAGACGCCGCTGCCCGTCAGCTGGAAGCTCGAAGCGCCCTGGCGCCAGGCCACGCCGAACGACGTGGCCGACAAGGGCGCGTGGTGGAAGCGCTTCAACGATGCGCAACTCGATGCCCTGCAGGACAGGGCCCTCGCCGGCAGCCCGACGCTGGTCATCGCCAATGCCCGCCTCGCACAAGCGCGCGCCAATCTCGATGTCAGCTCGGCCAGCCGGTTTCCGCAACTGGGCCTCGGTGCCCGCGCCTCGCGCCTGAAGATCTCCGCCAACCGTCCGCTCACCAACTACGCGACCAGCAATTCGTCGACGGTACAGAACGACTTCGCGCTGTCGCTCAACGCCAGCTACGAGCTCGACCTCGCAGGCCGCGTGCAGCGCACCGTCGAAGGCGCGACGGCCTCGGCCGAGCAGTCGGCCGCCGACCTCGCGAACACGCGCCTCGTGCTCACCGCCGACGTGGCGAACAACTACTTCAACCTGCGCTCGACCGACATCGAACTCGATGTGCTCTCGCGCTCCATCGGCCTGCAGCGCCGCGCGCTCGAGCTGGTGACGGCGCGGCACGACCTGGGAGCGGTGTCGGGCCTGGACGTTGCGCAGCAGCAGGCGCTGCTCGAGACCACGCTGACGCAGGTCGATGTGCTGAAGAAGCAGCGCGCGCAGTACGAGCACGCGCTCGCCACCCTCACCGGCACGCCCGCGCCCAGCTTCGCGCTGCCGGTGGACCTGCGCGAGATCCGCCCGCCCGCGGTGCCGCTGGGCGTGCCGTCCGAAATCCTCCAGCGACGGCCCGACGTGGCTTCGGCCGAGCGCTCGATGGCCGCGGCCAATGCGCAGATCGGCGTGGCGACCGCGGCCTTCTACCCGAGCTTCATCATCTCGCCGACCGTGGGCGTGGACAGCCGGTTGATCGAGTCGCTGTTCAACGGCCCGAGCCTCCTGTGGTCGGTGGGCGTGTCGGCCACGCAGGTGCTGTTCGACGGCGGCCGCGTGCGCGCGAATGTCGACTTTGCCAAGGCCGGCTACGACGCGGCGGTGGGCAACTACCGCCGCACCGTGCTCGTCGCGATGCAGGAAGTGGAAGACGGCATCACCGGCCTCTCCGCACTCGACAGCGCCACCGCGCAGGCGCAGGCGGCCGTTGCCGCCGCGCGCCGCGTGCTCGACATGGCGACCAGCCGCTACGAAGGCGGCGCGTCGACCTACCTGGATGTGATCACCGCGCAGCAGTCGCTGCTGACGGTCGAGCGGCAGGCCGCGCAGTTGCAGGGCCAGCGCCTGCTGACCTCGGTGTTTCTCGTGAAGGCTCTGGGCGGCGACTGGGAAGCGCCGGCCTGAGCGGTCGCGGCGCACGGAGCGCCAGTGGGCGCGCGTGCAGAATCTCATCCGCCGCGCCCGCCGGCCCCGCTTCCCATGCCGCCTCTCACGCCTGAACCGCCGACTTCCCACCCCCGCTCCAGCCGCCGCGCGCTGTTCGCCTGGGTGACGGCCATCTCGCTGACCGTGGCATTGATCGCCGCCGCGGGCCAGTGGGCAGCGAACCGCGAAACGGCCTTCCAGACGGACTCGATCCGCCGCGCGATGGAAGTCCACGTGCTGGGCCTTCGCGACACCGCCGGCAAGTACGGCTACCTGCCGCTTACCGCAGGCATGCACCCCGACGTGCTCGCCGCGCTCGCGCATCCGCAGGATGCGGCCGTGCGCCAGCGCGCGAACCGCTACATCGAGGAAGTGAACCGCGACGCAGGCTCCGACGTGCTGTACCTGATCGACCCGCAGGGCTTCACGCTGGCAGCGAGCAACTGGGCCACGCCGCAGAGCTTCGTCGGCCAGTCTTATGCCAACCGGCCCTACTTCATCGATGCGCTTGCGGGGCGCCAGGGCCTCTTCTACGGCGTCGGCCAGACCACCGGCGAGCCCGGGCTTTTCATGTCCGCGCCCGTGCGTTCGGAGGGCGGCGCGGTGCTGGGCGTGATGGCGGCCAAGGTCGTCCTGCGCCAGGCGGCGTGGGCGTTCCTGCGCGACCCGATCCTCCTGACCGACGCCCACGGCATCGTGTTCCTGAGCTCGGTGCCATCGTGGATGTACCGGTCCACACGCGCGCTGAGCGATGCGGACCTGGGCGAGGTGCAGCGCCATCAGCAGTACGGCGACCGCAACCGCTTTCCGGCGGTGCCCTGGACCGTGGCGCGCGGCGGCGACGGAAAGCCCGCCTACCTCGTGCGCACCGACATCGAGGGCCGGTCGCGCCGCTTCCTCGCGGTGGACGAGGCACTGCCCGACCTCGGCTGGACCCTGACGGTGATGGCCGACCACGACGAGGTGACCGCCGCACGCGAGCGCACCTGGATGCTCGGGCTGCTGGGCGCCGGCGTGCTGCTGCTGGGCGGGCTGTACTGGCAGTTGCGCGAGCGCCGCTTCGCCGAGCAGCGCGATGCGCGGCGCGACCTGGAGCAGCGGGTGCGCGAGCGCACGCGTGCGCTGGACGAGGCGCACGCCTTTCGCAAGGCGATGGAAGACTCGCTCCTGGTCGGCATGCGCGCGCGCAACCTGGAAGGCCGGATCATCTACGTCAACCCGGCCTTCTGCGAGATGGTTGGCTACGGCGCCGACGAACTGCTCGGGCGCCTTCCGCCCTACCCCTACTGGCACCCCGACGACGTGGCGCAGCACTGGCGCCACAACGACACCATGCTGAGCGGGCAGACCGATCTCTCGGGCTTCGAATCGCGCCTGCGCCACCGGGACGGCCACGAGGTGATCACCATGGTCTACACCGCGCGCCTCATCGATGCCGGCGGCCAGCACAGCGGCTGGATGAGCTCGGTGGTGGACATCACCGCGCAGAAGCGCGCCGAACTGCGCCAGCGCGAGAACGACGAGCAGCTGCAGCATGCGCAGCGCCTGGCCAGCCTGGGCGAGATGGCCTCCACCCTAGCCCACGAACTGAACCAGCCGCTGATGGCGCTGAGCAATTTCGCGAGCGCCGCCAAGGCTTTCGCGGAGCAGGGCAACCAGGCGCTGCTGGCCGACAGCCTCGACGAGACCGTGGCACAGGCCCAGCGCAGCGCCGAGATCGTGCGGCGCATCCGCGGCTTCGTGCGCCAACGCACCGCCGGCACCGAAGACTGCGCGGTGAGTGGGCTGGTGGCGAATGCGATGGCGCTGCTGCAAGGCGAGATGCGGCCGCGGCAGGTGCGCGCCGAGGTGCGCATCCCGCCCGCGCTGCCCACGGTGCGTGGCGACCGCGTGCTGCTGGAGCAGGTGCTGCTGAACCTCTTGTCCAACAGCCTGCAGGCCATGCAGGCCACGCCGCCCGAACAGCGGACGGTGGAGGTCGAGGCCGAGGTGGTCGAAGGCCGCGTGCACATCCGCGTGGCCGACCGCGGTCCCGGCATCGATGCGGCGCTGGCCGAGCAGGTGTTCGCGCCCTTCTTCACCACCAAGGCGGGCGGGCTGGGACTGGGCCTGAACATCTGCCGCACGATCATGGAGGCCCACCGCGGCCGGTTGTCTTTTGCGGACCGGACCGGCGGCGGCACGGTCTTCACCCTGGAGCTGGAGGTTTCGACGTGAATGCCCCCCTTGCCAACAACCTGTGCGTGGTCGACGACGACGAGGCGGTGCGCCGGTCGCTCGGCCTGCTGCTGCTGTCGCGCGGCTACGCGGTGCAGACCTTTGCCTCGGGCGAGGCGTTCCTGGCCAGCGCCGACATCCAGCGCGCGGGCTGCGTCGTGCTCGACCTGCGCATGGAGGGCATGAGCGGCCTGCAGGTGTTCGATGCGCTGCGCGCGCAGGACAGCCCGCTGGTCGTGCTGTTCCTCTCCGGCCACGGCGACATTCCGATGGCGGTCGAGGCGGTGCAGAACGGCGCGTTCGGCTGGCTCGAGAAGCCCTGCAACGACGAGCGCCTGCTCGAGAGCATCGCCAAGGCCTTGCAGCAGGCGCAGGACATCGCCGTGCGCCGGCAGGCCCGGCAGGCCGCGCAGTTGCTGTGGGCCAAGCTCACGCCGCGCGAGATGCAGGTGGCCCGGCTGGTCGCCGAGGGAAAGCCCAACAAGAAGATCGCGCTGGAGCTCGCGCCGCTGGAGCTGCGCACGGTGGAAACGCACCGCGCCCACGTGTTCGCCAAGCTGGGGCTGTCGAACAGCCACGAGCTCGACCGCTTCCTGCGGGAGCACGCGCTGTAGCTGCGTTGGGCTTCTAGGTACTTACCCTTGCGTACACATACGTAGCGGCGCGGCGGGCGGCTACGGACGACGCCGCGGCGGCGGCGGAAGAGACTCCCGGGGACAAGCTTCAGGCGGTCCCACAGGCCGCGCCCAGAGACAAGGACCCCCAATGACCGCCATTGCCAGCGCCTCCAGCCCGGACGCATCCGCCGCCGACACGTCTGCCACGCCCTACACCTTCGAGGAAAAGCGCAAGCGCATCTTCGCGATCTTCGCGGCCTCGTCCGGCAACCTCGTGGAGTGGTTCGACTTCTACGTCTACGCGTTCTGCGCCATCTACTTCGCGCCCGCGTTCTTTCCCAAGTCGGACCCGACGGCGCAGTTGCTCAACACGGCCGGCGTGTTCGCCGCCGGCTTCCTGATGCGCCCGATCGGCGGCTGGATCTTCGGCCGGCTGGCCGACCGCAAGGGCCGCAAGACCTCGATGGTGGTCTCGGTGACGATGATGTGCGTGGGCTCGCTGGTCATCGCCTGCCTGCCCACCTACGCCAGCATCGGCGCGGCGGCACCGGTGCTGCTCCTGGCCGCGCGGCTGCTGCAGGGCCTGTCGGTCGGCGGCGAATACGGCACCACCGCCACCTACATGAGCGAAGTGGCGATGCGCGGCCAGCGCGGCTTCTTCTCGTCCTTTCAGTACGTGACGCTGATCGGCGGCCAGCTGCTGGCCGTGGTGGTCGTGGTGGTGCTGCAGCAGTTCCTGGACGATGCCGAACTCAAGGCCTGGGGCTGGCGCATTCCCTTCGTGCTGGGCGCGGTGGCCGCGGTGGTGGCGCTCATGCTGCGCCGCTCGCTCACCGAAACCGCCAGCACGGAGACCCGCGCCGTCAAGGGCGCCGGCACCATGGGCGAACTGTTCAAGCACCACAAGCGCGCCTTCTTCATGGTGCTGGGCTACACGGCCGGCGGCTCGCTGATCTTCTATACCTTCACCACCTACATGCAGAAGTATTTGGTGAACTCGGCCGGTATGTCGATCAAGACGGCCAGCAACGTGATGACGGCGTGCCTCTTCATCTACATGTGCATGCAGCCGCTCTTCGGTGCGCTGTCGGACCGCATCGGCCGACGCAGCAACATGCTGCTGTTCGGCGCCCTCGGCGCATTGATCACCGTGCCGGTGCTGACCAGCCTGCAGAGCGTGACCAGCCCGTTCCTGGCCGGCGTGCTGATCGTCGCGGCGCTGGCCGTGGTGAGCTTCTACACCTCGATCAGCGGCATCGTGAAGGCCGAGATGTTCCCGCCCGAAGTGCGCGCGCTGGGCGTGGGGCTGTCGTATGCGGTGGGCAATGCCATCTTCGGCGGCAGCGCGGAGTACGTGGCGCTGGGCCTGAAGTCGGTCGGCCACGAGTCGTACTTCTACTGGTACGTGACGGCGATGATGGTGGTGGTGTTCGCGGTCAGCCTGCTGCTGCCGCGCCGCGCGACCTATCTGCATCACGACAAGTAGGAACAGAAACGGCCTGATGCTCGAACGGCGCCGAGCGAAGGCCGCTACCGCGCACAGATCCGCTAGAACAGATTGCCCTGCCCCACCGCCCCCGGCGGCCGGAATGCGGTGACGTCCATCGGAATGCGCTCGCGGTTGAAGCCCAGGCGATTCGTCGCCTTCTGGAAGCGCTGGTGGATCAAGTCGGCCCACAGGCCCGAGCCCTTCATGCGCGTGGCGAAGTCGGCGTCGTAGTCCTTGCCGCCGCGCATCTCGTGGATGCGCGCCATGATGCGGTCCGCTCGCTGCGGGTAGTGCAGCGCGAGCCATTCCTTGAAGAGCGGCGCCACCTCCCACGGCAGCCGCACCACCGTGTAGAAGGCGCTGCGCGCACCGGCCTCCCAGGCAGCTTCGAGCACGTGTTCCATGTCTTCGGTCACGAAGGGAATCTGCGGCGCCACGCTCACGCCCACCGGCACGCCCGCTTCGGCCAGCGTGCGGATCGTGCGCAGCCGACGGTGCGGCGCGGCGGCGCGCGGCTCGAGCTTGCGGGCGAGTTCGCCATCGAGCGTGGTCACGGTCACGTACACCGCCGCGAGATGCTCGGCCGCCATCGGCGCGATCAGGTCGAGGTCGTGCTCGACCGCGCTCGACTTGGTGACCAGCGCGAACGGATGCCGCACTTCCTTCAACAACTCGATGACCGAGCGCGTGAGCCGCAACTCGCGCTCGATCGGCTGATAGCAATCGGTGGCGGTGCCGATGGCGATCTGGCTCGGCCGATAGCTCTTGCGCCCGAGTTCGGCGCGCAGCACCTCGACGATGTTGCGCTTGGCGATGAGCTTGGTCTCGAAGTCGAGGCCGGGCGAGAGGTTCAGGTAGCTGTGCGTGGGCCGCGCGAAGCAATAGATGCAGCCGTGCTCGCAGCCGCGGTACGGGTTGAGCGCGCGATCGAAGTAGATGTCGGGCGAGTCGTTTTCGGTGAGCACGGACTTCACGTCCTCGAAACGCACCTCGGTCGCAAGAGGCATGAGCTCCTCGGCCTCGGCCACGCCCTCCTCGAGCGTGCCCCAGCCGTCGTCGAAGGCGTTGCGCTCGTCTTTGGAGAAACGGTGCGCCAGCCGCGTGGCCGCGCCTCGGCCCTTGATGATGTGGATGGGAACGGGTGATGCGGGTGACATGGCAAATCCTCGAGATGGAATTCACTGTTTATTCATACAGTATTCCACCATTCAATGGCGCCTAGTGGTTTTTCTATTTCTCTATTGACAGAAATTTAGGAAATCCTAGACTCGACGCCATGGAACTCACAGAAATTCAACGCAAGTTCGTCGTCCACTGGGGCGAAATGGGCTCCATGTGGGGCGTCAACCGCACCGTCTCGCAAATCCACGCCCTGCTCTTCGCCCACGGCAAGCCGATGCACGCCGAAGAGCTCTCCGACACCTTGGGCGTGGCCCGCTCCAACATCAGCAACAGCCTGAAGGAACTGCAGGCTTGGAACCTCGTGCGCATCACCCACATCCTGGGCGACAGGCGCGACTATTTCGAGACCAGCGTCGATGTGTGGGAGCTGTTTCGCACCGTGGTGCGCGAGCGCAAGGAGCGCGAGTTCGACCCCACCATCCGCGTGCTGCGCGAGCTCGTGTCCAGCCCCGATTTCCAGAAGGAGCCGGCCGATGCGCAGGACCGCATCCGCTCCACGATGGAACTCATGGACAAGCTCGCCACCTGGGCCGACGAGATGCTGCGGCTCTCGCCCGGCACGCTCGACAAGGTGCTGACGCTCGGCGCCAGCGTGCAGAAGTTCGTGCGTGGCGATGCGACGCCTGGCGGCAAGGGCGAAGACCCCGACGCGCACCACGCCAGCCTGCCGATGATCTGATTCTCTTTTTTTGCCTGTCTATTTCTGTTTTGACTGAAATATCGGGAATCGAAAACACCATGAGCCAAATTGCCGTTGCCACGTACCCGCTGACCGTCTACTACGACGCCACCTGCCCGCTGTGCGTGGCCGAAATGGGCGCCATGCGCGCACGCGATGCGACCGGGCGGCTGAACCTCGTCGACTGCTCGCCCCCTGGCTTTGGCGCCGGCCCGGCCCCGCGCGAGGCGTTGATGACGGCCATGCACGCGGTCGATGCATCCGGGCGCGTGCTTTCCGGCGTTGCTGCGATCCGCGCCTGCCGCGCAGCCGTTGGCATGCCGGCGGGAGGCGCACTGCTCGACCTACCCGTCGTCGGCGCGCTCGCAGACCGCGCCTATGCCCTGCTCGCACGCAACCGCTACCGCCTGCCCCGCTGGCTCGTCGCACGCCTCGCGGGCCGCGGCGCCATCGCGCCCGCCACCTGTGCCGACGACCACTGCCGCTTCTGAACGATCACGCTGTCACGCCCCCAGGGAATCACAACAAGAACCAACGCCAGAAGAAGCCTCGATGCCCAACGTCTTCCAGCCCGATTTCCGCATGCCGGCCACTGCAACTCACGCACCCGTGAACACCGCGAACGCCCCCATCACGGCCGAGGACACGCAGGATTACTTCACCGAAGTCGCGGTCGACTACAGCGCCTGGAGCCCGAGCTACAACATGCACTTCGGCTTCTGGCGCGCGGGGCTCAACCCGCTGCGCCGCGAAGGCATGCTGGTGGAAATGAATCGTGCCGTCGGTCGCGCGCTGCGGCTCGACGAAGCGCAACCCGCCGCAAGCCGGCAACGCCGCTGCGTGATCGACATGGGCTGCGGCGCCGGCGCCACCGCGCGCACGCTGGTCGGCGACGACACATCGCTCTACGCGGTCACCGTCACCAACGTGCCCGTGCAGAACCGCATCGCCGCGCGGCTCGATGCCGCCGCCGGCGTGGCCGACCGAATGGCCCACATCGAAGCCGACTACACCCGCACCGGCCTGCCCGCCGCGCAAGCCGACGGTGCCTGGGCGGTGGAGAGCGCCTGCTATGCCGAAGGCACCGCCAAGGCCGACTTCGTGCGCGAGGCCGCGCGCCTGCTCAAGCCCGGCGCGCGGCTCGTGGTGGTCGATGGCTTCCTCCTGCGCAAGAACCCCGGCCGCATCGCCGCCTGGCTGCACCGCCTCTGGGCCGACAGCTGGGCCGTGCCCACGCTCGCCGTGCGCGACGACTTCACCGCGGCGCTGCGCGACAACGGCTTCGAGGACATCGAATTCAAGTCGCTGCGCTGGCGCGTCGCGCCGAGCGCGCTGCACATCCCGGTGCTGGCCACGCGCTTCACGCTGGCCGAACTCTGGAAGGCGCGCGGCAAGCTGAGCCCGTGGCGCCGCAAGCACATCGTCGCGAGCTATTGCGCGCTCGCGCTGGGCATGTTCTGGCGCGACTTCGACTACTGCATGGTGACCGCCAGACGCGCCGGCTGCTGAAAAGCAAAACACACGAGGAGAAGACGTTTCCATGAGCACCGAACCCGAAGAAAGCAGGCTCTCCGAGCTCGCTCCTCTCGACACCCACCCAGAAGAGAACGAAGACAAGCCCCGCCGCCGCATGCCCTTCGCGTGGTTCTGGCCGCTCTTGGTCGGCGCGGCCGCCGCGCTCGTGCTGCGCATCGCCTTCAGCGGCGGACCGGGCCGCCCGTTCTCGGCAATGCTCGGCGCCTTCATCTACCTCGCGCCCGCGGTGTGCGGCGCGGTCACGGTGTACATGGCCGAGCGCATCGAGCGGCGCAGCTGGGGCTACTACATCTGGGCGCCGTGGGTGTCGACCGCGCTCTTCGTCATCGGCACGCTGCTGGTCTTCATCGAGGGAATGATCTGCGCCGTCGTCATCGTGCCGCTCTTCGCGGTCATGGGCAGCGTCGGCGGCCTGGCGATGGGGCTGGTGTGCCGCGTCACCAATTGGCCCAAGCCCGCGCTCTACAGCTTCGCGATGCTGCCGCTCGCGCTCGGCGCCATCGAGCCACACCTGCCCAACCCGGACCTGTTCTCGAACACCTCGCGCACGCTCTTCATCGCTGCGCCCGCCGAGCGCGTGTGGCACGAGCTGAACAACGCACGCGACATCCGTCCCGACGAAGTCGGCGATGCCTGGGCTTACCGCATCGGCGTGCCGATGCCCGTGGCCGGCGTGACGCGCGAAACGCCCGAGGGCCGCGTGCGCCAGGTGCAATGGCAGAAGAACGTGCACTTCGAGGAACTCGTCACCGAGTGGCAGCCGCAGCAGCACATGAAGTGGCAGTACCGTTTCGCGCCCGACTCCTTCCCCGCAGGCGCGCTGGACGACCACGTGGTGATCGGCGGCCACTACTTCGACCTGCGCGACTCGGCCTTCACGCTGACGCCCCGCGACGGCGGCACCGAGCTGCGCATCGACGTGTCGTGGCGCGTGAGCACGCGCTTCAACTGGTATGCGGACCGCGTCGCGCAGTTCCTCTTGGGCGATTTCTCCGAACACATCCTGCACTTCTACAAGGTGCGCAGCGAAGGCGCCGTGGCGGTGGCGGGATGACGCGCAACAACACGCAGCCCGTCTTCCAGCAGGCGCTCGGCGCAGCCTGGGAAAAGCTCGGCGACGTGATCCGCCGCCACTACACGATGGCGCCGTTCTCCGACGACTACGTGTGCGTTCGCGGCACCATGACCGAGGTGCATCACGCGCCATGGGCTGCGCTGCTGATGCCCTTCGGCCGCTTGTTCGGCGCGCTCGTGCCCTACACCGGCACCGACGTGCCGATCGAAGTGCACTACCGCTGCAACCCCGGCAATGCCAACCTGTACTGGGACCGCGTCTTCCACTTCGCAGGCCGCAAGCCCTTTCACTTCCGCTCGCACATGGAGCACACCGCCGCGCACGGGGCCGAGGTGATCGAGTACGTGCGCTTCGGCATCGGCATGCGCCTGGCGGTGAGCGCGGAAGATGGCGCGCTGGTGTTCCGCGACCGGGGCTACATCTGGCGCGTCGCGGGCCTTCGCATTCCGCTGCCGCTCGGGCTCTTCATGGGCACGGCCTATGTCGAGGAACGACCCGACCCGTCGAGCCCCGAGCACTTCACGATGAAGATGCTGCTGCGCCACCGCTGGTTCGGTGACGTGTTCCGCTACAGCGGGCGCTTTCACCTGCCTCCGCACCCGGCATCGCGCACGGGATCACAATGAGCGCACCATGCCGCGCCGCCCCGAAAACCTCTACCCCCAGTACCACGCCCACGTCTACTTCGCCCCCGCCACGGTGGCGCAAGCGCGTGACCTCTGCGAGCGCGCGGGCCGCGAGCTGATGGTCGTCGTGGGCCGCGTGCACGAGCGACTCGTGGGCCCGCATCCGCACTGGAGCTGCCAGTTGGCCTTCGATGCGGCCGAGTTCGATCAGGTGATTGGGTGGCTCGATGCCAACCGCAACGGCCTCGACATCTTCGTGCACGGCGTGACAGGGGACGATCTCGCCGACCACACGGCACATGCGATGTGGCTCGGCGAGGAAAGCGCGCTCGATCTGCGGATGTTCCGGCGCTGACGCTTCAGCGCCCTTCGCCTGCCCGGCAGGGTGCCGCGGCCAGCATGCGCGCGGCGCGCAGAAACTCGGTCGGGCCGACCCAGCTGACATCCCAGTTGCCGGCCACCGGCACCTGGCGCTTGTGCGCGATCACCATCGCCCGTTTCGGCACGACGAGGATGTACTGGCCGTGCACGCCCCACGCCATGTAGGCACCGACCAGCGGTGAGTCCGGCGGTTCTTCGAGCAGCCACCAAAGGTAGCCGTACCCGAAACCGCGCCGCGCGGTGTGCGCCGGATGCATCTGCGCAGCCGGTGTGGTCTGCCGCGTGATCTGCGCCACCCATTCGGCTGGAACCAGTTGCTGCCCGCGCCAGTTGCCCTGGCGCAGCATCAGGTAGCCCAGGCGCGCCATGTCGCGCGTGGACAGAAAGAAGGGATAGGCCAGGTGCTCCGACCGACTGGCGTCGCCGCTGCGCCTGTGGCGAGCCGGATCGAAATCTTCCAGTTGCAGCGGCGCGGCCAGATCCGTCGCGAAGGCCTGATAGATGCCGCGCCCGGTCAGGCGCTCGAAGGCGGTGCCGGCGGCATTGAAGTCCCAGTTGTTATAGAGGAAGTAACTGCCCGGCACCTTGGAGCCGCGTGCAGGTGCGGCGGCCGCATCGTCGCCACCGTTGGCGGCCGCGTGGTAGACGCCCGAACGCGCGGCGAGCAGGTCGCGCAGCCTCGCCTGCCGTTCGATGGGCAGCAGGCCCCCCGTGTCGTCGATGCCCAGATCCGCCAGGGTGCGGTCGAGGTCGACGGTGCCGTTCGCCACGTACTTGCCGTACATCATCGACAGCACGCTCTTGCGCACCGAGAAAACGATGCTGACCGCCTCGACCGGGCCCTGGCTGAACAGCACGCGGCCATCCTGCACGGCCATGAGGGCGGTCGTGTCCAACGTGCGAACGTAATCGCGCGTGGCGTCGAGGTCGCGGCGACAGGCCACCCCGAGTTCCGCCTCGGGCGTTGCCTCCCAGGACGCGCTTGGGAAGGTCGCCTGCGGTGCGGGCGTTGTCGCCGCGCATCCGCTCGCGAGAAGAAGTGCGAAGGCGCCGGCGCAGTACAGCGTCCGCATCCACAGCGGGCAGGCGATGCTGCCTGGCATCCGGCGGCCGACAGAGCCGGGGTTGGTCATGGGCTCTTCGGCGCCGTCCTGGCGCTCCTTGCCGGCAACGAAGAACGAAGCGGTGCCAGGTCATAGAAGAAGTACGGCCCCGCGTACGTCACGACGCCGTCGTCGGCCTTTTCGGTGCTGCGTGGAACGATCACGACGGCCCTGTAGGGCTGCTTCGGCACGGAAAAGAGCACGCGCCGCTGCATGCTCTGCCCTGCGGCAAGCGGATCGCCGAAAGCAATCTGGCCTTCCTGGGGCGGGTTGACCAGCTTCGTCAGCACTTCGTGCGGCTCGTAGAGCGCCCCCTTGGCATCGATCAATCGGAACACGGGTTGGAAGCGCGCAAAAAGCGGTTGCTCCGCGGTGTTCGTGATGTTGACCTGCAGCAGGACGAAGTCGCCCTTGTATTGCTTCGGCGATTCGCCTCCGCTGCTGTCGACGACCAGGTTGGCATACCTGGCCTCCTGGAATTCGAAGGCGACGTTGTCCCGCGTCACCTGCGTACCCCAAGCGAAGTTCTTGCCGTCTCCCTCTGCCGCGACCGAGAGACCGGGCATGAGAGCCACGCCGACGGCGAACAGCAGTGCCGCCAAGGCGCCCCGGCCACGCCAGCGCACGGCCGCCCGTTGATGCGGCTTTTCCATCAGGACCACTCGTAGCGCAGGCCCGAGCGCAGGGTCCATGTCCGCCGGATGCCGCTGGCCGCGAGGCTGGACGCCTCGAAGTAGACGAAGCCCCGGCGCGGCAGAAAGGCAAAGCGACCGCCCAGCGCGACTTCGCCGCCGGTGCCGTTGCGGCTTTCGGTCTCGACGGGAAGGCTGCCGCCGCCCTTGGCCGCCGTGATCGCGAGGTTGTCGCCGAAGTAGTTGATCGCCGAGAGCCGGAGATACACGTCGCCGCTCAGCTCGAGAAAGCGCACCGACTTGCCCAGCAGCATGCCGACCCTGACCGAACCCGCGTCGAGGCCGTCCTGGCTGATGGCAACGCCGTTGCTTGCCGTGTGCGTGTCGGCCGCCAGGCGGCTGGCGGTCAGCGCGACCTGCGGCTCCACGAAGGCGTCTTGCGGCAGCGGGAAGCGATGCCCGGCTTCGGCACTGACCTCGTAGCCCTGGGTCTTGTAGGTGCCGGTGACGCGCCGCGACAGCGAATCGGTGGACGCGTACTTGTTCTCCAGCGACGCAGTGCGTGCGCCGATCTGCACATAGGTGCCGAGGCCGTTGACCCACATGCCGTAGCCGGCGAGTTCGATCGCGGAGGCCTTGCCGTTTCCACGCTCATAGCCGGCGCTGGAATTGATGTAGCTCACCGAGCCGCCCGCATGGCTTTTCCAGCCGCCGAAGTCGCCCAGGCGCCGGTCGACGCCGACGGACAGGGCGCCATAGCTCTGGCTGTACGACCTCGCGTAGCCCGTGCGCGCATCGAAGCCGCCGCCGTCCACTTCGGCCCAGATGCCGGTGGCTTCGGGGGCTGTGTCGCGACGCAGCGCCTCGGTCCGGCGCGCGATGCCGTTGGCCCGCAGCGCCCAGAGGTTGCGAAGGCTGTCGCCGGCCTCGGCGGCGGTCTTCACGGACTCCGAGGGTGTGATGCTCGCCGCAGCGCCGGCAGCACCGACCGCGCTTGCGATCAACCCTGAACTGGCGCCCACGATGCCGGCCGCTGCGTCAGTGCCGGTCGCCGCGGCCGTGCCCGAACCCGCGATGGTCAAGCCGTTCAGCACGACCTGGCTGCCGTCCGCGCTGAGCGCCACATTGGGCGCGTAGGTGAAGCGCACCAGGTCGTTCTCGTAGGTCCACGAGCTCGTTGCGCCCTGGACGGCCTGCAGCCGCGCCGTGCCGCCACCGGCGGCAGTGGCGTCGATCACGACGATGGGCTTGCTTGCCGGAATCACCGTGCCGGTCTTCGTCGTCGCGGCGTTGACCCAGCTCGTGTCGTTGAGCGCGGGGTCGTACACCACGTTGACCACCTGCGTTCCGGTCGCGTTGAAGCCCGTCACGCCGCTGCCGAACCGAATACTGTCGGCCACGCCGTTGCGCACATCGCTGAGGATGCGAAAGGTGGCGCCGTCCCCCAGGTTGACGGTCGCCGCATTCGTCGAACTCTGGATGTCGAGCACGCGCAGCGAGTGGGCCGGCGTGCTCGCCGGACTGAAGCTTCCCCAGCTCGCGGCCATGTCGATCGCACCGCCGTTGGCCAGCGCCAGGGTGCCCGAGCCGAGGTCGGCGGCCATGGTGCCGGTGCCGGTGGGAATCCACGAAGCGCCCTTGGAAAACGACAGATTGGGCGAGCCGGCGGTAAAGACCGTGGTATCCGATGTGTTCGGGTCCACGAAGCCGCCGACCGATCCGCGCAGGTACGAGTCCGGGGTGTCCAGGTTCACGTTCAATGCGCCGGTGTACTTGGTGCCGCCAGCGTTCGTCACGCTGCCGGTCACCAGGTCGCCCTGCAGCTTCACCGGCTGCCCGCCCGCGGCGTTGACCGTGACCGTCGCATTTCGCACGTCCGCGGCCACGTTCCATATGGCGTAGCCCTTGCCCGTTCCGCTGGGCGAAGTCGCAATGCTCAACCCGCCTGCGGCCTTCAGCGCTCCGCCGTAATTGCGGATGCCGTAGACATCGCAGCCGCTGCATGACGAGGCGACCTGCAGCGCCACGTTGTCCGTTGCCGAGTTGAAATTCAGCGTGCTGGCGTTGTTGACGGCATAGGCCTCGGCCGCGGCGGACACCTTGACCGTGACCGCCTTGCCGAAGTTGATGGAGGACGTGCCCGGGTATTTGTTTTCGATGCCCGTCGGATTTCCGAAAGGGGCGTAGCCGGTGGTGCTGGTGACCGCGATGTCCACGTTGCCCCCGAAAGTCATCCGGGCCGTCGTGTGGGTGTTGGCAATGCCGAGCGCGGAGCGGCTTCCGGTGGCCGTGAAGCTGGCGTCTCCGTCGATGTTGAGCACGCCCTGGTTGCGGACGCCGAAGACCGTCGAGCCGTTGGCCGCAGCGGTTAGCTTCAGATCGCCCGTCACATGCAGCCGGGTGTTCACTCCGTCGTTGTAGATGCCGTGCACGTTGTCGCTGGGGTACTGGCCTGTGGATGAAATGGTCAGGTTGCCGTTGAAGGTGACGCTGCTTATGCCGCCGCCGGAGTTGTAGACCCCATCGGTGTCCGACCGCTTCCCGCTCACGACGATGGTGGTGTCGCCGTTGAAGGTGACCGTGCTCTTATCGGCCCAAAGGCCGCGCGAATAGCCCGGCGTACTGGTGCGTATCAAGGTATCGCCGTTGAAGGTCACCGTGCCCCGAGATACGACGTTCACACCGATGGCGATACTTTCCTTGCTGTCAGCCTGGGCATACACGGACGCATTGCCGTTGACCACGAGGCTGCGACCATCGACGCTGATGCCCCTCGACAGTGCCAGGACCGGGGGCGAGGTCGAGGCCGAACCCGGCGCGCTATTGGCCGAGGAAATACTCAACTTGCCGCCGGCGGAATCGAGCACCACGGGCAGCGAGCCCGGACCCGAGGTCAACAGAACGCCATACACATCGCCGCTGGCGCCCCGCACGTCGATGCTGTCGTCCGCTCCGAAGGCGTAGTGCAGCGTGCCTGGCGAGGGCGTGATGACATAGGCCGGCGAATAGTTGCCGGTTCCGCCGGCCTGGTCGTTGGCCTGCACGCCGGTGAGGGTGCCTTCGTAGGTCGTGGCGGCGAGCGCGACGGCGGGGCGTCCCATGGCCGCGACGACCAGCGCCACGGCGAGCAGCGGCACCAGGTGCTGCGAACCGTCCTTGGCCGCGCCGGTGGATATCCCGACCGCGCGGGGTCGGCTTGTGCAGGGGTAGAGCAAGCGATGTCCTCGGAAACGTGACCCGGCGCGAAAGCTCCGTTTTCAGGAAAGCTCAAGACGCGGCACTCGTTCAAGTTGTGAAGAAATGCTACTTTCTCACGGAAAATGTATTTTTATAAAGCTCCGAGGGTTGATTTCTTCAGCGAACCCACTCCGGTTGTCTTTTGACGACAACAGGACAAACCCCAGACGGGCCTCCTATGAATGAGGGATGCCACAACCACCTCCTTCGGATCAACTGGCCCCCAGAGAAATAAAAGGGAGGCGAAGCAATGCCAAGGCATTCCATCCACAGCGCGACGATCACCTTGAAGCTGCCGTTCGGCATGGAAACCGACGAGGAGATCACGGCCTTGCGTGCCGCGGGCATCCCGGTCGATGCGCTCGGCAACGCGGAACGGGGTTTTCTTTTCGTGCGATTCAGCGACGGCTGGAGCAACCGGGCCAACGTGTTTCGATGGTTCGCCAGCGATCTCGAGCAACGCATCGGCAATGACGACATCCAGCCTCCGCCCAGGCAACGCCGGGGGCGCTTTCAGGCGGCCCGGCCGCTCGCCAGCTAGCTAGAACTCCGCGTCGAGCTCGTCGATTTCCTCGGGCTCCTGCTTTGCGGCAGCGACCCACTCCTTCATTGCCGGCAGCTCCATCACGCGCTTGCAATAGGCCGTGCAGGTGCTGTCCAGCGCCACGTCGTAGCTCAGAAAGCGCGTGACCACCGGCGCATACATCGCGTCGGCCATGCCCGGCAGCTTGCCGAACAGATAGGGCCCGCCATAGGCCTTGAGGCATTCGCGCCAGATGGCGACGATGCGGTCGATGTCGGACTGCGCGCGCGACCACACCTTGAAGTTCTTGAAGTGGGCCTTGAGGTTCATCGGCAGCGCGCCGCGCATCGACGCGAAGCCCGAATGCATCTCGCCGCAGATCGCGCGGCAATGCGCACGGGCCGCCGCTTCGGCCGGCAGCAGCCCGGCCTTGGGCTTGATCTCGTTGAGGTATTCGCCGATGGCCAGCGTGTCCCACACCTTCACGCCGCCGTGCTGCAGCGAGGGCACCAGCATCGACGAGGAGAGCAGCAGCATCTCGGCCTTCATGGCCGGGTCGTCGGGCGGAATGATCTTCTCGCTGAAATCGAGCCCCGCCAGCCTGCACATCAGCCAGCCGCGCAGCGACCAGGCGCCGTAGTTCTTGCTGCTGATGGTGAGAACGGGTTTGGCCATCGGGAAGCTCCTTGACGTTGCCTGCTTGCGTGCAAGCGCCATGCCACGTAGCAAGAAGCTTGCTGGCCCGCAACTTGCCTGCACCCCCTGCATGCTGTACCGGGCCTACCAGAACCAAGCCGACCTTCTCTCGCCCTTGCGGCTCGCAGCGCAGTACTGGGGCAAGGCCCTCTGGAAAGACGACACCGACCGCACCATGGTGCGGCGCCTGGCCGCGCAGTTCGAAGTGTTCTCGCGCATGCGGCTGACCCATTCGCGGCCCGCCTATGGCATCGACTCGGTGATGGTCGATGGCACGCAAGTCGCTGTCCACGAAGAGAAAACGCTGGTCTCGCCGTTTGGAACACTGCTGCACTTTCGCAAGGACATCCAGGCGGTGCATCCACCCGTGCTGCTGGTCGCACCACTTTCGGGCCACTTCGCGACGCTGCTGCGCGAAACCGTGCGCACCCTGCTGCGCGACCACGACGTGTACCTGACCGACTGGCACAACGCACGCGACGTGCCCCTGTGGCATGGCGGCTTCAGCCTCGACGACTACACGCTGCAGCTCATCCAGTTCCTCGAGACCATGGGCCCCGGCGCGCACATGGTCGCGGTCTGCCAGCCCTGCGTGGCCGCGCTCGCCGCCACCGCGCTCATGGCCGAGGACGACAACCCCGCCACGCCACGCAGCCTCACGCTGATGGCGGGCCCGGTCGATTGCCGCATCAACCCCACGGGCGTGAACGTGCTCGCCACCAGCAAGCCCATCGAGTGGTTCCGCCGCAACCTCATCAGCCACGTGCCATGGCCGCATGCGGGCGCGATGCGGCGCGTGTACCCCGGCTTCCTGCAGCTCTCGGCCTTCATGAGCATGAACCCGGAGCGCCACAAGAAGCAGTTCCAGGACATGTTCCAGCACCTCGTCGAAGGCGACGTCGAGAAGGCCCACACCATCGGCACCTTCTACGACGAGTACCTCGCGGTGAACGACCTGCCGGCCGAGTTCTACCTGGAGACGGTGGAGCGCGTGTTCCAGACCTACGACCTGCCGCGCGGCGTGCTCACCGTGGGCGACCGCACGGTGAACCCGGCAGCCATCCGCCGCACCGCACTGCTCACGGTGGAAGGCGAGCGCGACGACATCTGCGCGGTCGGCCAGACAGTCGCCGCGCAAGACCTCTGCAGCAACATTCGGCCGTATCTCAAGACGCACCACCTGCAGGCCGGCGTCGGGCACTACGGGGTGTTCAGCGGCAGCAAGTGGAATGCGCAGATCTATCCGCGGGTGCGCGAGACGATTCACGCCGCGGCGGAATTGCACTGATCCCGCGGTTGCGCCCGGCACCATGCATGTGAGAGCTGGTCACAGTTTGACCAGCTCGGCCTTCTCGGCGGCGTCGAGCTGGGACACGAAGTCAGGGGGAATCAGCGGCGCGCGCGCGTACCCTTGGTCCTGCGGCGCAGCGTCAGCTCCCCAGCCTGCGGCAACTTGTCGCGCAGGAACGCAATGAGCTCCTGCGCCACCACATTGCGCATGGGCCCCGGCAGGTAGGCCAACACCACGCGGCGCTCGATGCGCGGCTTCAGGAGCGGCACCACCACCAGTTCGGGATCGCGCAGCGACGAGGTGTACAGGCGCGGCATCAAGCCCAGCGCCTGGCCGCTGCGCACCAGCGCATAGAGCGTTTCGGAATAGCTCACGCGGTACGGCTCCGCGCCCTGCGCGAACTGCGCGCGCGCCGGGTTGCCCAGGGCCGGCATGCTGCCGCTTTCGAACAGCACCAGACGTTCCTTGCCGATGGCTTCCCAGTTCGCATCGCCGGCCGCCGCCAGGGCATGGTCGCGGCGCACCACCAGCACCAGCGGATCGCGGAACAGGTCGATGCAGGTCAGGCCGCCGGGCGGCTCGGTGATGGCGGCGATGGCCATGTCGATCTGGCCGCTGCGCAGCTCGGCCAGCAAGGTGGTCGAAGGGGCATCGCGCCAGGCCAGCTCGACCTCGCGTTGGCCATTCTGGTGAAGGAACTCGCTGGTGGCCGCGGCAACGCGCGCGCTGGCCGACGGGATCACGCCCACACGCACGAAGGCGCGTCCGCGCTGCACCATGCTCTCGATGTCGCGCAGCGCCACCTCGAAGGTGTTGACGAGAAAGTCGGTGCGCGCCAGCACCTCGGCGCCCACGGGCGTGAGTTCGAGGCGGTGGGTGGAGCGGGTGAGCAATTCGGTGCCGAGCAGCTTCTCCATCTGCTTGATGGCATTGCTGAGGGCCGGCTGCGTGATGGCCAGCCGGCGCGCCGCGCGGCCGAACTGGCCCTCTTCCACCAGCACCGAGAAGAACTGCAGCTGGCGCAGCGTGAGCGCACGCAGGGGCAAGGTGGCCATGGCATCTCCAGTCGCCGGTGGTTATTGATTCAGTGAATCAAATTATAGAAATTCAAAATTTTCCTTATGGGTACCGTCTCCCTAGACTGGTCAGCATGACCAGCCCCACCCCACCTGCGTTCGCCCTGGAATCGTTCCTGCGCGCGATCCCCAAGGTCGAGCTGCACTGCCACCTGTTCGGCACGGTGCGCCACGAGACCTTCAAGCAGCTGAACCTGCGCGCCGGTGCGCCGCTGGCGGCCGACGAGATCGAGGGCTTCTACACACGCGGCGAAAAGCCCGTCGGCGTGCTGCGCGTGCTGCGCGCGCTAGATGCGCAGCTGGTGCGCAGCCCCGGCGACCTGTACCAGCTCACGCTCGAATACCTGCAGGACGCCGCCTCGCACAACGTGCGCTACGCCGAGTTCTTCTGGAACCCGACCGGCACGGTGCGCGACTCGGGCATTCCGTATGCGATGGCGCAGGCCGCGATCGTGCGCGCCATACAGGATGCGCAGCAGGAGTTCGGCATCACCGGCCGGCTCATCGCCGCCATCGACCGCGAGGCCAGCCCCGAGGCGGCGGTGGAGATGGTCGAGTGGGTCGTGGCCCATCGCTGCGACGAGGTGATCGGCATCGGCATCGACTACCGCGAGGTCGACCGGCCGCCCGAACTCTTCACGCAGGCCTATGCCGCGGCAAAGAAGGCGGGCCTCAGGACCACCGCGCATGCCGG
>Ga0163161_10000778_pt1 | contig 25045 bp, 21 predicted proteins | sample S45metaG_FD_129847 | JGI IMG/M metagenome (GOLD analysis project Ga0163161, IMG submission 129847) | Switchgrass rhizosphere microbial communities from Kellogg Biological Station, Michigan, USA - S4-5 metaG | ecosystem: Host-associated > Plants > Roots > Rhizosphere > Soil | place: USA... | reverse complement strand
TCGTATTCTACTTTGTCGTTTTCACGGATTTCATCGATAAGGCCTGTTGAATGTACAAAAATTTCGCTATCGCCATTAGCTGGTACGATAAATCCGAAACCTTTAGTTACATTAAAAAATTTTACTGTTCCTTCTTGCATTGTATTAAGTATTAAATATTAAGTCTGCAATGTAGTGATTATTTTTTTATAATCTGCAAATGCTTCATTTTTTGATGAATATAATTTTAATTGGTCTATTTAGTGCTTTTTCTGCCCGTGACAGTGACGGTAACTTCACTGGTGTGGGGCATACCCAGAGTTGTTCCCGGTTTAATTTTTAATAAATTTTGTAAATAGACGCTCGTGATGCCAGCTAAAACTTTTTTGCGCACTTCTCGAAATTCAGGTAGATTGGTGAAGAATTTTCCAAGGCGCAGTTTTCCGTCCGGGGCAACCAGGATATTGAACTCATAAGCGAAATCTTTATAGGCATCAGGGATCACCAGGCGGTATCTGGGATAGAGGTAATCGTAAGCCTTTGTTCTGCCGTTGAGCACGTCTACACCGCTCAGAAATTCTACAGAAATCCTGTTGTCCCGGGGGCTAAGGACAGCAATTTGTCTGGCGGCAAAAACGCTGTCTGTCTGATCGGGGTAGCGGTTTGCGCGTTCCACCAGTCCGGCAATAAACAGAGTATCCTTAGAGGTAGGGCGCTGCAGTTTTTCTGCAGTGGTATGTAAAACATTTTTGATGTAACTGTCAGCATAAAAAGTCATGTTCACATCAGAACGGATGTCGTCCGCAATTTCTTTTTTTGTCACCTGCAGGCGCTGAAATACGAGGCTGTCTTTGCTGATCAGTTTAAACCTGAAATACTCTTTTGCAAAATTATAGACATCGGCATGGTCGTAGGTCAGGTGAAAACCCTGCATGATCTTTTTTACCGGGTCAAATGCAGACATGGTATCCTGGTTTTTGAGCTGGATGATCCAGCTGGGTTCCTGTGCAAAACCCATACTGTCATATGAAAGCCCGTTGCTGAACCGCCTTTTTACTTCTGTGTACCTGATTCCGGTGATCGGGCTCAGGTCTAGCTTTGTCTTAGGCTTTGGTTTTTCCTTTGCTGGTTTCCCGTTACAGGCCAGCAATAACAAAGCGGAACTTAACATCATCAACAGGGATCGGAGTACTTTCATATCTACAAAACGCTTTATAGGGCAAATATAGGATAATGTGCCATAGATACCAGAAAGTTACACTGGTTGGTATTTACTCGTTATTACAGGGTTTATACAAGGTATTTAATGGGGATCAAGCGCGTATTTACAACGGGTTTGGAACGGCTTTGAAACGGCTTTGGAACGAGTTTGCTTCGGGTTATAGCCGTTTCAATCCCGTTGGAATCCTGTTGCAAACCCGCGCTAAGTATAACGTTGATTCCCATTAAATACCTTGTATAAACCCCGTATATACGACTGGAGCACGAACAAGACCAGAGCAGAACCCGGTCCCTGTTCAAATAAAAAGCCCCTGCAGGCACTGAACAGAAAGGGATCTGGTCTGGCCGGCAGGGGCTTAAAAATTGGATGATGTTATTTTTTAGGGTTCAGGATATCATTGATCCTGATCGCCAGGTCATCATAATGTGCTTTTGTCATGGTATCACCTGCAACAGCTCTCGCTTTTGCGATGGTCAGCAGTGATTTTAGTTCTGCCCTTACCAGTGGCCTGATATCAGAAAGCGATACGTTTACCGGCGTAAGGCCAAAATCAGCGATACGCGCAGGAGAAACTCCCGGTGGGGTTTGCATCTCCTGCGTCATCAGCATTCCTAAACGGTCTACAAATGCACGCTGCAGGTTACGTTTAAAGGCATCTGGCCTGGTGGCCGGGATAATACTGCTGTGAAGGTCTTTGAAGAGCTCAGGGAGCGTATATGCAACTGTAGAGCCATTCTTTGTCTCGTTATCCAATAACCTTGCAATGCGCGAAGGAGAGAGGATGCTTCCCAGCGTGCCCGTTTGTACAGTTTTGATATTATTCAGCAATACGCCATTATCAAATTTATTCAGCTGAGCATTGTTGATCAGCCATACCGGGGTATTGAACAACTGGGCATTTAAAAATGCAACTGCCTCTTTTTGTTTGGTTTTTGGCAGATAAGTGTAAACGGCACCTTTCTGATCATAGGTTTTAAAGTTTTCGCTCATTCCGCCGATGTTGGTTGTGACATGGCCCATATAGCGGTTAAACTGGGTGATCACTTCGCCATAGATTTCTTTCAGGTCGCTGTAATCTTTTCCTTTTTCATACGTCCATTTCTCTACATTAGGAAGGATGCGTTTTAAGTTCGCAATACCATAAGCACTGGCTTTCATCGCATTGTCGCCCAGATCTTCATTCTGAAGACGCGGATCTAAAGATGTTCCCTGCCTGCCGTAGTAATATAATGGGTTTCCTGCTTTGGCCACAGTCCACACATCTAATTTTGCGCGTTCCTGGGCTGGTGTCAGGTTGCCAGGGAACCAGGTGTACCCCCATTTAATGGCCCATTTATCATATTCACCGATGGTAGGGTGTAATTGTGTTACCCCATCTCCAGGTTGTGCGATATAGTTGAAACGTGCATAATCCATGATTGATGGAGCCGTTCCGTGGGTATTGGTAAAGGTTTTTGAGCGCAGTGAGTCTACAGGATAAGCATAGCTTGAACCGAAGTTATGCGGCAGGCCCAAAGTATGGCCAATCTCATGTGAAGACACAAAGCGGATCAGATTGCCCATTTGCGCATCTGTGAATTTGGCTTTTCTTACTTCCGGGTCTACAGCCGCAGTTTGAACGAACACCCAGTTTCTCAGCAGGTTCATCACGTTGTGGTACCATCCGATATGCGTTTCAAGGATCTGTCCCGAGCGCGGATCAGAAACATGAGGACCGTAGGCATTTGCGATATTGGAAGCAAAATAGCGTACAACAGAATAGCGTGAATCATCTACACTAAACTCTGGATCTTCTTTGGCCGTAGGCGCTTCTTTACCGATGATGGCATTTTTAAATCCTGCTTCCTGGAAAGCTACCTGCCAGTCGTTGATACCGGCGATCAGGTAAGGCACCCATTTTTTTGGGGTTGCCGGATCAATGTAAATGACAATTGGTTTCACGGGCTCTACCAGCTCACCGCGAAGATATGCAGCAGTATCTTTCGGTACCAGTCCCCAACGATGGATATAAGCAGTTTTCTCGGCTTTTTGTGCATCCGTTCCGTAATCTGTTTGCGTCTGGCCAAAATATCCTACACGGGCATCTGTTAAGCGTGCTTTAGCAGGTTTCTTCGGCAGCAGTAACATCGATGTATTGAACTCATAGGTCACCGCTCCGATACTGTTATCGATAGGGGATTCCATGGTTTTATAAGTCTTGCTCGTCACCACTTCAATATTCAGCGGGAAGGTTTTTACCGTATCAATGTAAGAACGGGTTGGATCAAGGACTGTAGTTTTATACGCCTTTCTCAGCTCGTCTGTTGCACCGATAGCCATTACGTCACCATTGTAGAAGTCGGTCACATCAATAACCACTCCGCTGGTATCTTTGTTATAAGCCTTAATGTCAAAGCTGGCAATGATGGTAGACAGGTTAGAGTTTTTTACAGACTGGTACATATCCGAAGTACTGTCAGCTCTTACTGAATAACTTGGTACACGCACAAACACCTGTTTGCCACGGCGTTCCCACTGCCAAACCTGTTCATTTAATTCTTCGCCACCATATTGCTGGTTACCTACAGACACACCTGAAGGCACTTTGTTTAAACGGGAAACAATCAGCATTTCGCGGTTAAGGAGTGAATCAGGGATATCGAAAAACCACCTGTCATCAACTTTATACGTTTTAAAGAGGCCATCCTTTTTTCTCGCTTTTGCGGTAATGATTTCGCTAAAAGGTTTGATCCCTTCTTTTTTTGCTGCTGGTGGAGGCGTTGCAGAAGCGCCTGTCTGGGCCTTCTTTTTAGATTTCTTTTGTGCATATAATGCATCACTGCTGAATGCACATATTAAACACATACCGGCAATCGCCAGTAAGTTTGACCTTTTATTCATTGGTTTTTAACAGTTATTAGGTTTATTATTTCAAGTTCAAAGGTATTCATTGCCAAAAGTAACAAAGATGTGTAATTATAAAGTTACAACGAGCTTTATCACAGCGTTTTTTGCTAGATTAAAGTGTTGTTAATTAAAAAAATAATACTTTAGGGTGAATCAAAGACAATAAAACTATTCATGAAAATAATTAAACTATCTAAGCCTGTAGGCCTGAAAGGATTCGCATTGCTTTTTTTATTATTTTCAGCGGGGTGTGCCAGCAACCGAAAAATAGAAAGAAAAGTAGATCGTTTATTTAAACATTCGACACTCTTGAATAGCCATCCGGTAGGATTTGCCTTGTCTGACCTGGACAAAGGGGAGATGATTTTTGAAAAGGACGCCGATAAATATTTTGTTCCTGCATCAAATACTAAATTATTTACATTTTACGGGGGATTGAAGTTGCTGCCGGATTCTGTCCCTTCATTGAGATATATAGAAAAAGGGGATTCGCTGATCTTCTGGGGAACGGGCGATCCTTCGTTTCTGCAAAGCAGGATTAAAGGGGACCATGCCCTGAAATTCCTGGCCGGGAGTAAAAAGCAATTGTTCTTTTCTCCGGGAAGGTATACAGGGAGTTTTTATGGGATGGGCTGGTCATGGGATGATTACAATGATTATTACCAGGCAGAGATTACAGAATTGCCGTTGATGGATAACCTGGTTACTGTTACCGGCAACCGGGGGAAGATGCAGGTCAGCCCCGCTCAGTTTAATGATTGTATGGTAAAGGATTCCCTGGGCAAAACAGGAACGTTTAATGTGGTCAGGAATTTCAATGAGAATGTGATGCATTATCCCGGTAGTACAGGCATACCAGGAAATTATGAGCAGCAGATTCCCTATAAAACCAGTACTGCCCTTACGCTGAGCCTGCTAGCAGATACCCTTCACCGGACAGTAGGGCTGGTTCATCTCCATATGCCTTCATCCGCGAAAACAATTTATAATGTGCCTTCGGAGCAGGTTTTAAGGGAAATGATGCTGCCCAGTGATAATTTTATAGCAGAACAGCTGTTGCTGGTGTATGCCAACCAGTTCCAGTCGAGCTTAAATGGTGCGGATGCCATTCAGTATATACAGGAGAAATACTTGTCCGGATTGCCGGATAAGCCCCGCTGGGTAGATGGCTCCGGTCTTTCCAGAATGGATTTGTTTACTCCCCGGGATATCATCGTCTTGCTCAAAATGATCGATCAGCATATCAATAACCGGGAAAAGCTGTTTAGTTTGCTGCCCGCAGGTGGAAAAACAGGAACATTGAAGAATGCCTATCCAAAAACCGATCGGCCTTTTGTTTATGGGAAAACAGGCTCCCTGTTTAATGTATATAACCAGAGCGGTTACCTGCTGACAAAAAAGGGGAAAACACTCAGCTTCTCTTTTATGAACAATAATTTTGTGACTCCTGTAGGGGAGCTGAAGAAAGAAATGGCAAAAGTGATTACGTATATTCACGATACGTTCTGATCATTTTATTTTTTACTTTTGCCCTGATATGAAGAACGATGCTCAATCGATTTACACTTTACAATTTGGTCTGGTTTGTTTAAGTTCCTTTCTCTTCTCCTCCAGCTTTAACATGCTGATCCCGGAGCTGCCGGCCTATCTCAGTGCAATGGGCGGAGCTTCATACAAAGGATTGATCATTGCTTTATTTACGCTCACAGCGGGCTTCTCCAGGCCTTTCAGCGGTAAACTGACCGATACGATAGGGCGTGTGCCTGTGATGGCTGTAGGCTCTGTTGTTTGCTTCGTTTGCGGATTGCTGTATCCTGTACTGACTACCGTGGCAGGCTTTCTTTTCCTGAGGCTCATCCATGGATTCTCTACAGGCTTTAAACCTACAGCTACCGCCGCTTATGTGGCAGATCTGGTTCCTGAAAATAAATGGGGCGAAGCGATGGGTGTGCATGGTATCTGTTTCAGCACCGGGCTGGCGATAGGGCCGGCCATCGGAAGCATGATCACTGATCACTTTTCTATCAATGTCCTGTTTTACTGTTCTTCTGCATTTGCGCTGCTTTCTATAGCGATCCTGGCCAATATGAAAGAGTCTTTAAACAATAAACAGCGTTTCAGCCTGCCCTTGCTTAAAATTAAAAGAAATGATATCATAGAATGGCGGGTCATCCCTGCATCGCTGATCACGCTGCTGAGTTATGTGAGCTATGGGGCGATCCTGACTGTTATTGGCGACTGGAGCAAGTACCTGGGGACGAATAACAAAGGATTGTTTTTTGTTGTATTCACACTGACATCCCTGCTGATCCGTTTCATTGCGGGCAAAGCATCAGATCAATATGGTAGGGTGCTCATTTTAAAAGTTTCACTTGGAATGCTGGCCGTATCGCTGGTATGGATCGGGATGGCCGCTTCGTCTTTGTCGCTCATGTGCGCTTCAGCTTTGTATGGCGTGGCTACGGGCATGCTGTCTCCGGCAGTAAGTGCATGGACAATTGACCTGAGCGATCCGGCACACCGCGGAAAGGCTGTTGCAACGATGTACATCGCGCTTGAAGCGGGTATCGGCATGGGCGCATTGCTCGCAGGATGGCTGTTTGTAGACGATATTTCTGCCATACCTACCACATTCTATCTCTGTACAGGAATCACGCTGATAGCCCTGGTGTACCTGCAGTTTGTATGGAAACCAAAGATGCTTGTTACTGAAAATAATCACTATTGATTGGCGACCACTAACAGTTCAATATCTTTGAAAGGCAGATTAAACATATTTGCCAGTGTTTTGCTGGTCAGGTGCCCCTGGTAGATATACAGGGCTTCCCTGATGCCGGGCCTGTTCCACACCACATTCATCAGTCCGCCCATGTCACCTATATCCACCAGGATTGGGGTAAAGATGTTGGTTAGTGCATAAGAAGCGGTTCTGGGAACCCTTGAGGCAATATTTGGCACACAATAGTGGATCACGTCATGTTTCCTGAAAACCGGATCTTTGTGATTGGTTACTTCTGAAGTTTCAAAGCAGCCGCCCTGATCAATACTGACATCAATCACAACCGAATCAGGTTTCATACGGGCAACGGTCTCTTCCATGATAATACAGGGGCTGCGGCCATGGGTAGCCCTGATGGCGCCAATCACCACATCGCAGGTGGTAACGGCCTTGCCTAAAACGATAGGCTGCATCACAGAGGTAAAGACACGGCTGCCCAGGTTATTTTGTAAACGGCGGAGGCGGTATATGGAACTGTCAAATACTTTGACCTCTGCACCGAGTGACAAGGCCGTTCTGGCAGCATATTCGCCTACTGTTCCTGCACCAAGGATGACAATTTCCGTTGGCGGGACGCCCGTAAAGCCCCCCAGCATCAATCCTTTGCCTCCGGTAACACTGCTGAGATATTCTGCAGCAATGAAGATAGAGGTAGCACCAACGATCTCGCTCATGGCGCGTACAACGCTCAGGATATTTCCTTCATCACGTAAGTGCTCAAAGCATATGGCATTGATCTTTTTGTCCATCAGGGATTTCAGGTAGCTCTCTTTGAGGGCGCCCATCTGAAGGGCAGAGATCAGCGTCTGGCCTTTGTGCATCATATCGATCTCCTCACAGGTGGGGGGAGCTATTTTTACAATGATATCTGCATCAAAAACATCTTTTTTATTAAAGGTAATAATAGCACCCTGCTCACTGTAGTCGTTATCAGAGAAGTTGGCCCCTGTTCCGGCGCCGCTTTCCAGCAATACTTTGTGGCCGTTGTTCACCAGCAGTGCAACAGACAAGGGGGTAAGGGCGATCCTGTTCTCCTGGAATGAAATCTCTTTTGGGATACCAATGTAAAGACTGTTACTTTTCTGTTTAAGTTCTGACAGTGTTTCTTTTGGCTGTAACAAACCTTTCTGAGCAATTGAGGCCATTTCTTCCCGTAATCCTGTAGCCATTATATAGCGTTTATTTGAATGAAATTAATAAAAATAAGATGAAAATCAAGCATCTAAAGGTAATTTTTACTAAAGGTAAAAGCCCTCTGACCGGGAGATAAGACTCTGATCTCCACTTTGATGTGCTGCTCCGGAAGAATCTCTTCCACACGTTCAGGCCATTCTATGAGGCAGATATGGCCGGAATAAAAATACTCTTCGTATCCGATATCATACGCTTCGCGGATGTCACGTATCCTGTAGAAATCAAAATGATAAACGGTAGAGTTGCCTGCGGCATATTCATTCACCAGGGAGAAAGTAGGGCTGCTCACTACATCTTCTACGCCAAGCTCTGCGCACAGAGCTTTAATAAATGTCGTTTTTCCGGCGCCCATCTCTCCTTCAAAGATGAACACCTTTTCTTCTTCAGCGAAGTTAAACAGCGCTTTGGCCACGCTGTTTAATTCGGTAAGACTGTTAACTTCAAGATTCATTTTTGCCTAAACTAACGTGAACTATAGGTCGCTACAGGAATGATCATCTCTTCGAGGGAGATACCTCCATGCTGGAAGGTTTCGTTGTAGTAGTTTACAAACTGGTTATAGTTGTTCTGGTACACAAAATAACGGTCTTCCTTGGCAAAAATATAGTTAGAACTGATGTTGATCTTTGGCAGTTGTGCTTCATGCGGGTTTTTGATCAGGAAAACCTCTTTAGCATTGTAGTTGAGGTTTCTACCCTGCTTATAACGCAGATTGGTATTGGTATTCCTGTCGCCGATGACCTTGCTCGGGTGTTTTACACGGATCGTACCATGATCTGTAGTGATCACGATTTTTACCTGCTTCTGCGCCAGCTTTTTCAGCAGTTCCAGTAATGGGGAGTGCTCAAACCAGGATAAGGTCAGTGAGCGGTAGGCCGCATCATCATTTGCCAGCTCCCTGATCATGGCCATATCAGTACGGGCATGGGAGAGCATATCCACAAAGTTGTATACAATCGCATTAAATTCATTCTGCATCAGGTTATTTACCTGCTCTGTCAGTGCTTTTCCGTCATCATAGGTCAGGATTTTATGGTAGCTGAACTTACAGTCCTTGCGTACACTGCGTTTGATCTGATCGGCCAGAAAGGCTTCTTCATGCATGTTTTTTCCGCCTTCGTCATCATCATTTTGCCATAACGAAGGGAAGCGTTTTTCCATTTCCAGGGGCATCAGGCCTGAGAAAATCGAATTCCTGGCATATTGTGTTGCCGTAGGCAGGATGCTGGAATAAATATCTTCATCATCCAGTCTGAAATGTTCAGTGATCAGCGGGTTGATAATCTTCCACTGGTCATATCTCAGGTTATCGATCAGTATAAAAAATACCGGTGTAGTAGAGTTGATCAGCGGGAAAGCCTTTTTCTTTAAAAGCTCATTGGATAATAAAGGTGCTTTTTCCTTGCCATTTACCCATCCCAGGTAGTTATCTTCGATAAAGCGGGAAAACTGGGTATTGGCTTCTGATTTTTGCATGGTCAGGATCTCATGCATCTGCGGGTCGTCCAGTTTTTCAAGTTCCAGCTCCCAGAATACTAATTTTTTGTACACATCAACCCACTCTTCGTAGCTGAGTTTATCATTTAAAGTCATTCCCAGGCGCCTGAAGTCCTGCTGGTAAGCCATAGATGTTTTGGCGCTGATCAGTCTTTTATTATCAATGATTTTCTTAATGGTAAGCAGTACCTGTTTAGGATTTACCGGCTTTATCAGGTAATCGTCAATTTTTGACCCGATCGCGTCTTCCATCAGGTTTTCCTCTTCACTTTTGGTAATCAGTACGACCGGAATGTCACTATTGATATTTTTGATGGCAGCAAGCGTTTCAAGTCCGCTCATGCCCGGCATGTTTTCATCGAGGAATACCAGGTCGAAACTCTCTTTCCCAAAGGCTTCCAGGGCATCATTTCCGTTCGTAAATGTTGTTACGTGATATCCTTTTTCGTTTAAGAGTAATATATGTGGTTTTAATAGGTTAATCTCATCATCGGCCCATAGAATCTTGGTTTCCTGCATTATTGTATGTATAAGGTGTAAATAATTCTTTAAAAAGAGAGATCTCTTTCTTAAGTACGGATAAAAATAGCAATTTTTGTACCGTATAATTTATTTTCGAAAGATTGAACAAAAAGAAAATCATAAATGACCCGGTTTACGGGTTCATCAATATACCCTCCGAACTGGTCTTCGACCTGATCTCCCATCCCTTTTTCCAGCGTCTGCGCTATATCAAACAGCTGGGGATGACACATTTGGTGTATCCGGGAGCTTTACATACCCGTTTTCACCATGCCCTGGGGGCGATGCACCTGATGAGCCTGGCCATTGAAGTGCTGCGGAGCAAAGGACAGGAGATTACCAAAATAGAAGAGGAAGCAGCAACCATTGCCATCTTGCTGCATGATATCGGTCACGGGCCGTTTTCCCATGCACTTGAGCATTCACTGGTGAAAGGCATACACCATGAGGATATCTCTATGCTGATGATGGAGAAATTAAACCATGAATTTAATGGCCGTCTGAGCACCGCGATAGAGGTATTTACCGGGAAGTATCCTAAAAAATTCCTGCAGCAGCTGATTTCCAGTCAGCTTGATCTGGACAGGATGGACTACCTGAACCGGGACAGCTTTTTCACTGGTGTGAGCGAAGGGGTGATCAGCTTTGACCGGATCATTAAAATGTTTAACGTTGCTGATGACCATCTGGTGATCGAAGAGAAAGGAATTTATTCTATTGAGAAATTCCTGGTGGCACGGCGGCTGATGTACTGGCAGGTATATCTTCACAAAACCGTCATTGCCGGAGAGCAGCTGCTGGTGAAGATCCTGAAGAGGGCAAAAGATCTGGCAGAGAAGGGAGAAGAGTTATTTGCGACCCCTGCTTTGCAGCACTTTTTAAAGAACGATGTGAAAAAAACGGAGTTTCTGGAAACTGATATTCACCTGCTGCAGTTTGCACGGTTGGATGACCAGGATATTTTTACTTCTGTAAAGGTATGGCGGGAGCATCCCGACAGGACACTTTCGCTGTTATGCAATATGCTGGTTGACCGCCACCTGCTGAAAACAGAAATTACGGCCAGTGCGCCGGATGAAAACCGGATGCAGATCATCAGGGACCATACGGAAATTAGCCTGGAGATTAACCAAAACGAAGTTTCGTACTTTGTTTTTACCGATGTGATCAGTAACCGTGCCTATAATACCGGCGAAGGAAACAGTACAATTAACATATTAATGAAGAATAATGAGACCATAGATATTGCTAAAGCATCGGATTTATCTAACCTGGAATCGCTGGATAAGACCGTTACAAAGCATATACTGTGCTATCCACGAATAATTTAGCATTTTTTAACAAAATAATTCGATAATAATCCCGTTTTTAGTTTCCGATTACAAGCTGTCTGAAAAAATTAGGGAGTGGGGATTATTTGTTCATATCAATTTAACATTTAACTTTGTAGAATGCAATTTACTGCCAAGCAGATAAGCGACTTTTTAAGCGGGACGGTTGAAGGGGATGAAAACATTACGGTTTCAGAGCTTTCAAAAATAGAGGATGGTAAAAAAGGTGCCTTATGTTTTCTATCGAACCGTAAGTACGAACACTATATATATTCAACTCATGCATCTGTTGTGATTGTTGGTCAGGACTTTTTTCCTGCCCAGCCTGTCAGCTGTACCCTGGTAAAAGTGAAAGATCCGTACAGTGCCTTTTCTGTGCTGCTCGAAAAATACAATGAGGCCTATAATGCTTCGCTGGATAAATCGGGCATAGAGCAGCCATGTTTTATACATGCTTCTGCAAAGATCGGTAAAAATGTATTTATAGGTGCTTTTTCCTATATATCTGAAAACGTTGAGATTGGTGATGACACCAAAATCTCGCCACAGGTCTTTGTGGGCACAGATTCCAAAATCGGTTCAGCAAATACCATTCATCCGGGCGTAAAAATCTACAACAGATCTGTGATTGGAGACCGTGTAGTGATCCATTCCAACACGGTTATCGGCAGTGATGGCTTCGGGTTCGCCCCACAGCCGGACGGTACTTACTCTAAAATCGCACAGATTGGTAATGTAGTGATCGAAGACGATGTGGAAATTGGTGCGAATACGGCTATTGATAGGGCAACAATGGGTTCTACGTTTATCAGAAAGGGCGTGAAACTTGATAACCTGATCCAGGTTGCACATAACGTGGATATGGGCGACAATACGGTTGTTGCTGCCCAGGCAGGGATATCCGGCAGCAGTAAAGTAGGCAAAAATTCTGTAGTGGGCGGACAGGTAGGGATTGCGGGCCACTTATCGCTGGCAAACGGAACCCAGATCGGGGCCCAGGCAGGAATAAATTTCAGCATCGCTGAAGAAAATAAACAATGGCATGGCTCTCCGGCCCAGCCACTGAGAAACTGGATGCGTGCTTCTGTACTTTTTAAGCAACTTCCCACCATAGAAAAACGTATAACACAAATAGAGGCCGAACTAAAAAGAGATGCCGATCACAGCATAGTTAGTACTACACACAACAATAATGAACGTTAAACAAAAAACTATAAAAAGCGAAGTTTCTGTACAGGGGGTTGGCCTGCATACAGGAGCAAATGTTACCTTAACTTTTTGTCCGGCACCAGAAAACCACGGGTTTAAATTCCAGAGGATTGATCTTCCGGGTCAGCCGATTGTGGAGGCCGATTGTGACAATGTTACGGACACTGCAAGGGGCACAACGATTACACAAAATGGTGCGAGTATCAGTACCGTTGAACATGTAATGGCTTCTCTTGTTGGGATGGACCTGGATAATATCCTGATGAAACTGGATGGTCCTGAGACGCCGATTATGGACGGAAGCGCGATTTTATTTGTTGAGGCACTGGAAAGTGCAGGTGTTGTTCAGCAGGAGATTGACCGTGAATATTTCCAGATTCCTCATAATATCATTTATACAGAGACGGACAGAAAAGTAGAAATTGTGGCTATGCCATTAGAGGATTACAGGTTTACCTGTATGATCGACTACAATTCTCCTGTTCTGGGCAGTCAGCATGCCGTAATTTCGAGCATTGCCGAATTTAAGGAGGAGATCTCTTCCTGCCGTACTTTTTGCTTTTTGCATGAGCTGGAATATCAGCTGCAGAATAACCTGATCAAAGGCGGAGACCTGAACAATGCGATTGTTATCGTGGATAAAGAAGTGACCAGGGATGAACTGGACCATCTTGCCAAGATCTTTAACCGTGAAAAAATTGATGTAGCCCCTCAGGGAATCCTGAACAATATGGAGCTGCGCTATCAGAATGAGCCGGCAAGACATAAATTGCTGGATATGATTGGTGACCTTGCTTTGGTAGGTATGCACCTTAAAGGCCATATCATGGCTGCGCGCCCGGGCCATGCGGCAAATATTGCTTTTGCTAAAAAAATCAAGGCAGCAATTAAAAAAGAAAAGAACAAGAAAGTACAAAAAGTATACGACCCATCTGTAAAACCGCTGTATGATGTGGTGCAGATCATGGATATCCTGCCGCACAGACAACCGTTTCTGTTTATTGATAAGATATTGGAATTATCCAAAACACACGTTGTGGGCGTGAAAAATGTGACCATGAACGAGGAGTTCTTTAAAGGCCATTTCCCTGGTGCACCGGTACTTCCGGGAGTGATCCAGATCGAAGCCATGGCACAAACCGGAGGCATACTGGTGCTCAGCACTGTTCCGGACCCAAGAAATTATCTGACATATTTCCTGAAAATTGATAAAGTGAGGTTCAGGGCACAGGTTTTACCTGGTGATACGATTGTTTTCAGATGCGATCTGATGGAACCGATCCGCAGAGGCATCGCACAAATGAAAGGTGTGGGCATGGTAGGAGATAAAATTGTTGTGGAAGCAGAGATGATGGCACAAATTTCAAAAGTAAAAGACAGCGAACGCGTATCATGATACAACCTTTAGCATATATACACCCGGACGCGAAAATTGGTGATAATGTAGTTATCGAGCCATTTTCGGTTATTCACAAAGACGTAGTCATTGGTGAAGGAACATGGATAGCGTCCAATGTTGTCATTATGGACGGCGCCAGGATCGGAAAAAATTGTAAGATCTTCCCGGGATCTGTGATCTCAGGCGTCCCTCAGGACCTGAAATTTGCAGGTGAAGTAACTACCGCAGAGATTGGCGACAACACCACCATCAGGGAGTGCGTAACCATCAACAGGGGTACAAAAGATAAATGGAAGACCGTAATTGGTAGCAACTGCCTGATCCAGGCCTATTCACATATTGCGCATGACTGCGAGGTGGGCGACCACTGTATTTTTTCCAACAGTACCACACTGGCCGGCCATATCACTATCGGCAGTTATGTTGTACTGGCAGGGCTGGTGGCTATCCACCAGTTTGTAAAAGTAGGATCACATGCCTTTATTACCGGTGGTTCATTGGTGCGTAAAGATGTTCCTCCATATGTGAAAGCAGCCAGAGAGCCTTTATCTTATGCAGGAATCAACTCTGTAGGACTGAGGCGCCGTGGCTTTTCTTCAGAAAAGATCAACGAGATCCAGGAAATATACAGGGTACTGTTTGTCAAACACAATAACGTAACGAAAGCATTAGACAAAATAGAGGCAGAATTTGCCCCTACAGAGATCCGTGATGAGATTGTCGATTTCATCCGTAATTCTAACCGCGGTGTAATGAAAGGTTTCGGTACAGTTAGCTAATCATCATTGATGACGATCGATTTAAAGGATGCCGGCAGAAGGTTTAACCAGGAGTGGATTTTCAGGAATTTCAGCTACCAGTTCAGCGCTGCCGGTAAATATGCCATCCTGGGCCCAAATGGTTCAGGTAAATCGACCCTCTTAAGTGTGATTCTGGGCAGTCTGGCGCCCTCAGAGGGCAGCATCACTTATGCAGATACCGAAACTATCCCGGTAGAGAAAATCTATACACAGCTGAGCTTTGCGGCACCTTATCTTGATCTTGTAGAAGAATTCACGCTGCAGGAAACGATCAACTTCCATTTTAAATTTAAACAATTTTATCCCGGGCTTTCGGCTGCGGGCGTGATGGACATTCTTGGGCTTGGTAAATCACAGGATAAAGCGCTGAAGTACTTTTCTTCGGGGATGAAGCAACGGACAAAGCTTGCGCTGGCCTGCTGCACCGATGCACCTTTACTTTTGCTGGACGAGCCAACTTCTAACCTTGATCTGCAGGGAATAGGCTGGTATCACGAATTAATCAGGGATTTTACCAAAGATAAACTGGTTTTGGTAGGCTCTAACCAGGAAACAGAGTACTCGTTTTGCGAAAATTTAATAAGTATAGCGGATTATAAGGAGTAATATTGTCCTTAATTGCAAGGAATGTGTCATGAATTGGTCTTAAAATCAATTTATAAATAAAATTTAAAATAAGTATTGCAGGATTCATAAATAGTTTTTACCTTTGCGGCACGAAATGGCGCTGATCGTAAAAGCAACAATTTCAAATAAAATGGCAAAAGCATCAGAAGTAAAAAGCGGCAATATCCTTCGTTTCAACGGTGAGTTGACGCAGGTAGAAGAGTTTCTTCACCGTACTCCTGGGAATTTAAGGGCTTTCTATCAGGCCAAAATGCGGAATGTGAAAACCGGGAAACTGGTTGAATACAGGTTCCGCACAGATGAAGAGGTAACGATTTGTCGCGTAGAAACCAATGACTACCAATATTTATACGAGGATGGAGATTTCCTTGTAGTAATGGATGTCACTTCTTTTGAACAGTATAACGTTCCCAAAACATTATTCGGGGAGTCTGTTAAGTTCTTGAAAGAAGGAATGAATGTAATTATCTCATTCGAAAGTGAAGAACCTATTGTAGCTTCAATGCCGCAGAGTGTCGAACTGGAGATCACTTACACGGAGCCCGCTGTTAAAGGGGATACTTCTACCAGTGCACAGAAATATGCAACAGTAGAAACCGGAGTGGAGATCAGGGTGCCAATGTTTATCAACCAGGGCGATAAAGTGAAGGTTGATACACGCACAGGAGATTACGTAGAAAGAGTAAAATAAGAATTTTTCATAGTTTAGTTTTAGGTTTAGGTTGATTTTGGCTTCGGAGTGGTTCCCGAAGCCTTATTTTTTTACAGGGTTTTTTATTCAGGATGCCTATCTTGCCATTCGCCCGCTCTCCCGGCGCACAGCATCAAACCATTCAACATGACCAAAGCGGAAATCAGAAAACAGGAAACAGCACGCAGAAAGGCTTTAAGCTTTGAAGAGCTGCTTGGCCTCAGTGAAAAATTACTTCTTCAGTTTACTACACTGGATTTTCAGCACGTAGAAACTATCCATTTTTTTCTGCCCATCGAAGAGAAGAACGAACCGGATACTTTTATGCTCATCAAATGGCTGAAAGCCAATCATCCGGGTATAAAAATCATCGTTCCCAAAGCAGATTTTACAACATCTTTGATGACCCATCACCCGTATCAGGGAGAAGAGGAACTGCAAAAAAGTTTGTTTAATATCCTGGAACCGGTACTGGATGAACAGTATACGGGAAAGATTGATATGGTGCTGGTGCCGCTACTGGCTTTTGACAGCAGGGGTTACCGCGTAGGTTATGGTAAAGGCTTTTACGACAGGTTTATGGAGGGGCTGGATGCCCTTAAAGTTGGCGTGTCCCTTTTCGAAAGCGTGGATACCATTGCTGATACCCACGTTAATGATGTGAAGCTCGACCTGTGTCTTACGCCGGATAAAATCTACGATTTCAGGACAGAAGAGCCGCAGGCCGAAGCAGGATTTTATGATTAAGCATCGATTTCGAGCAGTACCGGGCAATGATCAGAATGGACTGCATCCGGCAGGATCGTTACATTCTTTAGCCTGTGCAGCATCGGTACTGTAGCCAGGTGGTAATCGATACGCCAGCCCAGGTTTTTCCCCCTTGACCCGGCCCTGAAACTCCACCAGGTGTAATGGTGAGGATCTTTGTTGAAATGCCTGAAGGTATCAATGAAGCCACCGTCAAGAAATAGCTGCATCCATTCTCTCTCCTGTGGCAGGAAGCCTGATGAATTTGCATTCGATTTTGGATTATGGATATCGATAGCGGTATGACAGATGTTGTAATCTCCTGAAATGATCAGGTTGGGCATATTAATTCTTAGGGTTTTGATATAGTTCTCAAAAAACTCCATGAATTCATATTTTTTAGCCTGCCTGTCCTCGCCGGAAGAACCGGAGGGAAGATATACGCTCATCAGGGAGAAAGTGTCAAAATCAGCCCTTAAAATGCGTCCTTCTTTATCAATCCATTCTTCTCCGCAGCCATATTCAACATGGTTGGGTTTGATCTTGCTGAAAATGGCCACCCCGCTGTATCCTTTTTTTTCTGCACTGAACCAGTAGTGGTGATAGCCCAGTTGTTCGATCAGCTCAATGATCTCAGGAATCTGCACCGGCAGGGCTTTTACTTCCTGGAGGCAGATCATATCTGCATCTGTAGATTGCAGCCAGCCAAAGAAGTTCTTGGTTGATGCAGAACGGATTCCGTTAACGTTGTAGGAGATTATCTTCATGTACTCTATTTTTTTGAACGGGTTTTCCTCCGCTATTATTTAGAGCTAAGTTAAAGAGAATTGTAATTCCCAAAAATTTATTGTTAATTTTGCTACAGTTTGAAGCAAAGGAATACCAATGCTTCGTGCTGAAAAACGGAATATCCGGATGAAACTGAAACAAAAAATAGCCCTTGGATTGTGCGCCTTTTACCTGATAAGTGTAATAGGGGTAGCTTTGAGCCTGCATTTTTGCGGAGGTAACCTGTCATCTGTACATTTTCTGGAGACGGCCAAATGTAAGGGCTGTGTGGCTGCAGAAAAAAAGGCAGCACCGGATAATTGCTGTAAGAACACGGCTGTTGATGCAAAAATAAAAGACAGTCATCAGTCTGGCTCTGCAATCAGCCTTCCAAAAAACTTTAGCATACAGCTGTTTTTCTTCCCCCTCGTCTGGGAAACTGTAGAAAACATCCTGCCTAAGTTATTCAGCAGCATAGAAAACAAGGCACCGCCCTTTTCTGCACGGTTCTCCCTCTACGCGTATCATTGCGTTTTCAGAAATTAGACCAGGAATGAATTAACGAATAGCTACAGGAATCCCTGTGGACTTAATTTATTGATTTCTAATTTTTACCAAACTTACGATGAAAACGATCAAATATTTTGCGCTGTTAACGGCATTATTAGCCAGCGGACAGCTTTTTGCACAAAAAATTTCAAAAGCAGATTTACAGGTGAATGGTTTAACCTGTTCGATGTGCTCAAAAGCTACAGAGACTTCTTTAAAGAGCCTTGGATTTATTGAAACGGTTACACCAGATCTCGATAAAAACATTTTTGTGCTGACTTTCAAAAAAGACCAGCAGGTAGATGTTGACCAGATCAGGGATAAAGTGCAGGATGCCGGTTTTTCTATCGGTGAACTTTCTGCAACGATCAACTTTGACCAGACTGTTATTGATGAGAGCGGTTTGGCGCAAGCCGGAAATACCGTATTTAAGTTTACCAATGCAAAGGGCAAAACCCTCAACGGGCCGGTTACAGCAAAAGTGCTGGATAAAGATTTCATCAGCTCATCCGCATTTAAAAAGAATGCTGCCCAACTGAACCTGGATTCTTACCAGAGCGGCCGTGGTACGGTGAAAGGCAAAGAAACACGTATCGTTCACCTGAGTATATAAGGAAGGGGAATGAAATATTTGTTTTTGGCTGCAGTTGTGCTGCAGCTTGGCTTTAGCCTGCGCGGTACTGCACAGGAATTATATGTATTTACAGAGCCTGCAAGCAATATGCCGGCAAAATCCCTGGGTTTGAGGCTCACCAATGAGGGGATCTTCAGCGGGCAAAAGATGAACAGGACGATACCTGAACTGATGCTGAGCTTTAATAAAAACCTGATGCTGCATGGCCAGGCTTTCCTGTCTGATATGGACGGAAATTACAGGCTTGAAGGCGGAAGCGTGTATGCGAAGTACCGTTTCTTATCTTTAGACGATGCCCAGCGGCATTTCCGGATGGCGGCATACGGAAGGTTAAGCACCAGTAAAAGGCCGCTGCATACGCAGGATATAAACCTGGAAGGGGATAACAGTGGTGCTCAGGGAGGCATTGTGGCTACACAATTACTGCATAAGCTTGCCTTATCTGCTAATCTGAGCTATTTGAAGGCTTTTGTTCAGGACGACCGTGTAATGGCCGGCACCCACCGGCCTGATGAACTGATCGCTTACAGCCTGTCATCAGGATATCTGGTGCTTCCTGTGCATTATAAAAATTATAACCAGCCTAATTTCAATGTTTATTTTGAAATGCTGGGGAAAACAAACCCTGCCAATGGAAAATCGTATCTTGATTTTGCTCCTGCGGTGCAGATGATACTGAACAGCAGGACGCGTATCGATGTGGGCTACAGGTTCCAGGCAGCAGGTGGCATTGAAGGCAGGTACAATAAAAACATGTACCTGTTAAGGGCTGAGTTTAACTTTTTTAATGCCCTGAAATAAAGGCCGGTCTGTCGGGAGTCCCGGTAATATGAAAGGTACTGGTATTTCTTACCATACATCAAATATTACCGGGATCATTCCTGTTACTTTTGTACGTCATCCTTTTAATCAGGGGATTCGCATCGCATATGACAAATTTGTCGCAACTCAGGAACTTAACAAGTGATCTTCCGGCAGGGGATGAACTGATGCCTGTCTTATTTATCGGGCATGGTTCTCCGATGAATGGGATAGAGGATAATGAATTTAGCAGTAAATGGGCAGAGCTGGGCCGCAGTATGCCTGTTCCTAAAGCGGTACTGGTAGTTTCTGCACACTGGTTTACCAGGGGAACGGCGGTAACGGCAATGAATTTCCCCAAGACGATCCATGATTTCGGGGGTTTTCCCCAGGCTTTGTTTGATGCTGAATATCCTGCGCCCGGAAGCCCAGCACTGGCACTGGAGACTTCAAAACTGATTACAGGTACCCATGTGGAACTGGATCATGACTGGGGCCTTGACCATGGTGCATGGACAGTACTGGCGCATATGTTTCCCGAAGCCAATATCCCTGTATTACAGCTGAGCATGGATTATACCAAAGATCCGAAAGCACATTATGAACTGGCACAGGAACTTTACCAGTTAAGGCGCAAGGGCGTGCTGATCATGGGCAGCGGAAACATGGTACATAACCTGCGGATGCTGAGCTGGGAAATGATGGATGGCGGCGGCTATGACTGGGCTGTAGAGATCAATGAACAATTTAAAGATTTGATCCTCAATAAAGACCACAAACCGCTGATGGACTATAAAAGCCTGGGCAGTGCAGCGATGATGGCTATACCCACACCCGAGCATTATTTGCCCTTGTTGTATACGTTGGGCCTGCAGAACGATAAAGAAGAGGTTACATTTTTTAATGATAAGGCCGTAGGAGGGTCATTGACCATGACTTCGGTAAGAATAGGATAAACAAGGAAGGCGCTGATATCAGCGCCTTCCTTGTTTTTATGATTTGCTGTGACAGCTTAAGCGGAGTTCCTGCCTGCATTGACAATTCCGTACACTGTACGTATCGCCAGTTTCTGGTAAGACTGTATCTCTTCTTCATTCAGTTCTTCCTGAAGTTTTTCCAGTGCAAAATGCTGGATCAGTACCAGCGGGAGCACGATCTTCTCTCTTACAGCTACAGATCTTTTTTCTACCGGATAGTTTTCCATCAGGGTCTCATGGCCTGCAAGTTTAAGCAGTAATGCTTTAGAGAGCTCATATTCAGCATTCAGCTTTTTCCAGAAGTCACCATATTCCGGATCATTGGCAAAATGCGCGGTGATCGAGAAGTCGGCCTTGCTCATAGACATCATACAGTTATCGATGATGGTTTTAAAATAGCCTGATTCCTGGTAGGTTTTACGGAGGTTCTCCCAGTTGCCTGCTTCTTCCTGGTTTTTCAGTGCAGTACCGATACCATAGAACCCCGGAATATTCTGTTTCAGCTGTCCCCATGAGGTCACAAAACTGATCGCACGCAGGTCTTCCAGTTTCAGTTTTGCTCCTGAACTTCTTTTTACCGGTCTGCTGCTGATCGTGATTTTAGATAACAGACTTAGCGGTGAATAACGCTCCAGGTAGCCCATAAAGAGCGGGTGGTTCCTGAGGCTCACAAAGGATTCAAAACTGTCTTTTGCCATCACATTGATGATATCCTTATGCAGCGGGTCTAGCAATACATTGTGTTTTTCCTTCATTCCGGCCGATATCCCGGCATTGATGAGCTGACTGATGTTGAACCCTGCACTGTCTATAGATCCGTACTGAGAACTGATGGTTTGGCCCTGTATGGTTAGCTGGATATTTTTATTGGCAATCTCCTTGCCCATAGAAGCATAGAACAGATGTGTTTTGCCACCGCCTCTTGAAGGAGGCCCTCCGCGGCCATCAAAAAATGCCAGGCGGATGTTATGCTTTTCTGAGATCGCTGTCAACGCTACCTTTGCGTTAAAGATAGACCAGTTAGCAGTCAGGTACCCGCCATCTTTGGTACTGTCTGAGTAGCCGAGCATGATATCCTGTCTGTTGTCCCTGTTTTCCAGGTGTTTTCTGTAGAAAGGATGTGAATATAAGATATCCATCACATCTGCAGCTACCTGAAGGTCGCCCACGGTTTCGAACAGGGGAACGAAATCAATGGTCAGCTGATCTTCATCCCATCCGTTCCATAAGAACAGCTCGATGAGCTGCAGGATGTCTGAAGCCTGCTGGCAGTTACTGATGATATAGCGGTGGCAAGCCAGTTCACCATTGCTTTGCTGGATCTGTTTGATTTCTGCGATGGTTTGCAGGGTATCCTGGATCAGCGGGCTGGCTTCGCCAGTATAATTTACTTTTGCGCTTTTGAAAGAAAGCTGTGCAATTTTTTCTGTTTCTGAAAGCTCGTCAAAATTTTCCGGGAAAAGGGAAATAATGGGCTTGCTCTGACGGCAGTAAGCATGTACATCTCTGAGTACCCTGCTGTCCTGCCTGATATCAAGAGAAGCGAAATGGCTGCCGAACAGTTCTACCTTGCGTAACAGGTCGTCCACCAAATCAGCGAATAAACCATCATGAGATTCAATCAGGGTAGATTTGATCAGGTTTAAGTTTTCTGTCAGGAAATCAGAGATATTCTCAGGAACAATATTGGTATCGAAAGCATTTTTATACAGGGTATCCTGGACTTTGTAAATCACTTCTTCCACGCCCCTGAAGGTAATCCTGCGTTTCAGTTTCCTGAAATCCCTGTAATAGCAGCGGAAGAGGATCTGGCGCAGCATTTTGGAAACCTGCATGGTATCTTCTGCATGTACGTTAGGGTTTCCGTCCCTGTCGCCACCCGGCCAGAAGCCCAGCTCAATCGCTTTTTTTGTTGGGATATTGTATTCTTCGAGACTGCTGTCTATTTCTGACTGTATGTTGGCGGCCGCAAAATAAAACACGTTTTCCAGGTACCAGGAAAGGCTCAGCGCCTCATCTACCGGTGTTGGGGAGGTTTTATTAAAGAAGGGGGTTTTTCCAAGCTGTTGCAGGAGCTGGTTGATACTGACAATGTCATTGATCTTAATGGCCGCTGTCAGGTCAGTAATAATAGAAAGGACGCTGCCCGGATAGAACTGTGTAGGGTGCGCAGTAAGCACAAGGCGTAATGAAAGATCATCGATCAGCTGAACTGTTTTCTGATACACATCGTCACTGGATTCGCTCTTTTTTAGCATCGATCTGAGTGAGCTCTGGCCTTCTGCGGTATTTAATTTGGTAAAAGAAGCATCTTCTACCGCATCAAAAAGTACCACCTGACGCTCAATGTATTGAATGAACCTGAACAATAAGTCAATTACATCTTTGGCATTTGCTGCCTGTGTATATTTTTCAAAAAAGACATTAATGATTTCAGCAGGTGTCTTCTGATTCTTGACTCCATCTTCACAATATTTAATAAAAAGAGGCAGGAGTGTACCTGTGTCTTTGATTTTATAAAATGGGAGGGTTAGGAACAGGCTATTATAAAGTTCAAATCTGGAAACAACTTCGTTGTTGAATATGGATTCTCTCTGGCCTGTAAATCTTTGTTTCTGCATGATTACTAAGGGTAAATTTTTACGCGCTGAAGCTAAGAAAAATGACGGTAAGATCTATAGAATAATGTTAATAAATTTATTTTGGTTTGCTGATAAATAAACTATAAATTGCTTTCAGAAAGGTTTTCAATCATTTAAAAGTATAATCAAGTTGTTGTGTAGCAACAATCGCATTAAATTGTGATTTTTTTGGAAAAAAAAGGCTGTCCCGAAAGAGACAGCCTTTTTTATGAGGATGGATTTGTAAGTATTTAGTGAACGTCGGCCGGAATTTCCACGTTCTTTTTAAATTTCTGCAGATAAAGCAGCGGAATAGAACAAAGCATCACCATTCCTGCCACCCAATAGGCATCGCTATAGGTTAACAGCAGGCTTTGCTTGATCAGGTTGCCTTCCATCGCCTGTGTAGCCATATGCCTGGCATCAGACATAGAAAAACCCTTGCTCATGAAATTATTGATAAAGCCGTTAAACCGCTGTATGAATATAGGGTTGCTTTCATTCAGGTTGGTGAGCAAACTGGTCCTGTGGAATCCCTGACGGGTATGGATCAGCGTAGTTAAAGCTGCGATCCCGAAAGATCCGCCCAGCTGTCTCATCATGTTATTTAAACCTGAACCCTGTCCGATCTCCGCACCTTTCAGGTCCTGGATGGCCAGCGTAGTCAGCGGCACAAATAATAAGGCCATACCTACACCCCTGATGATCAGCGGAAGGAAGAAGTCGCTCGTTCCCGAAGCCAGCGTAGACTTGCTGAGCATATTACAGAAAACAAAGAAGAGAAACATCCCTATGGTGGCCATAAACTGCGCAGGTATTCCTTTTTTGAGGAACATCCCGATAAAAGGCATCATCATAATTGTGCACAGACCGCCCGGGAACAACAGTTCTCCCGTTTGCAGTGCGGAGAATCCCAGCAGGTTCTGACAGAACACAGGGAAGACGAATACCGATCCGTACAGACCGAAACCAAGGATAAAGGAGGTGAACATCCCCACCGAGAAACTACGGTGGCGCATGATCTTAAAGTTGACGATAGGGTGGTCTGTAGTGGTTTCGCGCCAGATAAAGAGCAGTAATCCGAGAACCGAAGTAACAGCCAGCACGGTGATGTAAGGCGTACTGAACCAGTCTTCAGTTTCTCCTTTTTCCAGTACGGTTTGTAAACTTCCTACGGCTACGGCCAGCAGGCCAATGCCCCACCAGTCAACCGGTTGTCCCTGTCCTGTCCTGGGCGTCGTTCGGATATAAGTATAGGTACAGTACGCGGCGAGAATCCCGACGGGAATATTCACGTAGAAAATCCATGGCCAGCTGCTGATATCAATGATATATCCACCGATGGTAGGGCCTACGGTAGGTCCTACAACCGCTCCCAGCCCAAATAATGCCGTAGCTATGCCCACATCCTCGCGCGGCCAGGTTTCCAACAGAATCGCCTGTGCAGTAGAAATCAGCCCGCCTCCTGCGATCCCCTGTAGAATACGGAATGCGATCAGTTCTTCCAGTGAGGTAGCATTACCGCAGAGGAAGGAGGCGACGGTGAAGACAATGATAGAAGTAAGGAAATAATTTTTTCGTCCGAAGCGGCTCCCCAGCCAACCCGACATGGGCAGGACGATAACGTTTGCCACCGCATATCCGGTAGAAATCCAGGCGATATCCTCTAAGGTTGCGCCCAGGTTTCCCTGAATTTGTGGTAATGCTACGTTTACGATGGTCGTATCAATCAGCTCCAGCAAGGAAGCGGTGATCACCGTAAACGTGATTATCCATTTTGTAAAACCCTGTTCGGCCATTTTATTTAATCTT
>Ga0163161_10000774_pt1 | contig 25156 bp, 19 predicted proteins | sample S45metaG_FD_129847 | JGI IMG/M metagenome (GOLD analysis project Ga0163161, IMG submission 129847) | Switchgrass rhizosphere microbial communities from Kellogg Biological Station, Michigan, USA - S4-5 metaG | ecosystem: Host-associated > Plants > Roots > Rhizosphere > Soil | place: USA... | reverse complement strand
AGGCTGAGTGGAGGGATTTATCCGGGGGTGGGAGCGCAGCGACCGTTCGACGAAGTCGAACACATCGAGAGGAGGTGCAGCGAAGCAAACCGTAGGCGATGCCCCCGGATAGATCCCGCAACGAAGGCACCCGAGCCACGGCGAGGGCCGAACGCCGGGGCCCAGACCTTTGGTTCCTTTGGGGCGTTTGCCAAAGGGACTCGCTGTAAGAGCGAAACCGCCAGCCGCAACACCCAAAACAACGGATATTCACCCAAAACCCCAAGAGCCTGGTCGGCCCAAAGGCCGCCAAGCCCAAAGCGATCTCAAGCCAGAATCACAAGAAAAAGACAAACCCCCAACAAATTTTCTACATCTTTTCTTTCATGATTTGTCGTGCTGATACGTCTTGTTTAAAGAGCGCAAAAAAACCTTTCCCGATCAGGCTCTGAAAAGGAGTAATCGCATGTACAACTCGCAACTACCAACGGACGGTAGCCAGGCCCCCAAAGGAGCTTCCATGAGCCCACACGCGAGCGATTTCGGGCAACGCGTCGAGCGTCACGGCAACGAACGCATCCGTTTGCTGCTGAAAAGTTTCGGGCTGCGCACCAGCCTGATTCGTCTGAAAGTCATTGATGCCCTGCTGGTCGCCGCACAAAGCGAGCGGCGTCTGGGTGTGCGCGGCGTCCACAGCCAATTGCTGGATCTGGATATCCCGCTGTCCTTTCTCAGTGTGCGCGAAGTGCTCAAGCGTCTATGCGCCGAAGGGGTGATCACCTTCAATGAAGACAAGAGCTACAGCCTGCATCCACAGGCTGCGGCAGTCCTCAACAACGATTGATGCGTGCGGCAAACGCCGTCAAGGCTTGACCTTGCGGCGCATGACGCCGTTGATCACCACCACGATCACTGCCACACCGATGGCGACGAACTGGAACGTCTTTTCCGAAATCATTCCTTGGTTTTGCAGCCAGGACAGGCCGAGCATGATCGCCAGGACCGACACGGCGATCAGAATCGAATAAATCAAGCGTTGCTTGTGGGTCATTGCGGCTTCCTGAAACGGTGAAATGTATCCGGTTTGTATCCGCTTGCATGCCATGCACATACCGTTCTACGGGGATGCGCCGCTGCAATCGGGGTCTCATGTTACAGCCGATGAAGAGTTTTGGCTTCATGACGGCGTAACCATGAGGAATTTTCAAAATGCTGCGTCGAATCACCTGGCTGATTCCCGTTCTTGCCCTGCTGACCCTGAGTGGCTGCATCATCTTCCCCCACGGCGGCTGGCATGACGATCACCACCGTTATTACCAGGGTGGCCCTGGTTATTACCAACATCGCTAGAACAGGATTGTTCGCCCTGCCCGCTTGCCCATGAACAGATTGAGGCAGGAACTCAACAAGCCCGATCAACTTCAAACAAAGCCCGCCCTGTTGCGGGCTTTTCTGTTTTTGCCGACGGCGGCTGCCGCGCAGTTGGAACTCACCTGATACGCAAAGCGGACTGGCTAAACAAGTTGCAAGCATTTGAAATCTAATGTCGCAGCAAAAGAATAGGTCACACCCGCCTCTGCAACTAGTCTCTGGCAACTTTCTTCTACTCTCTAACAGGGACGTTTATGCAGAGAACACTTATAAGAATCGGGCCGCGACAAGTACTAGGGTTTGGTTTGGCGCTGAGCGCTTTTGAACTTCTGACGTATATGGCAAGTGACTTGATCATGCCAGCCATGTTGGCCGTGACAACAGAACTTCAGGCCGACGTCAGACATGTTCCCCATGCGTTCAATCTGTATCTGATTGGCGGAGTCTGCCTGCAATGGCTGATTGGGCCGCTGTCCGATCAATGGGGCCGGCGGCGGGTACTGTTGATCGGCTGCGCATTGTTTGCAATCGCCTGCGCAAGTGCATTTGCCACCCAGCGCATTGAAACCTTCAATCTGCTGCGACTGTTGCAAGGCATGAGCCTGGGTTTCGTGGTCGCGGTCAGTTATCCCGCCCTTCAGGAAGTATTCTGCGAGGCCGATGCGGTGCGTTTGATGGCGCTGCTCGGCAATATCGCCCTGCTTTCACCGCTGCTGGGGCCGCTACTGGGTATTGTCTTGCTGCAATGGCTATCCTGGCGCGAGCTGTTTCTGGGCCTGGGTTTTGCCGCATCAATGGTCTGGCTGGGGCTTTTCGTCTGCATGCCGGAAACGGTCGGGGTCACTCGCCGCGATGGGCAAGTACAAGCCGCCGTGCCTTTTTCCTGGCGCCAGACCGGTCAACGCTACCGAGCTCTCTTGAGTAATCGTCGCTTCCTCGCTGCCAGTCTCGCACTGGGCCTCATGAGCCTGCCGCTGATCGCCTGGATCGGCCTGGCACCGTTGCTGCTGATGCAGCTGCTCGAGCTGATGCCGCTGGAATATGCCTTGTGGCAGATTCCGGTTTTTTCCGCCGTCATCACTGGCAATCTGATCCTCGACCGCTTGCTGGTTACGCATTCTTTATCCCGGTTGATCCGGTTGGCGCTCTGGCCTTTTTGTCTCGGCCTTGTGGCGTTGATTGCCTGCGCGCTGTCAGGTGCCGGACTGGGCGCAGTGGTTGCCAGTCTGGCGCTGTACGCGGTCGGGCTGGGAATGAGCAACGCTGCGCTGTATCGGCTGGCGCTGTTTGCCAGCGACGACAGCAAGGGGTTGGTTTCGGCGCTGGCCGGCATGATTTCGATTGCTGTGATGGGGCTCGGCGGCTCACTGATTGCCGCCATCGGCGGTGGCGCCCGCCTCGACCTCTTCGCACTCTGCGCCGCCCTCAGCGGCCTGATGTGCCTGCCCCTGTTGCACGGTTTGTTGCAACGCACACCTCCCGACTCCTCCACTGCTCAATAACGGACTATTGAATGAATCACTTCCCCGCCAGCGATGCGCTTTGCGCATTGCCACACCCCTATTGCCCGGATTCCGTGCCAGCAGGCCTGTTTGATCAGGCCATGACCGAGATCAGCCGTTTTCATTGCCAGCACACGCCCGGCTACGAACATTGGCTGAACGCCAACGGCCTCGACGTGAAGGATCTGGACAGCCTCGATGACTGGTCCCGGCTACCGCCGATTCTGGCCAATTTTTTCAAGCAGCAACTGTTACTCAGCCCCACCGGAGAGGATGCCCTGGAACTGACATCGTCCGGCACCAGCGGCCAAAAAAGCCGCATGCGCTATGACCCGCGCAGTCTGTCGGCCGCGCAGTTCATGGTTGAACGAATCTTTAGTCATTACGGTTGGCATTCAGCGGATACGCCGTGCAATTACCTGCTGCTGAGCTACGAACCGCAGGGCGCGATCACCCTGGGGATGTCCTACACCGACCATTTCCTCTGCCGCTTTGCGCCCGTCAACCGCGTTGTCTACGCCTTGCGCTGCAACGGCGATGGCCACCAGTTCGATGTGTTCGGGGTCATCGCGGCCCTGCAAGCGTTCGCCGAAGAAGGCCTGCCCGTGCGCATTTTCGGCTTCCCGGCGTTTCTTTGGCAGACCTTGCAGCAGATGCAGGCCACCGGCGCGCCTGCGCTGAAACTGCCGAGTGCTTCACTGGTGTTTTTCGGCGGGGGCTGGAAAACCCGATCCAGCGAGGAAGTTCCAAAACAACAACTGTATGGGCGCATCGCCCGGCAACTGGGCATCGAAGTTTCGCAGTGCCGCGACGGTTACGGCGCGGTCGAACATGCGGTGCCGTATATCGAATGTGCCCGGCATCATTTTCATGTCCCCGTTTACGCCAAGGCTTACGTGCGCAATCCGCAGGACTTTTCCATCCAGCCTTACGGTCAGCAGGGCTTGCTGGGATTCGTCTCGCCCTACATCTCGTCCAGCCCGGCGCACGCGGTGGTGATGAGCGATCTGGCGACGCTGCATCCCGGGTCGAGTTGTGATTGCGGCCTCGCCAGTGACTGGTTCGAACTGCAGGGTCGCGCAGGCACCACGGCCGGTAGAAGCTGTGCGATGGCCGCGTCCGAATTGCTGGGGGGACACTGACATGTACCTGATCAACGGAGAACTGCACGCAGATGTCGACCTCGATAACGCACTGGCACTGTTGCAGCAGACATTGCCGCAACGACTGAGTACACCGCTGGACTGCGCCACCGTACTGACTGCCGCCGCACATTTTGCAGGGCAATTGCACAACGCCGAGCTGCCGCTGGACGATGAACAACGCCAGGTGCTGATCGACTTCTGTCAGCCGCACGCCCTGCAACACAAGCTTGAACGTGAACTGGGCGATCAGGCTGAATCGCTGCGACGTGTCGATTATCAGCATTCGCGCTTTGAGCGCTGGAGTCCGCTGGGACTGGTGGTCCACGTCACGCCAGCCAACGCGCCGCTGCTGGCGTGCTGCGCGCTGATTGAAAGTCTCTTGGCCGGCAACATCAACTGGCTACGGCCCAGCAGCAGTGACCAAGGCCTGACGGCGCGCCTGTTGCACACGCTGGTGCAATGCGACCCCAGCGGTGAGTTGCGCAATTACGTCGCGGTGTTACCGGTGGCGACCCTGCAGATCGGCCGTTTGTGCAAAATGGCCAACGGCGTTTCGGCGTGGGGTGGCGAAGCGGCGCTGCAGGCGATCCACCAACAGTTGCCGCCCGGATGTCGCTGGATCGACTGGGGGCACCGCATCAGTTTTGCCTACCTGACGCCGCAAGCGGCCTCGCCACAGGCACTGGACGCGCTGGTCGATGAGGTCTGCCGACTGGATCAGCAAGCCTGCTCCAGCCCGCAATGGTTGTTGGTCGATAGCGACGACCCCGCTGTTCTACAAGCAATCGGCAACGAATTGGCCAAGGCGTTCGAGCGCCGCGCCGGACAATGGCCGGCACTGATCCCGACGGTTCAAGAAGCCAGCGAAATCACCACCCGCACCCTGATGACACGTCTGAGCCAGAGTTTTTCCGCAGTGACGGCGCAGGTCTGGAGCGCACCGGGATGGCGAGTGATCTGGAGCCATGATCAGTTGCTTGCGCCCTCGCCGCTGTTTCGCACGGTGCTGCTCAAACCCCTGCCGCGTGCGCGACTGACGCAAAACCTGCTGCCTTGGCGCAACGTTTTACAGAGCTGCGCACTGATGTGCGACGAAGCGCAGATCGGTGCATTGTCGCGAACATTGATTGCCGCCGGCGTCAGCCGAATTGCGCCCATTGATGCAATCCATGATGGCTACGATGGCGAACCCCACGACGGCGTCTATGCACTACAACGTCTGAGTCGGCGGGTGTCGGTCAGCGTCGCACCGACGCAGTTGCCCACCCACATGACCCTCGACCGTCCAGCTTGCAAGCCGACGCTGGCGGGCCTGGCGATCACCGACAAAGCAGCGTTTATCGCGCGGCCGACGACAGCAGCGGCGCAACTGTTTTTCCGCTCTGGCGGCAGCAGCGGCACACCGGCGCTGGCGGGATACAGCTACCGCGATTTTCAACGGCAAATACGCGCAACGGCCGACGGGTTGTTTGCGGCGGGTCTCGATCCGAGCCGCGACAAGGTGATGAACCTGTTCTTCAGTGGCGGTTTGTACGGCGGCTTCTTCAGCTTTGCCAAAGTGCTGGAAACATTGGGGGCCAGCCACCTGCCAATGGGTGCTCCCGCCGACGATGACTACGGCGATATTGCACAAGTCATCATCGAACAACAGGTCACCGTACTGATCGGCATGCCCAGCTCCCTGCATCGCTTGTTCCTCAACGAACAGCAGCGTCTGAGCCGTTATGGCGCCATCGAAAAAGTCTTTCTCGGCGGTGAACACATCAGTGAGCAGTGCCGCGAACTGTTGCAGCGCTGTGGCGTTGCCAGCATCCGCTCGGCGGTGTACGGCAGTGTCGATGCCGGCCCCTGCGGACATGCCTGCGCCGCGACCGGTGATGGCGTGTTTCATCTGATGGACGCGATCCAGCATCTGGAAATCGTCGCGCTGGAGGAGGACGTGCCTGTCGTTGGCAATGAAATCGGCCGTTTACTGTTCACTTCCAAAGCCCGCGAAGGTCAGCAGGTACAGCGTTATGACGTCGGCGACACAGGGCGCTGGTTGCCCGGCGATTGCGCGTGCGGGCTGAGTTCCCCGCGGTTCGAGCTGCTGCAACGGCACGGCAGGCTGCTGCGTATCGGTAGCGATTTCATCTGCCTGAACGAACTCGGCAGACACCTGCAAGCACCGTTTCAGTTGCACCTCGATCACGCCCCTGACGGCCTCGAACGCCTGCTGGTTCGCAGCCCCGCTGCCCCCGCCGACATCCTCCTCCGACTGGAAGGCTACGCGACGCTGACGAACCTTGTGCGAGCCGGGCTGCTCACGGTGCAAACGCAAACCTGCGAGACGCAACAGTTCGACAGAAACAGGCATAGCGGAAAGATACCGGCAGTGGTCGACGCTCGCCGCTGAAAGTCCAACTTCGTCCATGACCAGAACAATTAAAGAGCCCCCCATGAACACAACACTTGAACTGAGCAAGTTGCTCGCCTTCGCCCGCGAACACTCAACGTATTACGCCAGACATTGGCAAGACATTGCGCCGCAGATCAGCACACTGGATCAACTTCCGCCGATTGATCCGCAACAATACTGGGCCAGCAGCAATAACCTCGATCAATGGCCAGTACTGACTTCAACGGTTGAACGCGCACTCGTGTTCAAGACCGGTGGAACCACCAGCGCGGGTAAACTTTCGGTATTCACCCGTGATGAGTGGCAGACACTTGTGCGCGACTTCGGTCGCCATCTGGCGAGCCAACTCAATCCGGGAGACCGGGTTGCAAATCTGTTTTTTGTCGGCGATCTGTATGCCAGTTTCATCTTTATCCACGACGCGTTGGCACACGAAACGTCAGGTATTACCGAATACCCATTCACCGGCGACGTCGACTTTACACTGCTGACTGACTCTATCCGCCAGCACCGAATCAATGTGCTGGCCGGCGTGCCTGCGCAATTGCTGACGTTCGCCAGCGTGCTGGAGCGCCAGGGGCAAACTCTGGCCGAGGTCGAAAGCGTGCTTTACGGCGGCGAGAGCCTGTTCGCCGGGCAATTGCAGATGTTGCACCGAGTGTTCCCCAACGCACGGATCGCTTCCATCGGCTACGCCAGTGTCGACGCGGGGTTCATCGGCGCCACAAGCCGCGATTGTGCCTTGGGCGAACACCGCATGCTCGCCAGCCACAGCGTGCTGGAAATTATCGATGAACACACCGGCGAAGTGATTGAAGAATGCGATCGCACCGGACGCCTGCTGATCACCAACCTCACCCGCCGGCTTATGCCATTGATCCGCTATCCCGTGGGTGATCTCGCCTGCTGGCGAGAGCCGGCCACGGCGAGCATGCGCAAGTTTGCCTTGATGGGTCGCAGCATGAGCAGTCAGCGCGTACGGGTCAGCAGCCTGACCCTGCTGATCGACGACATCGACACAATCATTCAGCGCAACACGGTCAGCGACGACTGGCAACTGGTGATCAGCCAATCGGCAAACGTCGATATCGTGTGTCTGAAATGGGTGCCCGAGGCGTTGAAACCCGAAACGACTCAGGCCAGCACAGCTTTGCACAACGCCTTGATCGAGCGTTATCCGCTGATCGCACAACTCTGCGCTGATGGCCAGCTTGAGCTGCAGGTCGCCTATTGCACAGCCGATGAGCTCGCTCGTCATCCGCGCTCCGGCAAACGCCAACGCGTCGTCGACCTTCGCGACTACGCCGCCCCACGTCCGGAGCAACGCCCATGGACAACGTGACGCTGCGCAGCTATCGCCGCTCCGATGCCGGAGCCGTCAGCCGTTTGTTCCGGGAAATCTATGGCGACCATTACGTACAGCCACACGTGTATTTGCCGTTGATGATCAACCAGAACCATGGCGATGGGAGATGGCATTCACTGGTGGCGGAATCCGGAAAAAAAATCCTCGGCCACGCCACGTTGTGCAGAAACGCGGGATCGCATACGGCAGAACTGGCGTTGAGCGTGGTCCATCCGTCGACCCGCGGGCAGAACATCGCCACCCAGTTGGGCATTCGATTGTTGATCCATGCGCAGGCGCTGGGTTGCCATGGTGTAACCATCAAACAGGTGACGCAGCACGCCTATACCCAACGCATGGCTGACCGGCTCGGCTTTTGCAGCAGTGGGTTATTGCTCGACTATGTGCCCTCGCCGTTTGGCGAAGCACTGCCGGAGTCGATTGTCATCGGCTACACCCCTATCGATGGCTACCGCCGCCCGCTCCCGGCATTGCCGTGGCCACAAAGCTGTCGCGAATTCATGGAGCATTTGTGCGAGGTACACGGGGTGCAGGAAAAAGAAGCACCCTGGGTGGGGCCGCCGATGCAGATCGAACACGCTTTCGGGCGTTATGACGTGGTGCTGAAGAAACTCGACGCCGGCTTGCTTCAACAGCTACGACGACTGCCTGAACACTGGATGGTCTCGATCAGACTCAGGCTGGCAACCGGTTTCGCCAGCGCCGTGGACAGCCTCTCGGCAATGGGCTTCGTCTTCACCGGGATTGCCCCGAATGAACGGGGCGCTGGATGGTTGGCGTTGTTTCATCGGGGCTATTGCGCCCGATCGCTGGAGCTGCGCTGCCCACACCTGCAACGACTGCATAATCAGGCTCAACAACACGTCGCAGCACGCTGAAGCGAGGCGTTGCCGGGTTCTTGCACATCAACCAGCCCGTTCAAGCGCTGAGCGGGCTAAACGGTCAGCCTCAAGCTTTGGCTTTGACACCTTCATCGACCGGTTTCGCGGCGTTGCCTTCACCGTAGGTCTTGAGGTTCTGCAGAACATAGATCGCTTTCTTGAACTCTGGAATCAGACTCTGGCCGTAAGCGTTGCCATTGAGGCCATTGTTCTGAATGGCGTCGAGCTGGGTCGCGAAATACTCCAGGGCGTTGAATTTGGCATCGATATCTTTGGTCACGCCAAAACGGTCGAACTTGTCACCGGCGTTCTTCAAGGTAAACGAAGTGATCTCTGAGATCAGCCCGCGGCTGCGCAGCATCTCGCTCAGATTTCCCAATTGTTTTACCGAAACATTCGCAGGATCAAAGCCCTTGATGGCCTTGCGCATGCCCTGCTTGTCCATTTCAGCGGTATTCAGCGCGGTGGGATTGGTGCCGACCTTGGTCAGCATCTGCTGCACTTTGATGCTCTGGGCCACTTGTTTTTTCGCGCCGGTGTTACGAACCATAACGCCTGCTTTGCTCTCCCAGCCGCCGACAATACCGATCGTCATGAGAAGACTCCCTGTGAAATGAACATAAAAAATATCCGTGTTGAACGGCATTAATGGGCGCGAGTATCGGCGGGCGAACTGATGGCACCAACCTCTTTCTGCACTTTTTTACAATTCTCGTACATTCTCGATACAAAAGCGCAACGCCCCGCAAAACCTGACCCAGAGCTGTCATCACAATGAAATGAAAATGGCTTTTTCAACCAGTCGCAGGCGATGACCAGCGCTTGTGTATCGAACCCGATACCGACCAGTCATCGGCGCCCAGTTTTTTTAGGACGCAAGTACCTAAAGCTTCCCGTCGCAACGACGATACGCTGTGAATACCCGCACTGTTTTATCCCTGCCCCTAATAAGAAACGCTGCTCAAGGACCGGTCTCCATGCCCGCATTCCGCACTATTCAGGCTCGCTACACGCTGTTTCTGGTTCTGTTCATCCTGCTGTTGTCGGTGTTGACCGTGGTCGGCATCAGCCAACTCGTCGCCCCCAAGCTGCGTCATACAGAAGAACAAGTCGTCCTCAACCGCATTGCCGAAGTCGCCGAGCAGATTCAGGGCGAGTTGAACAAAGTGCAGGCGCAACAGCGCAGCATCACCCAGACCATCCCGCTGCTCGACAGCGCCGCTATCGACACAGTGCTGCCAGGTCTGGTCGATCAGTACGCAGAGCTGAAGGTATTCGGCGGCGGGATCTGGCCTTTGCCGGGGCAACGTGAAGCCGGGCGCAACAAATTCAGCACGTTCTGGCACCGCGATGCCTCGGGCAAACTGGCGGTGAATACATTCTGGAACAGTGACGCAGCCCCCAACTATTACGACCAGAGCTGGTACAAGGGCGGCATGGCCACACCGCGTGGCCAATGCGCCTGGGCGGCGGCTTACAAGGATGACGCCAGCGCCGAGCCGCGCACCAACTGCGCCATGGCCATCCAGAAAAACGGTAGCGCGTGGGGCGTGTCGACCATTGACGTGACCCTCGGCTTCTTCAACGATCTGGTGGCGCGCAAGGAAAAAGACCTCAACGCCGAAATGCTGATCGTTGAAGCCGACGGCAAGATCATCAGTAACAGCTCGCGCATCAGTGGCCCGATCGTGCTGAAGAACATCAGCGAACTGGCCGGCACGTCGACTTTCGCCAGCCAGGTCAAAGCCGGGCTGCAAAGCCGCGATCAGGCGCAGCGCATCGAGTTCGATAACAACGGCGAAGCCAGCACGTTCTTCATGCGGCCGATTGAAGGCACGCCGTGGTTCCTCGCCACGGCGCTGCCGACGAAAATGCTCACCGCCCAGCGTGATGACGTCCTCAGCACCTTGAGCCTGTTGCAGATTCCACTGGTGATCCTGCTGGTGCTGTTGCAGGTCTACGCGATTCGTCAGTTGGTGCAACGCATGAAAGCCTTGAAAGCCAACATCGATTTGCTGTCCAGCGGCGATGCTGACCTGACCCGGCGCATCACCATTCGCGCCGAAGATGAACTTGGCGCCATCGGTCACTCGGTGAACACCTTTATTGCCTACCTGCAAAACATGATCGGTGAAGTCACCCAGGCTACCGGCGCCATGGCCTCCAGCCTCGACAACCTGCAACGCACCTCGGCACACACCAGCCAGATTCTGTTGCGTCATGCTTCGGAAACTGATCAGACCGTTACCGCCATCACCGAAATGAGTTCGACGGCAGAAAGCGTTGCGCAGAATGCCGCCGAAACTGCCGCGTTCACCCAGCGCGCCAACGAAAACGCCGACCGTTCCCGCGTGGTGGTGGGCGAAGCGACCAACAGCGTGGTGGCGCTGATCGATGAAGTGGCCAGTGCCACACACAAAGTTGAAAACATGCAGCAGGACGCTCAGCGCATCACTGAAATCCTCGGGGTGATCGGTGCGATTGCCGGGCAGACCAACCTGTTGGCGCTCAACGCCGCAATCGAAGCAGCGCGCGCCGGTGAACAGGGCCGCGGGTTTGCCGTGGTTGCCGATGAAGTCCGCGCCCTCGCCGCGCGCACGCAGGCCAGCACCTCGGAAATCAACGAGATGTTGACGCGACTGACGCAAGGCGTGAGCTCGTCGGTCAGTGCCATGGAAAACACCCAGGCCAGTTGCCAGTCGGCTGCCGACGCCACTGCAAGGGTCAATTCCGGTTTGGATGAAATGGCCGGTTCGGTCAGCCACATCAACAGCCTCAGCACGCAGATCGCCACTGCCGCCGAGCAGCAAAGCGCCGTGACCGAAGAGATCAACCGCAGCATGGTGCAGATCCGTCACATGGTCGATGAGCTGGTGCAGAGCGGCAAAGCCAGCGAACTGAATACCCATCAGTTACTCGAAGCCAACAGCCGGGTGAGCGCGATCATGGGGCGCTTCAAAGTCCGCTGATTCATGCAGGAATTTCTGCAAACCAGATAACCCCTGTGGGAGCGAGCCTGCTCGCGAAAGCGTCCTTTCAGTCACTGCATCCAGTGCCTGACACACTGCCTTCGCGAGCAGGCTCGCTCCCACAAGGTTCGACGGTGTTCACACAATTGCCACCTGACAACTTTGTCATCTCGCGCTCAGCAACCTGTCAGCCTTGATCTACGATCATCCTGCCAGCCCGTCTCGCAACAACTGGAAACATTGCGTTGATGCCAGGCGGCAAAAACCGGTCAAAATGCGTTCTTTTCTGATCGTCACCCGAGCCGAGAATCCGCTATGCGTACCCAACTGCGTCTGGTCGCCCTGAGCGCCCTGTTCATTTCCTCCCTGGCGCAAGCCGCCGATCTGATCCCTATCGAAGTCCATCGTGACGCCAATTGCGGCTGCTGCAAAAAATGGATCAGCCACCTCGAAGCCAACGGTTTCAAGGTCGAAGACCACGTCGAAAGCGACATGAGCAGCTTCAAGCAACAACATGGCGTACCGCCGCGCCTGGCGTCGTGCCACACCGCAATCATCAACGGCAAATTCGTCGAGGGTCATGTGCCGGCAGAACAAGTGCTGGCCCTGAGCAAGCGTGACGACCTGCTCGGCGTCGCCGCACCGGGTATGCCGATGGGTTCGCCGGGCATGGAAATGGACGGCATGAGCGATGCTTATCAGGTTATCGGCCTGAAGAAGAATGGCGCTGACGTCGTCGTGGCGGACTACCCGGCCCATTGATCGGCGCCGCCTACTTCGGGCTGTTCTTTGCCGCGTTCGGTGCAGCGACCCTGTTGCCGCTGCAGTCCGAGGCATTGCTGGTCGGTTTGATCATCAGCGAACGCTACTGGCTGTGGGGTCTGCTCGCCGTGGCGACGCTGGGCAACGTACTCGGTTCGCTGGTCAACTGGTGGCTGGGCCGTGGCATCGAGCGCTTTCAGGATCGGCGCTGGTTTCCGGTCAGCCCCGCGCACATGGCGCGGGCGCGCAAACACTATGAGCGTTACGGCCACTGGTCGTTGCTGCTGAGCTGGTTGCCGATCGTTGGCGATCCGCTGACACTGATTGCCGGCGTCATGCGTGAACCGCTCGGGCGGTTTTTATTGATCGTTACCCTGGCCAAAGCTGCACGCTATGGTGTGCTGGCCTTGCTGACGCTGGGCTGGCTGGGTTGAACGATCAGGCGCAGTGATTGCCTGTGTTTAACGTCGGCATAATCCAGTCATTCCAGCATCGGCCGATTTCAAACGGAGTTTGACCTTATGTCTGTCATGTTTTCCCGTTGGCTACCCGGCCTGTTTCTTTGCGCCGCCCTGCCCCTGTCGGCACAGGCCGCAACGCCAAGCGAAGCCGCGCCGGAAGGCCCGGCCTATGGCCCGGAGCTGCAAGGCTTCGAATACCCTTACACGCTTAAACACTTTGCCTTTCAGTCCCAGGGTAAATCCCTGCAGATGGGTTACATGGACGTCGCCGCTCACGGCAAGGCCAATGGCCGCACCGTGGTGCTGATGCATGGCAAGAATTTTTGCGCAGCCACCTGGGACAGTTCGATCAAGGCCTTGAGCGAGTCCGGTTACCGGGTGATCGCGCCGGATCAGATCGGCTTCTGCACCTCGAGCAAACCCGACAATTATCAGTACAGCTTCCAGCAACTGGCGACCAACACTCAGCAGTTGCTCAAAGCGCTGGGCATTCAAAAAGCCACCCTGCTCGGCCACTCCACCGGCGGCATGCTCGCCACCCGTTACGCCTTGCTGTTTCCCGAGCAGGTCGAGCAACTGGCACTGGTCAACCCGATCGGTCTGGAAGACTGGAAGGCCCTCGGCGTGCCCTATCGCACCGTGGATCAGTGGTATCAGCGCGAGCTGAAAGTCAGCGCCCAGGGCATTCGCGACTATGAGCGCACCACCTATTACGACGGCCGCTGGAAACCGGAATTCGACCGCTGGGTGGACATGCTCGCCGGCCTGAGCAAAGGCCCGGGCAAGACGCAAGTGGCGTGGAACTCGGCGCTGATTTACGACATGATTTTCACCCAGCCGGTGTACTACGAGTTCAAGGACTTGAAGATGCCGACCCTGCTGCTGATCGGCACCTCAGACACCACAGCCATCGGCAAGGACCTCGCACCGCCTGAGGTGAAGGCGAAAATCGGCCACTATGAGGTGCTTGGCAAACAGGTTGCCAAGCTGATCCCGCAGTCGACGCTGGTGGAGTTTCCCGGCATGGGCCACGCGCCACAAATGGAAGAACCGGCGCAGTTCCACAAGGCCCTGCTCGACTGGCTGAATACATCCAATCCCGTGCGTTGATGAGGTAAGGCTGATGGCGGTGCAGATTGCAGTGATCGATGACTGGCAGGACGTGGCCCGCGACGTGGTCGACTGGTCAGTGCTCGATAGCCTCGGTGAAGTGACCTTTGAACACGATTACCCGGCCGACAACGCCACACTGGCCGAACGGCTGGGCCGCTACCAGGTGATTTGCGTGATGCGCGAGCGCACGCGGTTCGACGAAGACTTGCTCAAGCGTTTGCCCAATCTCAAGTTGCTGGTCACCGGCGGCATGCGCAACGCAGCGCTGGATATGCAAGCGGCCGCCAGGCTGGGGATCAAGGTCTGCGGCACCGACAGTTACAAGCACGCCGCCCCGGAGTTGACCTGGGCGCTGATCATGGCGGCCACGCGCAATCTGGTGAATGAGGCGAATGCCCTGCGCGCCGGTCATTGGCAGCAAGGACTGGGCGGCGATCTGCATGGCAAGACCCTCGGCATTCTCGGTCTCGGCAGTATTGGCCAGCGCGTTGCGCAGTTCGGTCAGGTGTTCGGCATGCGGGTCATCGCCTGGAGCGAAAACCTCACAGCCGAACGGGCGCAGCAGGTTGGCGTGACCTACGTGAACAAGCAGGAACTGTTCGAGCAGGCCGATGTGTTGTCGGTGCATCTGGTGCTCAGCGAGCGCAGTCGCGGGCTGGTCGATGCGCAGGCGCTGGGCTGGATGAAGCCGACGGCGCTGCTGGTCAACACCGCGCGCGGGCCGATTGTCGATGAAGCGGCGCTGATCAAGGCCTTGCAGAAACAGCACATCGCCGGGGCAGCGCTGGATGTGTTCGAACACGAGCCGTTGCCGGACATGCACCCGTTTCGCACACTCGACAATGTCTTGGCGACTCCGCATGTGGGGTATGTCAGTCGGCAGAACTATGAACAGTTCTTTTCGCAGATGATCGAGGATATTCAGGGATGGGCGGCTGGTAATCCAATTCGTGCGTTAAATTAACCCCCACTGTAGGAGCTGCCGAAGGCTGCGATCTTTTGATCTTCGCTTTTAAACGCAAAATCAAAAGATCGCAGCCTTCGGCAGCTCCTACAGGTGTTGTCTGTGTCAGCCGATCAACAAACTGCCCGCACCACAACAGTGCAACCGCCCTTCCCGCTAGCACAAAATCGTGACCGTCCAGTCACCGTTTTGGCCCTCCCTCGCAGAAAAACCTGCACTTCGTCGGTGCGTTTGCTTCTCAAAAGCAAGGTTGGTGCTGACAGCCAACCGATTGTCGAACAATTTACCCATTTGCTCTGGCCCGCTCTAGGATCTGGCCTAGACTGACTTTCGCGGGGTAAAACCGACCAGTCACATCGCCGAAAAAAAGTCGAAACTTTTGCGCGCGGCGACAGGTCATCAGAAAGACAGGGCCAAAGCGACTGGTGCAATCCTTGCAACGGCCCAATCACCCATTCTGCTTGCGCGTGTTGGGTAGCGTTTGCTCACCGATGCGTGGCGCGTTTGCGCCCGGCCACAGGACTTGGCCATGGACATCGCTTGTTCAAGACAAGAATCAGATCAACGAGACGGGAGATTCATATGATCAGTGCGGCATTGGATATTCAGGGAGAGCGTGCTCAGCGGGCGGTTGGTGAATCGAGCACCGTCAGTGTTCCCGGCAGCCGACAGATCAACGTCCCCGGCACCAAAACGCTGACTCCAGTAGCGAGCCAGAACCCCAACAAGAAAAAAGTGTTGTTTGTTACCTCGGAAATTGCCGATCTGGTCAAGACCGGCGGCCTGGGTGACGTATCTGCCGCCCTGCCCCGCGCCATGGCTCATCTGCACGATGTGCGGGTGTTGATCCCCGGCTACCCGCAAGTGATGCACAGCGAGAACCCGATCCACATCATCGGCGAACTTGGCGGCCATGCGGCGCTACCACCGTGCAAGATCGGCCGCATGGACATGCCGGACGGTCTGGTGATCTACGTGTTGATCTGCCCCGAATTGTACGAGCGCGAAGGCTCGCCCTACGGCGCCAACAACGGCCGCGACTGGCCGGACAACCACATTCGTTTCGCCCGTTTGGGTCTGGCTGCTGCCGACATCGCCGCCAACCTTGCACAAATTCACTGGTGCCCGGATCTGGTGCATGCCCATGACTGGCCGGCCGGTCTCGCCCCGGCCTATATGCACTGGCGCGGGCAGCGCACACCGACCCTGTTCACCATTCACAACCTCGCCTATCAAGGCGTGACCAGCCTCGGCTCCTGCCCCGAGCTGGGTATTCCCACCCATGCCCTGCAACAGGAAGGCATGGAATTCTACGGCAAGATGTCATTCCTCAAGGCCGGCATGGCGTATTCGAGCCATATCACCACGGTCAGCGCCACTTACGCGCAGGAAATCACCACCCCGGATTTCGGCTGCGGCCTCGACGGCTTTCTCGCCGCCAAGACCCAGCAAGGTTTACTCAGCGGCATCCCCAACGGCATCGATGAGAGCTGGGATGCTGCCACCGATCCGCACCTGTTCGCGCCGTTTGCCATTGGTGACTGGGAAGGTAAAGCGGTCAACGCTGCGCATGTGCGTGAATTATTTGAATTGAATGACTCAGAAGGCCCGCTGTTCGCCGTGGTGTCGCGACTGGTCTATCAAAAAGGTCTGGACCTGACGATCGCGGTATCCGAGTACATCGTAAAAAACGGTGGCCAGATCGCCATTATCGGTCGTGGCGAACCGGAAGAAGAACAAGCCATGCGCGAACTGGCCCTGCGCTTCCCAGGCCAGATCGGCGTGCGCATCGGCTTCAACGAAACCGACGCCCGACGCATGTTTGCCGGCAGCGATTTCCTGCTGATGCCTTCGCGTTACGAGCCTTGCGGTTTGAGCCAGATGTACGCCCAGCGTTTCGGCTCGCTGCCGGTCGCACGCAATACCGGCGGGTTGGCCGACACCATTGAAAACGGCGTCACCGGTTTTCTCTTCGACGAATCCACCGCTGAAAGCTATCAGGAAGCCCTGAGCCGCGCGTTCAAGGTGTTCGCCTTCCCCGAACTGCTCAATGCCATGCGTTGCCGGGCGATGGCTGCGCCGTTCAACTGGTGCAAAGCGGTCGAACCGTACGCCGAACTCTACGAACAACTGGTCGCCAAGGCGCTGGGTAAAGCTCACCACAAATAACCAGGGAGGTTCACCACGATGCCGTTACGGTCTACTGAAACCTGGCCCCACGGCGCGATCATGCTGGACGCCGAACACACGCAATTTGCGCTATGGGCGCCGGATGCGTTTTACGTGAGTGTCGAACTTGAAAGCGGCCAGTCGCTGCCGATGCTGCCTCAGGTAGACGGCTGGTTTGTGATCAAGGCCCGCTGTCCGGCGGGCACCCGCTACCGCTATAACATCGACGGCGAACTGGAGGTGCCCGATCCGGCCTCCAGGGCGCAGGATGGCGACCTTGACCGCCACAGTGTGGTGGTCGATCCGCTGGCCTATCAATGGCGACACACGGCCTGGCACGGTCGGCCATGGAGCGAAGCGGTGATCTACGAGTTGCACGTCGGTGCGCTCGGGGGTTTCGCTGAAGTCGAACAACATCTGGCGCGGCTTGCAGGCTTGGGCATCACCGCCATCGAACTGATGCCGCTGGCGCAATTCCCCGGCGAACGCAATTGGGGCTACGACGGTGTTTTGCCCTACGCCCCGCAAGCCTCCTACGGCACGCCGGAACAACTCAAACACCTGATCGACAGCGCCCACGGTCATGGTCTGGCGGTGATTCTCGACGTGGTTTACAACCACTTCGGCCCCGACGGCAATTACCTGCATCGTTACGCCAAAGGCTTTTTCCGCGAAGACAAACACACGCCATGGGGTGCAGCGATCGATTTTCGCCGCGACGAAGTGCGCGAGTTTTTCATCGAAAACGCCTTGATGTGGTTGCTCGAATACCGCTTCGACGGTCTGCGCCTGGACGCGGTGCATGCCATCGAAGACCCGGATTTCCTCACCGAGATGGCCCAGCGTATCCGCGCGCAGATCGACCCGAGCCGGCATGTCTGGCTAACTGTGGAAAACGAACTCAACCAGTCGAGCCTGCTCGAATACGACTACGACGCGCAGTGGAATGACGACGGTCATAACGCCTTGCACGTCCTGCTCACCGGCGAAACCGACGCCTATTACGCCGACTACGCCGCGCAACCCACCGAACAATTGGTGCGCTGCCTGAGTCAGGGGTTTGTCTTTCAGGGACACATCACCCGCCATGGCGAGCCGCGCGGCGAGCCTAGCGAACACCTGCCGTCCACGGCATTCGTGCTGTTCCTGCAAAACCACGACCAGATCGGCAACCGCGCGTTCGGCGAACGCCTGCATCATCTGGCCGATCCGCGCGCCGTACAGGCAGCGACCGTGTTGTTGCTGCTGTCACCGATGATTCCGCTGATGTTCATGGGCGATGAGTTTGCCGCCGAGCAGCCGTTCCTGTTTTTCACCAGTCACCACGGCGAACTGGCCAAGTTGATGCGTGAGGGCCGCCGTAATGAATTCGCCGCATTCAGTGCCTTCACCGATCCGCACAAGCGCGAGCAGATTCCCGACCCGAATGGCGAAAAAACCTTCCACGCCTCACAGCCGAGGTTGGTCGGCCATGGCAGCGCAAAACAGCAGGAAACCCTCGCGCTGTACCAAAAGCTCCTGCAATTTCGCCATCAATACATCATTCCCCATCTGTCCGGCACTCAGGCCCTCGGCGCCCATATGCTCGGTTACGGCGCGGTCAGCGCACGCTGGCGGCTGGGCAATGGCAGCGAGCTGCGAATTGACCTGAACCTCAGCGACACGCCAGTGGTCAACCCTCCACAGACCGAGGCCGTGTGGTTGTTTCAGCAGCCATCCACCGCCGATCTGTCGGAATCGGGCGAACTGCCCGCGTATTGCGCGCTTGTCAGCCTCACGGCCGCAACCCCTTTGCAACCTCTGGATGGAGAGCGCCTATGAGCGATGCGCAACTGGAAATTCTTGCCAGCCGAGCCGGCCTTGCCGTCGACTGGATCGACGCCAACGGCCGCCCGCAAAAAGTCGCTCCGGCGGTGCTGCGCAATGTCCTGATCGGCCTCGGCCACCCGGCCAGCACGGCGCAGGAAATCGACGCCAGCCTGTTGGAACTGCAAGCCGTTCAACAAGACCGCCACCTGCCGCCGCTGTTGACCGCCGATGTCGGGGTCGGCGTGGATCTGGCGCGGTACTTCGCGCCGGAGACGCCGTGTGAAATCCACCTTGAAGACGGCTCGCGGCTGAACCTGAAACTCGACTCTGAAGCGATACTGCCGGGACTGATCCCGGTCGGCTATCAACAGGTGCACATCAGCGATCAGTATTTCACCCTGGCCGTGGCCCCGGAGCGCTGCTTCAGCGTCGGCGATGCGGTGGATAATCCGATTCCCCGCGTCTGGGGCCTGAGTGCGCAACTGTATGCCTTGCGCCGCGCCGGCGACGGCGGTTTCGGCGATACCCAAGCACTGGAAGATCTGGTCCGCGTGGCCGGTGAGCGCGGCGCCGATGCCCTGGCGATCAGCCCGCTGCACGCCATGTTCAGCGCCGATACCGGGCGCTACAGCCCTTATTCGCCATCCAGTCGGTTGTTCCTCAATTCTCTGTACGCGGCACCCGGGGCCATTCTTGGTGAGCGCGCCTTGCGTGATGCGATCGACGCGGCCGGCCTGGCCGAGCAGTTCGCGCAACTGGAAGACCTGACACTGATCGACTGGCCGAGCGCCGCCGACGCCAAGCAAAAACTCTTGCAAGCGTTGTACGAAGGTTTCATCGCCGGTGAGCATCCGCTGCACCCGGACTTCGCCAGTTTCCGCCACGCCGGTGGCGAAGCACTGGAAAATCACTGCCGTTTCGAAGCCATTCAGGAAATGCGCGCCGCCCGTGGCGAAAACCTCGACTGGCGGCAATGGCCAGAACACTGGCACGACCCACGCGGTGCAGCGCTCGAAGCGTTTGCCGAAGAATACGCCGAACGCATTGGCTATTTCGCTTTTTGCCAATGGCTGATCCACCGTTGCCTGGAACGTGCGCAAACCGCCGCCCGCAGCGCCGGCATGGGCATTGGCCTGATCGCCGATCTGGCGGTGGGCGCCGACGGTGCTGGCAGTCAGGCCTGGAGTTTTCAGGATGAACTGCTCGCCTCGCTGACCGTGGGCGCACCGCCGGACATTCTCAATCGCTCGGGCCAGGGTTGGGGCATTTCCGCGTTCTCCCCCGAGGGCCTGATCCGCAATGGTTTTCGCGCGTTCATCGACATGCTGCGCGCCAACTTCGCCCACGCCGGCGGCCTGCGCATTGACCATGTCATGGGCCTGCAACGCTTGTGGGTGATCCCCAACGGCGCCGTACCGGCCGATGGTGCCTATCTGTATTACCCGGTCGACGACTTGCTGCGATTACTGACCCTTGAATCCCATCGCCACCAAGCGATTGTCCTGGGTGAAGACCTCGGCACCGTGCCCGATGGCTTGCGTGAAAAACTTATCGCCCGCTCGATGCTCGGCATGCGCGTGCTGCTGTTCGAGCAGGACAACACTTACTTCAAGCCGATTCTCGACTGGCCGGACAACGCATTGGCCACCACCAGCACCCACGACCTGCCGACGCTCAACGGCTGGTGGCATGGCCGTGATATCGATTGGAACGCGCGGTTGGGATTTGTCGATGCCAACGGTGAAATCGAATGGCGCCAGCACCGCCAGCGTGAACGCGAAGGTTTGCGCAGCGCCTTGAGTCAGGACCCGCAGAATTTTCGCGAGGAATCCCACGAGGCCGATCAAGTGGTCGATGCCGCGGTGCGTTTCCTCGGACACACCCGTGCCCCTCTGGTGCTGTTGCCGCTGGAAGATGCGCTAGGCATCAACGAACAAGCGAATCTGCCGGGCACCATCGACACCCATCCAAACTGGTCACGGCGCTTGCCCGGCACCAGTGAGGCGCTGCTTGACGGCGCGGATGCGGCGCGACGTCTGGAACTACTCGCGTGCGCGCGTCTTCAGGCTGCCGAGCGTGACCAATGAACCAAACGCTCATTCAGCCCCTGCGCGCGACCTTGCGCCTGCAATTTCATAAAGGCTTCACCCTCGAACAAGCCGTGCCACTGGTGCCGTACTTCGCCCGGCTCGGCATCAGCCATATTTACGCCTCACCGTTGCTCGCGGCGCGGGCCGGTTCCATGCACGGCTACGATGTCGTCGACCCGACCCAGGTCAACCCGGAACTCGGTGGCGAAGCGGCGTTACGGCGCTTGGTCAGCGCCCTGCGTGAACACAACATGGGCCTGATCCTCGACATCGTCTCCAACCACATGGCCGTCGGTGGCAACGACAACCCGTGGTGGCTCGACTTGCTGGAATGGGGGCGACTGAGCCCTTACGGCGAGTTCTTCGACATTCAATGGCACTCGCCGGACCCGTTGATGGAAGGCCAGTTGCTGCTGCCGTTTCTTGGCAGCGATTACGGTGTGGCCTTGCAGGAAGGCACGCTGAAACTGCAGTTCAATGCGCAGACAGGCAGTTTTCATGTCGAGCATTACGACCATCACTTCCCGATCTGCCCGAACGATTACGGTGAATTGCTCAGGTCCGAGGAAACGTTGAAGGCGCTGGCCGATCGCTTCAGTTCCCTCAGCTATCAGACCGATGCCCATTCGCTGGCGATTCCGCTGAAAGAAGAATTGCGCCAGTTGGCGATTGATCCGCAGATCCTCGAAGCGATCCAGAACAACCTGAAGCATTACGATTCGAGCAGCGAAGAAGGCTTCGACAAACTGCATCAGTTGCTGGAACGCCAAAGCTATCGCCTGGCGAGCTGGCGCACGGCGGCGGATGACATCAACTGGCGGCGCTTTTTCGATATCAACGAACTCGGCGGTTTGCGCGTCGAACGTCCGGCGGTGTTCGAAGCCACCCACGGCAAAATCTTCCAGTTGATCGCCGAAGGCTTGGTCGACGGTTTGCGCATCGACCACATCGACGGCCTCGCCGATCCGCGTGGTTACTGTCGCAAACTGCGCCGCCGGGTTGATCTGCTGGCACCGGGCAGGCACTTGCCGATCTACGTCGAGAAGATCCTCGGCGCCGGCGAAACCCTGCACCGCGACTGGGCGGTGGACGGCACCACCGGTTATGAATTCATGAATCAGCTGTCATTGCTGCAACATGACCCGGACGGCGAACACGTGCTCGGTGACCTCTGGCAACGGCGCACCGAGCGCCCCGCCGCGTTCATCGAAGAGGCACAACTGGCGCGTCAGCAGATCCTCAACGGCTCGCTGGCCAGTGATTGCGAAAGCGTCGCCCAGGCCCTGCTGCAGGTCGCCCGCGATGACCTGATGACTCGCGACTTGACCCTCGGTGCGATCCGCCGGGTGTTGCAAGCGCTGATCGTGCACTTCCCGGTCTATCGCACTTACATCAGTGCGATGGGTCGCTCCGAGCAGGACGAGGTGTTTTTCCAGCAGGCCATGGACGGGGCCCGGCAAACGCTGAGCGAAGCCGATTGGCCGGTGCTCGACTGCGTTGCCGCTTGGCTAGGTGGCACGCCATGGCGGCGCAAACCGCGTGGTCGCTCGCGCAAGATCCTCAAGCATGCCTGCGTACGCTTTCAGCAACTGACTTCACCGGCAGCCGCGAAAGCCGTGGAAGACACCGCGCTGTATCGCTCGGCGGTACTGTTGTCGCGTAATGACGTTGGCTACAACACCGAGCAGTTCAGCGCCCCGGTCAGCGACTTTCATGCCGTCAATCAGCAACGGCTGGACGAGTTCCCCGACAACTTGCTGGCCACCGCGACCCACGATCACAAACGCGGCGAAGACACCCGCGCGCGTCTGGCCGTGCTCAGTGAGCGCAGCCACTGGTACGCCGAGCAGATCGAACTGTGGCGCGCCCTCGCCCGCCCGGTGCGCGTTGACGAGCAGATGCCGTCGAGCGGCGATGAGCTGATCCTCTATCAAGCGTTGCTCGGCAGTTGGCCGCTGCAACTGCGCGATGACGATCAGGCCGGGTTCGCCGATTACGCCAAACGTATCTGGCAATGGCAGCAGAAAGCCCTGCGTGAAGCCAAGTTGCAAAGCAGTTGGAGTGCGCCTAACGAAGCCTATGAAAACGCCGCGCAGGCATTCACCGAAAAACTCCTCACCGGTGAAGAAGGCGAGCTGCTGCGCGCCGCACTAAGCAAGACCGTCAACAGCATCGCCGCTGCCGGCGCCCTCAATGGCTTGGCGCAAACCTTGCTGCGCATGACCGTGCCGGGGGTGCCGGATTTGTATCAAGGTAATGAGTTCTGGGACTTCAGCCTGGTCGATCCGGACAATCGCCGGCCGGTGGATTATGCCGCTCGTGAACACGCCTTGCAGGAGCCATTGCCACCTGTGGAGTTGTTGGCGAACTGGCGTGACGGGCGCATCAAGCAAGCCTTGATCGCCCAGGTGTTGAACCTGCGTGCCGAGCATGCCGAGCTGTTCCGCCGTGGCCGCTACCAGGCCCTGGAAGTGCTCGGCAGTCAGGCGCACAACGTGCTCGCGTTTGCCCGTGAGTACGAGGGCAAGCAGGCCATCGTGATCGTGCCGATCCGTTGCGCAAACCTGCTGGAAAACGGTGCTGTACCTCAAGTCGATGCGCTGCGCTGGGGCGATACGCGGGTGGTTCTACCGTTCGCCGCCTCTGCAACAAACCTGAAGGGACTTTTTTCAAGCAGCGCAGTCACAAAAAACAGGGAGCTGAATATCAGCGACGCGCTGGGGGATGTCCCGGTCAATCTCTTTATCCAACACTTAACACAAGCATGAGTTCAGTTCAGGAGCATTGCGATGAGTACCGACGATAAACGCATTCGCGAATTCGCCTATCAAATCTGGGAATCGGAAGGCAAGCCTGAAGGGCACGAGGAGCGCCATTGGGAAATGGCGCGCAAGCTCGCTGAAGCCGAAGCGCTGGCGCCGAAGAAACCGCCAAAAGCCGCTGGCAGCAAAGCCGCGGGCAAGACTAGTGAGACCAAGGCCCCAGCCGCCAAGCCAAAACCTGCGGCCAAAGCCAAACCGGCCAGCGCTGCAAAAGTGATTCCCCCGGGTGAAAAGCCCGCTGAGAAAAAGCCTCGGGCGCCGAAGAAGCCTTCGGCGATCTGACGCTTTAACGACGATTGAACTGAATGACCGTGTGGCGGGTTCGCTCGCCACCGAGGACGCGCTCGTCCTCAAGAAACCCACCAATCCCCTGTAGGAGTGAGCCTGCTCGCGATAGCGATCTGACATTCAACATCGATGTCGCCTGATAGACCGCTATGGCGAGCAGGCTCACTCCTACAAGGGGGATGTGTAAGCCCAGAAATTACCCGTTTTGCAGGAGCAATCATGACCCGTCCAAAGAATGCCGAACCCACCGCGCACGCCGAGCCGTCGAGAATCCGTGAAGGCCTGCCCTTCCCGCTCGGTGCGACCTGGGATGGTCTGGGGGTGAACTTTGCTCTGTTTTCCGCCAACGCCACCAAGGTCGAACTGTGCATCTTCGACGATGCCGGCGAACTCGAACTCGAACGCATCGAACTGCCGGAATACACCGACGAGATCTACCACGGCTACCTGCCCGATGCGCACCCGGGGCTGATTTACGGCTACCGCGTCTACGGCCCTTACGACCCGGCCAACGGTCATCGTTTCAACCACAACAAACTGCTCATTGACCCGTACGCCAAGCAATTGGTCGGCGAACTGAAATGGTCGGAAGCGCTGTTCGGCTACACCATCGGCCACCCTGACGCCGACCTCAGTTTCGATGAGCGCGACAGCGCGCCGTTCGTGCCCAAGAGCAAAGTCATCGACCCGGCGCACACCTGGGGCAACGACCATCGCGTCAGCGTGCCGTGGGACAAAACCATCATTTACGAAACCCACGTGCGCGGCATCAGCATGCGTCACCCTTCGGTGCCGGAGAACGTACGCGGCACCTTCGCCGGGCTGATGGTCGACGATGTGCTCGAACATATTCGCAAGCTCGGCGTGTCCACCGTCGAGTTGCTGCCGATTCACGCCTTCGTCAATGACCAGCATCTACTGCACAAAGGCATGACCAACTACTGGGGCTACAACAGCATCGCCTTCTTCGCTCCGGACCCGCGTTATCTGGCCAGCGGCAAGATCGCCGAGTTCAAGGAGATGGTTGCGCACCTGCACGAAGCCAATCTCGAAGTGATTCTCGACGT
>Ga0163161_10000772_pt1 | contig 25171 bp, 19 predicted proteins | sample S45metaG_FD_129847 | JGI IMG/M metagenome (GOLD analysis project Ga0163161, IMG submission 129847) | Switchgrass rhizosphere microbial communities from Kellogg Biological Station, Michigan, USA - S4-5 metaG | ecosystem: Host-associated > Plants > Roots > Rhizosphere > Soil | place: USA... | reverse complement strand
ACTTCGTGGACCATCCGCAGCGCATCTTTCCCATCGGGCGCCTGGACAAGGACTCCGAAGGCCTGATCCTGCTGACCAGCAACGGCGACATCGTCAACGAGATCCTGCGCTCGGAGAACGGCCACGAGAAGGAATACCTCGTGGCGGTGAACAAGGCGGTGACCGATGAATTCATTCGCGGCATGGCCAAGGGCGTGCGCATCCACAACCAGATGACCGATCCGTGCCGCGTGCGCAAGATCGCGAAGTTCGGCTTTTCCATCGTGCTCAAGCAGGGCCTCAACCGGCAGATCCGCCTGATGGCCGCGGAGTTCGGTTACCGCGTGACCCAACTACGCCGCGTGCGAATCATCAACGTGAAGCTGGGCCATCTGAAGCCCGGTCAGTGGCGCAACCTGACCGAAGCCGAACTGAAGGGCCTGTTGCCGGAACGCACTCGCTGGTAGGTCCGGTCAGAATCCCCTGACATAGCGACACGAAACATGATCGCGACCGTCGGGGGCAACCCCGATGGCACGTTCTCGTGCCTTTTCGGAGACTAAGCGGGCCGACATGAAGTCGGCACCCCTGAAATTCCACATGGATGTTACCCCTACATGAAGCCGCTCCTTCGGCTGGCGTGCCTAGCAGCCCTCCTGCCCCTCCCGGTCCTGGCCGCGGAACCAACGACGGTCGACGTCTACCGCGAACTCGTCCGCCATCGCACCGCAACCCTCGGTGTCGACAAGGCCTTCGCGCGCGGCACGCGCTCGTACGTTTCCAGCTTCCTGGAAAATCCCGACTCCCAATACAGCGCCCTGCGCGACGATCCACCCATCACCAACGAAGTATGGTGGTATGACTTCGTCGACAGCCTGCCGATCGACGCGGCGAACAAGAGCCAGGCTGCCCTCGAGATGCTGCAATGGCAGGGTGGCTTCACGAAAGCGAGGATCGGTGTCGACGTGGTCGTCGACGACGCGTCGTTCGTCGCTTTCCGCAACGGCTATGTCGCCGCGAATGCGATCAAGGCTGGCGTCGATGCGGACATCTTCTGGAAGGCAAGAGACCTCAACGGCGCGATGTCCACCCTCGCCGCCGGACAGGCCGTGGCGCTACAACTGCTCCGTGACCAGGTCCGCAGTCACGCGCCCGAGACGCACGAAGCACGAGGTATCAAGGCCGAGGTCCTCGCCCGTTACCTCAAAGAAACCAATCCGGAGCGCCTCACCGAAAGCGATCTGACCTACCTCGCCGACCTGCTTCGCTTTGCGCTTTCCGACAACGCCTTCACCATCGATGCGAAAGGACGCCGACAGCTTCCGGCGGCCTATCGCGTCGCACGTGTGGCCGCAGCGTATGCCGACTCCGCCGGCTACTTCAGCCCAGGCGGGTACTGCCTGGGTAACGATCCTCGCCCGGGTTCGCCCCAAGGATCGGATGCCGCCGAATACAACATACCGCTGTGCTTCGTCGCGGCGACCGACCGCGCCGTGCAGTCGTGGTTCCGTCGCAAGATGCGCCAGGAAGAAGCCAGCGTCCATCGCGCGCATCATCGTCCTGACGAATCCGATCGACTCGTGCACTTCTGGTTCAACGCGGTTCTCACGCTGATCGACGTGGCCGGCTTCATCGAGTTCGCCGAAGCCGGACTCGTCAGCGAGCTGAGCACTGAGGGTGTCGTCACCGAAGAAGAAGCGGCCGTCGTCGACGAACGCGCCACCCAGCTGAGCTGCAGGATTCGCCCATGATGCATCGAACCTCATTCCATTGCTTTCGACTCGGCGTCTTTGCGCTAGCCCTTCTTGCCTCGGCGGCTCATGCCGGAAAGATCGACATCCAGATCGGTTTTGGCGACAACGTCGTCGCGATGCTCGACAGCGAGTCGACACTGTTCGCCGACGCGTACCGTACCGCCATGACCGACAAGGGACTCAAGTTCAACCGGGCCGGGAACAGCGTTCTCACGCGGGCCACGCAAGGGTCCACCGTAGCGCGGGTGGAGTACATCTACACCCAGAACGGCCTCGAATACTCGAAGTATTACTACGCCCGCAGCGGCCCGGCCATGGAGGTCACCTTCGACCGCATCGCTCACCGTGCGCCGGCATCGGACGGAAGCCCCGGCACGGGGGAATCGACGGCCTACGAAATCACCGACGACGACATCGCGAAAGACATCGCCGAGGGCAAGTTCTATCCACGCGACACCTCGCGCCGTACGCGCGCGCCGAACCTCAAGAAGGTGGATAACGGTGTGGTGGCCAATGACGCCAAGCATGCCGGTGATGCCGAGCTCAAGATTTTCCGGAAGATCGAGTCGGACATTGCGACGAAAGCCGTGCCACGCGGTGGAAAGCTCGTCGGCTATGTGAGCAAGGCGGTCTGTTCGTCATGCGAGAACGCAGCGAAGCTTCTGGCCGAAGCTTACGATATCGACGGAAGCCTCTATCAACTGCTCGAGAGGGGAAGCGAGCCGCCCATCGATGCCATGGCAATCGAAAGCCAGAAGTCGTCGTCTGCCCTGAAGCTAAGGCGCCAGGAGTACATAAAAACTCATCTTACCAATCGATTTGTCCCTCTCGACAGAACCGCTCGCGTCGTCCCGGACCCCATCGAACGCCTGGAAGCCGAGGAAGCTCGCGAGATGACCGCGGTGCCGTGTGGTGAATGAGATGGTACGGTGGCCGCTCGCGCTCGCGACGGCATCGTTCGTCGTCGGCGGCGGGAACGCGTACGCCACGAACACCGTGGGCGTCGATGTGTTCTCTCATCTCCAACGCGAGCGTATCGCTCGCGTTGGAGATGAGCCATTGCCGCGAGCGCAGGATCCGCTCGTGGATCAGCTGCTCATCGAGCCCTCGTCACCCTACTCGGCGACTCGGGCGGACCCCGCCTTCACCAACGATGTCGAGTGGCCCGAGGTACTGGCGCAGCTTCCGGGCAGGCTTTCCTCCGGCGAAGCTGTTGCCGTGCTCCACTGGGATCTGGGACTGACCCGCGCCCGGCCGGGTCAGGACATCCTGCCGCGCGACGGATTCCGGGATCCCTTCGTTGGCGCGAGCGCAACCAAGGCGGATGTCGACGCCGACATTTTCTGGCACATGGTGGACCTCACGGGCTTCAGGCATTCCACGAAGGCCGCGACGTACGCCGTCGCCATGCAGATCCTGCGCCGACAGCTTCTCGAATCCGATCCTGGCCGCCAGGCCTCCCTGGGCATCGACGGGGAGGTGTTCCGCCGCGTGATGAAAGCGGTCCATCTCGATCAGGTAACCACCTACGACATGGAATACCTTGCCACGCTCGTACAGCACCGCCTGATTCATTGGCAAGTGGGCGATCGTGCAACGACGGGCGCGCGAGCACTTCCGACGGTATTCCGCGTTGCGCGTGTCGCCGCCGCGTATCGCGACGCGCAGGGTTATCTCAACGGATATCCGTGCAACCCTGCCGCGACGCCCCGCGTCGGCACTGCGGGCACCGGGGCGGAAGAAGATGACCGCCCCCTGTGTTTCGTCGCGGCGACCGACCGCGCCGTTCATCGCTGGTACGTGGACGAATCGGACCGGCAGGCGCGCTGGGTGCCTGAGCGCGAAGCGGATGGCATCGGGCGCCTGGCCGGGTTCCTGTCCGCCGTACTCGTCCTCCTGGACCTCGCACCCATCGTCGAAATGTTCGAAGCCGTTGCCGCCGACGATCTCGTGACGGCGAAGTTGTTCACGTCCACCGAGGCCGACGTAGCCGCCGAGCGGGCCGATCGGCTCTTTTGTCCGTTGCCCGAGTGACCCCTCATGCGCCCACGTCTGTTCGTCACCCTCTCGACCGCCGTTGTCATGTCCACCACCCTGCCCGCGCGTGCAGCGGGAACCGTCGAGTTCGAACGCATCACCCTCGACGAGGGCAATGTCACCGCCTTCCTGGAAGCGACCAGCCAGCACTATGTCGACGCCATGCGCGCACTGATCAATGAGCGCTATCGCGATGAGTATCGAGCCATTCGTTGGGAAGCACTCGAAGAGGCGATGCGTGGTGCGTCGGTCGCCCGACTCGAATACCACTTCACCGTGAACGGCTTCCCGAACGTACGCGTCTACCACGCCATGGGCGGACGGTCGCTCAGCTCCATTGCCCAGTCGATCTTCGAAGGACCGACACGACCCGGTACGCCGGACAGTCCGCTCAGTCCGACCGATTTCGATGACGAGAGCGAGTCCGCCGCAACGAAATTGCCTGTGATCGAGGAGGCGGCGGTCGACCTCGCCGATAGCCGCTTCTACATGGGATTCGGCGACGTCGGCGTCAGGGCGCCCGTGATGGCCCGCGGATCATCGGTTCTCGACGCTTTCGTCGTGGCCGAAAAGGATCGCCTGTTCGATCCGGAGTTCAAGGCATTGCGATCCATCGAGAAAGATTTGCAGGACCAGGTGGTGCCACGAGGGGGAAGCATTCGCGGCAGCGTCAGCGAGCTGGTCTGCACGTCATGCGAAGGTGCCATGAAGCGCTTCTCGGAAACCTACGCCATCGATATACGCTTGTCACATCTTTACCCATCCATGCGCGGCGCGGGACTGGACGAACTGGTCGCCTCGGGCAAGGCACGCCTGAGAGGAAGCCTGCTCGTCGATGCCACCACCGATCGCCCCTTGCTTGCATCCGACCTCTTGCACGGCGCCCGCGAAGGCCAGATCAGGCGGTCGTTGAGTCCCCGTGCCATGGGGCGGTCCTTCAAGCGCATGCCCTGGTCCCGACGTTCGTTCCGGCTGAACCCGATCCGCCTTCCACGGTTGTCGGAAGGCTCGTCCGAGGGATCTCCGCCTTCCCGACCGCGGACGCCGAAGGACCCCGCAACCGGCTGCTGAGCGGGCAGGACAGCGCCCTCCGACCCGCCGTGCGATCATAGGCGAATGAATGCCTTCGCCCAGACCACGCTTTCCCCCGCCCTCCTCGCCGCCGTGGAATCCCTCGGCTACACGGAGATGACACCCATCCAGCGGGAAAGCCTGCCGTCGATCCTCGAGGGCCGCGACGTGATCGCCCAGGCACGCACGGGCAGCGGGAAGACCGCCGCTTTCGGCCTGGGCCTTCTGCAGCAACTCGACCTGACGCAGATCCGGCTGCAGGCCCTGGTGCTGTGCCCGACCCGGGAGCTCGCCGACCAGGTGAGCAAGGCGATCCGCCGCCTCGCCGTCAACCTGCCCAACGTCAAGCTGCTGACCCTGTGTGGCGGCATGCCGCTGGGTCCGCAGCTCGCCTCGCTGGAGCACGATCCACACATCGTGGTGGGTACGCCCGGACGGGTGCAGGAACACCTCAAGCGTGAAAGCCTGCACGGGGGCGGCATCAAGGTGCTGGTACTCGACGAAGCCGATCGCATGCTCGACATGGGTTTCGAGGAGGCGATCGACGACATCGTCAAGCGCATTTCGAAGCACCACCAGACCCTGCTTTTCTCCGCGACCTACCCGGACGCGATTCGCGCCGTCAGCGGTCGCGTGCAGCGTAATCCGGTCACGGTCACCGTGGAGGAAAAGCACGACGAGAACACCATCGAGCAGCGCATGATCGAGGTCGAGCCCATGAACAAGCCCGATGTCCTGTCGCGCATCCTCACTCACGAAAAGCCCGATGCGACGCTGGTGTTCTGCAACATGCGCAAGGATACCGAGACCCTGGCGGCGGAACTCGACCGTCGCGGCTTCTCACCCCTCGCCCTGCATGGCGACCTCGAACAGCGTGACCGCGACGAGGTGCTCGTCCGTTTCGCCAATCGCAGCTGCAACATCCTCGTCGCGACCGACGTGGCGGCGCGTGGCCTGGATATCATCGACCTGCCGCTGGTGGTCAGCTACGACGTCGCACACGATGCCGACACCCACACGCACCGCGTCGGTCGCACCGGGCGTGCCGGCGCGAAGGGGCTGGCCATCACCCTGGTCGGTTCGCGCGAGCAGCCGAAGATCCGTGCGATCGAGGAGCGCCTCGGCGGACCGATGCTGCGTTATCCCGCCAGGCCCATGGGCGATGGCCGCAAGGTGCTCAATCTTGCGGCCATGAAAACCCTGGTGATCGACGCAGGCAGGCAGGACAAACTTCGCCCCGGCGATATTCTCGGCGCGCTCACCGGCGACGCTGGCCTCGAAGCGAAGGACATTGGCAAGATCGATGTGTTCGCCACCCGTGCCTACGTGGCGATCCGCCGTGACCTCGCCAACAAGGCACTGGAGCGACTGCGCGCCGGCAAGATCAAAGGCCGGAACTTCCGCGTGCGCCCTCTCAGCTGAATCTGGCTACGGCGCCGTCAGCGCCGCGTCGAATCATCGAGGAGAACACACGGAACCGGTCGCTTCATCGTCCGGAATTGGGGCCTCGGGAACGGGTGACGTCGTCGGATCGGGCGCCGTCAGCATGCTGACCAGATCGCTGATGACTGCCTCGCGCGCCTGGCGAAGCGCCATCCACGCGGGGGTCCTCAAGCCATCCTCATTGGCCCCGTGAATGTAGTTGACATGCACCTCTGACAGCGTCTCGGCAGCGAACTGACGCATCGCCGCACTGCATGAGTCACAGGGCTGTTTGCTCACGAAACCGAGAAGGTGTCCTCTGGGTTCGACCAGGCCGGATTCGATGTCCCGCGTTATCGATTGAAGTACCTTGATCTCGGCGTCGTTCCCGCGATTGGGCAGCGAGCGGACGTGCGGAGCCGCGGTGACCAGGGAGTCCTGGGCAGCGCCCGCCGACGCGTGCCGGACGACATCATCCGTCGGGAAATAATCGGCATCGGTTTTTTGAGGCCTGACCAGCCCCGGCTCACGCGCATCGATGTACGTCTCGAATGGGCGACCCGATGCCGCGAGATAAATGCGACTATGGCGCACGCCATCGACCTCGTAGCTGTACTCGAAATAGGCGAAGGTGGCCCTGCGCAGTTGGGTTTGAAACCTGAGCAATGCCCGTCGCGAGAGCGGGCCGTCATGCTGCCGGGACGCATCGATAAGCCAGCCAGCCATCGCGTTGGCATAGTCGTTAAGCGCGACACCCAGCCAGGTCATCATCATGTGATCGTCGTCGTTCTCTACAGGGAGTTCGGTCACTCCCGCCGACGGCGGTGGATCGGCTGCCGCGGGAAGCGCGCTGCCGAGACATGCCGTGAACAGTGCGGCCAGGCATGCACGCTTCCATCGCGATCCGTGAGTCGTCATAGTTCGTCCTTGCAAGTGAGGCGCATCGCGCGCCGGGTTGCTTCCGATGCGTCGCGGTACGACAGATCGCCCGCGGTGAGCAGCGTGTTTGCAACTTTCGCTTCGATAACTTCCTTGTGCGCAGCGACCTCTACCGCGGCCGGTCGGGTAATCCCGATCCACCCCTGCCTGCTGGATCTCAAGGGCACGGCCATTCGCGCGACCATGTCGCCTCCGGTCTGCGCTAGCGAACGCGCGACGGTCAACTCGTCGTTCAGCTGTCTCACGTACCACGTCCTGACAGCACGATCGATCGCATCGCGAAAGCACAAAGGACGCCGGTCCAAACCACCCATGCCTGCATTCGCGGGGTCGTAACGGTAAGCGTCGAGACAGGGATTCGTGCTGTAGCCAGCTCGCTCCCGGTACGCCGCCGCGGCACGGCCGACCCGGAATACCACTGGCAGTTCGCGCATGCCGTAAGCGCTCCGATGGCCGACGTCCCACGTGGCCATCTCTCCATCGAGGAACTGGATGAGGTAATGAAGATCGAAGTCACTCAGTGTCGTGGCGTCTTTGGCATGGACGAAATGGTCGATCACGTCCTCCCGCAGGCCGAGATCCTTCCAGCGCGGCCGCGGCGTGGATGCCAGCTTTGCGCGCAGGACCTGCGCCGCTGAGGCATACGTCCCGGCGATGGCGGGATATCCGGGACCCACGAGGCCAAACGCCCGGTCGTAGATGTCCGGTTCAATCCCTGCCTTCATGGCATTGGCGCCGCCTGGGTGATCGAGCCCGTCAGGCAGCCAGTGGATGTCGTACCCCATCCGGGCCTTCGTGAAACCGAGGTCCCACACTTTCATCTTGTGGAGGTCACGTTGATTGATCGGATGCTCGACCGTGGAGACACTGTCGAGGACCCGGCGCGTTGGCGCGTCAGCGTCGGCAAGTGGCGTCACCACTTCGCTGGCATACGGAAAATCGAGCCGACTCAGCACATATCGCTGGTAGCCCTGGTCGCTGACACTTTCGATGTATTCGGCACTCCTCCCTTCTTTCGAATATTCGCGGATAAGATCGGTGATCGGATCCACGACATGCGTCGTCGCATGAGCAGGGAGGACGGCTGCACCGACGACGGCCGCGAAGACGGCACGCCACGGCGACGATGGATAGTGTGAATGTCTGAACATGTCGATGACGTTCCGCTCAAGGAACGCACATTGCACGCGATGCGCGTGTCGCTATCCAGAAGCGATACCCACGCGTCTTCGACGGTCCATCCGCGTTGGCTGGACGGCGAAGAACCAGATCAGGTGTAGGTCGACGGCCTTATGTGCCGCGTGGTTTCGCACGGTGAGTGGCGACGGCCGTCCAGGGATCTTCCGGCCAGGGATGCTTTGGATAGCGCCCTTTGAGTTCTTTCTTCACTTCCGGATACGTCCGGTTCCAGAAACCGGCGAGGTCCTGTGTCACCTGGATGGGACGACCGGCAGGCGACAAGAGGTGCAACATGACCGGCATGCGCCCGTCGCCGACGCGCGGTGTGTCGGCAAGGCCGAACAGTTCCTGCAGCTTCACGGCGAGCACCGGCGGCGCGCCCGGATCGTCGTCGCGCGTTCCGTATTCCAGGCGGCGTGTCATGCCGCTGGGGACTTTCAGTTCTTCCGGGGCATGCGCGTCGAGCGCACGGCGCTGCTCGTAGTCGAGCATGGATGAGAGCGCTTCTGACAGCTCCGCTGCCTGCAAGGCCTCGAGCCGACGCTTGCCCGAGAGATACGAGGACAGCCACGACTCGAGCGATTGCAACAACGTGGCATCGGCGACGTCGGGCAGGTGCAACTCGGGTCGCCACACACGCAATGCGCCGATGCGTGCACGCAGCCGACGCGCGTTGTCGCTCCATGGCAAGCTGCCGATGCCCCGCGCACGGATGCCCGCCAGCAGCGCGGGCACGGCATCGTCACCCCTGAGCGGAATGGCTTTACGCGACATCACCAGGGCGTCGAAGCGTCGTTCTTCGAAGGCCTCGGCGATCTGCCGCTCGTCGTCCCATCGCATGACCCGCTCGGTGACGAAGCGATCCGCGTGGTCGCGCTCGAGTACGTCCGGGTCGAAAGGCGCCGCGGCGAAGACGAGGCTGTCGCGCGCGTCGAGGCGCAGGTCGAGGATGACCAGCCACGGCTCGCCAAGCAAGGCACTCGCTTCATGCAAGCGGGCACCACGGCCGTTGGCCAGTTGATAGCGCATCGGCTGGCCTTCATCGCGACGTGCGACGCGATCGGGAAACGCGTGCACGAGGAGGTCACCGACGGCGTGTGAATCCGGCACGCCGCTGGCAGACGATCGAACCTCCAGACGCCTTCGCCATCCCGCCGATGCCTTCTCGATCGCGGCGAGTGCGCCGATGTCCGCCGACCCCGCACGCGCGCCACGCGCGCCGGCATCGCGCCAGAGATGCAAGGCGGCCACGCGCTGGCGGAAGTCATCGGTGCGCCCCTGCTCACCCCGCAGCGGCGAACGGGCTTCGGTCAGCGCGAGCAGGTCGGCGACCAGGGCGCGGCGCTCCGGGGCGGCGCGCAAGGCGGCGGCAGCCAGGCGCGGTGTCGCGCCGAGCGCCAGCATGTCGCGACCAAGGCGCGTGATGGCGGACGCTTCGTCGAGCGCGCCGAGGCGACGTAGCAGATCGCGTGCCTGGCCCATGGCGCCGGCCGGCGGCGCATCCAGCCAGGGCAGGTTGTCGCTGCCCCACCCCGCCAGTTCGAGCGCAAGACCGGAGAGCTCGGCCTGCTCGATTTCCGCGGTGCGCGACGGCTCGAGACGGCGGCTTTGCGGCCAAAGTCGATAGGCGGCACCCTCCGCGACACGACCTGCGCGACCCGCGCGCTGATCCGCCGATGCCTGCGAGATAGGAACGGTTTCCAGTCGCGTGAAGCCGGATTGCGGATCGAAGCGCGGTTCGCGCGCGAGACCCGCATCGACCACGGCGCGGATGCCCGGCAAGGTCACGCTCGATTCGGCGACATTGGTGGCGAGCACCACGCGACGCACGCCGGCATCCGCCGGTGACAGCGCGAGTTGCTGCTCGGCCAGCGAAAGCTCACCGTGCAGGGCGACGACCTCGAGATCGTCACCCTGTTTTTCCAGCATGCCGCGCGCTCGCTCGATCTCACGCCGACCGGGAAGAAAGGCGAGCACGTCGCCGGGATGCTCACGCAACGCCTGGAGCACGGTACGCGCAAGATGCTGCTCGATCGTCTCCTGCGGCCGCGCGGGCGTATGCGTGATCGACACGGGGAAGCTTCGGCCGGGACTGCTCACGCGGGGCGCATCGAGCCATCGCGCCACGCGCTCGCCGTCCAGCGTCGCCGACATGATCAGGAGGCGCAGATCCGGGCGCAGGCTGGACTGGACGTCGAGCGCGAGCGCCGCACCCAGGTCGCCTGCCAGATGCCGCTCGTGGAACTCGTCGAACAGGATCGCACCGACGCCTTCCAGTCCCGGATCCTGCTGGATCATTCGCCCGAGAATGCCTTCGGTAACCACTTCGATGCGCGTACGAGACCCCACGCGGGACTCGAAACGGATGCGGTAACCCACCGTTTCGCCGACTTGCTCGCCGAGCTGCGCCGCCATGAAGGCCGCGGCGGCGCGCGCGGCGATGCGTCGCGGTTCGAGCACCACGATTCGCCCCCCGGACAGCCAGGGCGCATCGAGCAGGGCCAACGGCACCTGCGTCGTCTTGCCTGCACCGGGCGGCGCTTCGAGCACGAGTCGTGGGCGCTCGGCCAGGGAAGCGAGGATGTCGGGAAGGAGCGGAGTGATCGGGAAGACGGGAGTCATGCGCCGGCTATGTTACGCAAGCCGGCGCAGGATCGCCCCTTTCCTAGCTCGCGCCAGCCGATTCGACGGAAGCCACGGCGGCCTTGCCGTCCTTCGGCACGACCGTGCCGAAAGGCTTGAGGGAGCGGAAGCGCTGGCGATAGTCGTCCGAAATACGCTTTGCATCGTCGGCATTGGCGATCACCCTGGGCGTAATCAGCACGATCAGCTCCGTCCGCATCAGGTCTTCGCTACGGCCGCGAAACAGGGCACCCAGCCAGGGTATCCGCGACAGGCCGGGCACACCGGCGTGTCCACGGCTGTCACGCTGCCGGATCAACCCACCCAGCAGGACCGTCTGCCCGCTCTGCACGGCGACCTGCGTGTCCAGCTTCCGCTTGGCGATCGAGACGTTCTGACCAGGCGCACCATCATCCGCCCGGCTCACCTCCTGGGCCACGTCCAGATAGACCATGCCACCCGGGTTGACGCGAGGGCGCACCTCGAGGATCACACCCGTGTCCTTGTAGGTAACCTGCCCGACTTCCTTGCCACCCAGCGATGGATTGACGAACGTCTGGGTGACGGGGATCTGGTCGCCTACCTGGATGCGGGCCTTGTGGTTATTGACCACTACGAGAGAGGGCGCGGAGAGTGTCGTCGTGTTCCCGCTGGTTTCCATCGCGCGCAGGGCGACCTGGACATTCTTGTTCACGAAAGAATAGAAAAACGTATCGGGGCTGAGTGGCTTCACTGCCGCGCTGCCAAGCGCCCATTGTTGTTTGTTGCCTGGCTGGCTCACTGCCCCGTTACCACCGGCCAGTCCCTCCAGGTACCACTGCACACCGAAACGGAAGTTGTCGCGAAGGACCACTTCCAGGATTCGGGTTTCGATCTGCACCTGCAACGGAATGGCATCGAGTCGCTCGATGGCCCGGCGGATATCGGCCCACTGCGACGGCCGTGCGTGAACCATCAGCTGGTTGTTTGCATCGACGGCGGTGATACGGATGCGCTGAGCGTGGCCAGCCGACGATGTCGCGTCTGGCGCCTGGAAGAACGAAGCGTCGCTGTCGGCGGCCTCCGAGTCGGCCGCATTGTCCGTCGTGCCGAAGCCCGACTCTCCCTCACCCAGGGGCGCACCGAGTGCGGTACCGGTGAGTCCGGGAACGATCGGTGCCTGTGGCGCATCTCCACTGACGGCGCCGCCGAATATATTACCAACGTAGCGCGCGACATCCGACGCCAGCAGGTTACGTACGTCGTAAACGAATAGCCTTGGCTCGTTACCGCCGCCGCGATCGATACGTTCGATCCACCCGCCGACCTGTTCGATGTGATCGGCTTGCGTCGAGATCACGACGATCGCATTGGTCCGCTCGATGGGAATGAAACGGATGAGCCCCGCGACCGGCGCACCACTCTTCTGGCCGAATACCGATTCGAGCGCGGGCATCAGTTCCGCGACGCTGGCATTGCTCAATCCGAAGACACCCACGGACATGCCGCTCACCCAATCGACATCGAAGGTATCGATGGTCTTTGCCACATTGTCCAGCTCGTCGCGCGTACCCGCGACGACGAGGACGTTGCGCGCGGGATCGGCCAGGAGGATGGAGTCCGCGGTCGCGAAGGGCGTGAGCAGCTTGACCATTTCCGGTGCCGCGACAAAACGCAGTGGGAAAAGACGCGCGCTGAGTCCGTCACGGGGAGCATTCGCACCGAGGCTGGGCGCAAGCTTGCCGGCAACGGCTTGCACCGTCGGCACGATCGTGTACCGGCCGTGCTCACGGATCAGGGCGTTCCCTGTCCACGAGAGCAGGTTTTCAAGGATTGGCAACGCATCCTCGCGTTTCACCGGCTTGGATGTGGAGAACGACACCGAACCGCGAACCCCCGGCGCCAGCGAATAGTTAGCGTCGAGAAGGTCGCCGAGGATCGCCTTGACGACCGCCTCGACCGGCTGATCTTCAAAATTCAGCGTTACCGCGCCTTCTCCCACAGCAGCCGGGCGCGGCTCCTTCAAGGGCTGCGGTCGAATGAAACGACCGGTGCCATGACTGATCTCGCGCTGCGCGGGGGAACCGTCCGTCGCTGGTTCCGCACCGGACGTCAATGGCAGGGTCGAAGGGACCGCTTCGTCGAGGCCCGCGAGCGCCTCGCGTTGAATGTCACCGTAAGTGGATCGTTTCGTGTGCGGAGCACAGCCGGTCGCCAGCATGGCCGCCGCGACGGCGATGCCGAGGTTGAGTCGCTTCATGTTGTCCTTCCTTCCGTGGCGGGCGCTTCATGCGCCCTACTGCGAGTCCTGCGCTTGCTGCCGCTGTTGTTGTTGCTCCATGCGGCGCTTCTGTACAGCTTGTTTCAAGGCTTCGATCCTGGCCTGCTGAAGTGCGCTGTCGTCTTGCCGCGGCGGGGTATCGCGCGCTGGTGCGGCAGGAGGATGCGGCAACGCTGGGCCGGTCATCCCGGTACCGGAGACCTGCTCCACGTGCACGCCACTGCCCGAAGGCGCCGGCGTGTTGCGCGGCGGTTGCGACGGCTGCCCCGGCGCCGTTGCGCCGCCGCGCGACGCATCTTTCGTCAGGGCTTCGGGTGCTGCGACCTTCAACGTCAGCTCGCGCCGCTGGCCGCCGTTGTCGAAGATGGCGCTGCGGGGAGTCAGCGAGGCCAGCGTCCAGTGCCCATCCGCCAGGGGGGAACCCTCCTTGACGCGCACCGTCAAGTCCTTGCCGCGATCTCGCAGCAAGGCCATGCGCAGGCCCGAGGTCATGATGATGCCCGTGAGTTCGAGATCACCGATGTTGCTCGACGAATCGTCGGTGTCCGCCGCAGCCGGCGGCTTGCGATCGGCCATGAAGAGAGGCCGCTGCCAAACCTCCGCATAGCCGTTCAACGGTGATGTCGGCGGCATCACGGCGGCTCGCAATGGCGGCAAGGCTTCCGGCGGCGCCGGATCGTCCCAGCGGACGCCTTGCCCGATGCCCATGACGAACGACGCAGCAGTGCATCCCAGGGCGAGCGCGACGATGGCCAGGACCGGGGTCAGTCGACGTTGACCGGCGGCATTCATGTGGCCGCCTTCGCCGCACGAGCGGCATGGATGTATCCGGACACGGTGAACTGCACTTCCATCGGCGCAGCGGCACCCGACCGCGCGGCGACCGGATTGCGGTAGATGCTGAAGTCCTCAATGAAGAGGTACGGCGTCTCGTCCTCGATATCGTGGAGCACGGCTGTCATCGGCTGCATCTGACACCGCAGGCTGATATTCACGGTGACCTTCCGGTAGGGATCGCCCGCCTTCTCCTGGCTCGGCACAGGCATCTTCTGCACGACATCGCAGGCGCCGTCTTCCTTATGTGCGGCCGCGACATCCACGATGCGTTGCATGAGGCCCGCGGCGGCGGCGTTCGTGTCGTCGCCGGCGAGGAAGGCATCGCTCCGGGTCTGGCCCTGCTCCAGTGTGGCCAGACGCTTCTCCAGTTGGGGGCGTTCGGCGATGGCAGCGGCGTAACGGCGTTGCGTGTCGCGCAGATCGTCCATGTCGGCGGCAATCGCCAGTTGCGGGGCGACGAACCACCAGTGGACCAGCGCGAAGTAACCGATCGCGACAGCGACGACCAGCAGCACGATCGCGGCGACGCGGGACTCAGCGGGCTTCATTCGCACGGGCGTCCTCCTTCGGTGCGGCAGTGGCGGCTGCGGCAGCCGCCTTCGTCGACGCGGATGCGGGTGCCGGGGCGCTCGTCGCCTTCGCAGGCGCTGCGGCGACGGGCTTCGGCATCAGTGCCTTCGCCTGCATATAAAAGCGTTCCTTGCCGGAAGTGGGGTCGGCCTGGATGGTGCCCTGGAAGCTCGGCTCACCGATACTGCGGGCACCCTTCAGCGCGTCGATGAGACGGGCCGCCTGGGGACTCTGGCCCTGGAAGCCGATCTGGCCGGTCGCATTGAGCGTGAACCGCTCCAGCCAGGTGTCGTCGGGCAGGCGATGGGTGAGTTCATCGAGGACGGGCAGGATCGAGGGCGATTCGCTCTTGCGACGCACGAGGAAGCCCGAGGCACCGACACTGTCCATGAGCCGCTGACGCAGCGCCTTGACCCGCTGCGCGTCGGATTGCATGGCCTCGACATCGGCGCGCATGGTATCCAGCGCGACCTGGCGGTTGTGCAACCACGCCGCCATGGCACCGAGCAGCAGAAGCACGATGGCGGCGACGAGTGCGAGGTTCAGCCGACGTCGGCGATCGACCCGTCGTGGCGCGCGCGACGGCGGCAAGAGGTCCACGCCGGCCAGCTGGTAGCCGAGCGGCACATCGACCCGGTCAGGGGCGACCCGGAGCGCCGTGAGTTCGTCGAGCAAGGGATCGAGGGACACGCGGGGCGTCGCCGCGAGTTCGGCGACAAAGCGCCCCTCCGGGCCGCCCTCCCCCAGCTCGCGCACGCCGAAGTGGACGTCTTCGGCACGGAAGGGTGTCTGTCGGTCGATGTCGTAGCCGACGACCTGGCGCAGGTTATCGCGCGCGGCGATCGGCAACACGAGGCGACGCCGGAGTACCTGGGCCGCCGGCATGAGCAGGGCGATACGGCGATCGGCGGGGTCGCACTCGCCCAGTGCACGCGCCAGCAGGGCAGCGCGATGATCGACGGTGTCGGTGTCGTGGGCGTCCGCGATGGACAGGCTCTCGCCCGCTCGCCGCAGCTGCCACACACCGTCGCCGCGCTCGAGGACGTACCAGCGCTCGCCACCGGCGAAGGCCTGCCGCCAGCGGACGGGCAGCAGCGCCGACAACTCGCCACCCCACCAGCGCAGAAAGCCCGGCAGCGCGCTGCCGCGCCAGGCACGGCGCAGACGGTCGAGCTGGAGTTGGGAGGCGTCCTGCAAAGCGGTCATTCAACATCTCCTTCGCGCCAACGCAGTATCGCGTAGGGCTGGTTACCGGATCTTATCCCACGTAGTCGGATGGTCGATGTAAGGAAACTACGGGTCCCGTCGTCAAGGATGGCCTCCGCACGTATCGTGTGCGTGACACCGTTGCCGCCGGCGACCGACGCGCCATTGACCTGACTGCGGGTCGCCAGGATCGCCGCGGCACCGGCTTCGCCCAGACCGGGAATCGACGCCAGCGCGAGTGGCTGCGCGTGTTCCGTATTCGGTCGCTCACGGCCCGACCAGATGGTCAGCACCGGTGCGACAGCGGTCCAGATCGACGGATCCATGCCGAGCACCATCCGCGCTTCCTCGACCGTGGCAAACGGGCCGTTTCGCGGGCCGTAACCGAGGCCCGCAGCGTCGTACTGGGGCTTCTTCGCGCCGTTGGGCGACGCGGCGTCGCCGGGACGGCGCCAGTCCTGGATCGCCGCGGACAAGCTCTTTGCCTTGTCGTCGTTGGCACCGGCGGCCTTGAACAAGCCGGTCAGTACCTGATCGGAGGCAGCGTTGAGATCCACCTTGCCGTCTTCGTCGACCACGGTGATGTTGACGGTGGCATCGTCGAACACGAACACGTACGGTCGCCCATCGGCGATCCAGCGTGCGTCGGGATCGGTCGTCTGCAAGCCCTCGATGGCGCGGACCATACCCGCCTCCGCGGCGTAATGGGCACGCGTCTGCGCAAACTGGTAACGCGCCTGCAGGCCTTCGGTTCGCGCCAGCGCGGCGAAGCCGCCCAGCATGATGGCCAGTAGCGTGCAACCCCACAGGACGATGAGCAGCGCAACCCCGCGTGTACGTGCACGATTCATCGGACCACCGGCCCGCGTGTGCCACGCGTCAGCGAAAGACCATTGCGGGCGGCCGATGCATCGATGCGGATCGGTGCGACCAGGGTGGGGAACAGCACGTTGCCGCCTACCTCGAGTTCGATGCGGACCAGCGACGGCGTTCGACGACCGTCGTCCCAGCTGTCCTGCCAATCGCCGGGGCGATTCTGGTCGTCCATGCCGCGATAGGAGATCGCTCCCTTCCGAATGCCTCGAAGCAGGACCTGGGGCTCGCCGATCGGCTGGGGCGCACCGCCGTCCGGGGGCAGCATCGCGAGCGTCACTTCAAGACGAAGGCTTTGGCGGCCGTCGTCGACCAGGGCGACGGTCTGTAGCTGCGGTCCCAGTTTCGACAGATAACCCGGCATGGGTGCGACATACCGCAACGTGCGCGAGGTACCGGAGAACACGATGGGCTCGCCATCGTCGGTCTCATCGAAGGGCACGGCGAGCGCCTGGGCCAGTTCGCTGCGGAGGAATCCCTGCGCGGAGCGGATCTCGTCCATGCGTTCGATCGCCTGATCGCCACTGCGCACGATGCGCGATGCCGTGCTGATGCCCGAATACACGCCGAGCAAGACGAGCGACAGCAAGGCCAACGCGGCGAGTACTTCCATCAGGCTGAAGCCGTTCGTGCGCCTCATGGCGAACCATCCGTGTTCGCGCCACCCATGCGCAGCGTGGAAAACCGCGCATGACGCACGTTGTCGTCCGTTCCCCACATGACGTCCAGGTCCAGTCGATACACGCGGCTGGCGACGACACCATCCGTCGGGGGTTTCGCGTCGGGCGTGACATAGCGGGTCACGTTCATGTGCCAGCGATAGGTATCGTCGAAGCGGCCGTCGCTGTCGCCCTCGCGCAACGGCTCCATGACGAAAGCACCATCGAGCAGCGTGCGTGCTCGCAGCGCCGCCTGGGTGCGCTCGTTGGCACGGGCCGTGAGGCTCATCGAACTGCCTGCGACCTGCATGAGCGCGGCGAACGCGATGGCGAGGATGGCGATGGCAGCGATGATTTCGAGCAGGCTGAAACCGCGCTGGTTCCCGGGGCGTGTCACTTCGAGTCCACCACGCTCACCGCGCCGGTGAGCCATGCCACGTTGACGTGCCACTCGCGGGTGCCGCGCGTCAGCGTGACCCGGCCACCCGTCGAACTGCCATCGGGAAAGAAGCGAATGCGACCCGTGGTCGCGTTGGCCTGGTCCTCGCGCGCACTGGTGATCGCGACGCGCATGTCCTTGGGCAAGGCCACGACCGACTTGCCTGGCGGCTTATAGGACGAGGCTGACGTATCCACTTCAAGGGCCAGGCTTTCGCCCTTGACGATCGACTGCGCGCGCGTCCAGCGCAAGGCAGCGGCCAGCTCGCCACTTGCCGCGTTGACACGCGCGCTGGCAAGGCCCTGGGTAATCGGAATCGACACCGCCGCCGCCGCGATCGCGATCAGCAGGATCACGGCCAGCATTTCGAACAGCGTGAATCCGCGCGTATGCATGGCCGTGCAGGTCGCTTACTGCCAGTTACCGACGTCGGCGGAATAGCCGTCGCCGCCGGCCTTGCCGTCCTGGCCATAGAACACCAGGTCGAAGCTGCCGTGTTCACCCGGGTAGCGATAGCCGAAGGCATGGCCCCACGGATCCTTCAGGTCCGATTCCTTCGCATACGGGCCCTGCCAGTTCTGCGCGTCGCCCGGTTTGGCAACGAGGTCGCCCAGTTCGTGCGGCGGGGCGCCATTGTCGAGTGCGTAGTTTTCGACCTTCTGGCCGAGGGTGACCAGCTGGGCCTTGCCCGCGCCGTACTTGCCCTTGTCGACGTTCTTGCCGACCTGGGTCACGACGATGGCGCCGATGATGCCGATCAGGACGATGACGGCGAGCATTTCGAGCAGCGTAAAGCCGCGGGATTGGCGGGGTCGAAGCGTACGTGTCACGCGCATGGCAGAGCTCCTTGGAACGAATACGGTCAGTTGATGTTGCTGGTGAGACTGAGCAGAGGCAGCAGGATCGCCGCCATGATGAAGGCAACCATCACCGTCATGACGATGGTCAATGCCGGGACAAGGGCCGCGAGGAGGCGATCGATGGCTCGCTTGGCTTCGATGTCGAAGGTGTCGGCGACCTTGAGCAGCATGGTGTCCAGCGCGCCGGCTTCCTCACCCACCTGGATCATCTGCAAGGCAAGGCGGGGAAACCGCTCCGTCTGGGCGAGCGAACCACCGAGTCCCGCGCCGCCCTTGACCCGTTCCGCCGCCTGTTCGAGCGCGAGGTCGAGTGCACGGTTACCGGTCACCTGCCGGGCGATGGCCAGGGACGACAGCAGGGGTACGCCGTTCTTCAACAGCGTGCCGAGGGTACGCGCGATGCGTGCCGTTTCCACCTTGAGCAGCAGGGGGCCCGATACCCGCATCGTGAGCAGGCGTGCATGGAAGGCCAGCTTGGCATCCGGGTCGCGAAGGCGCAGACGCACGAAGACGCCGAAGACGAACATCGCCAGGGCCAGAGCCCACCACCAGTCGCTGATCACCGTGCCGAGGGCCAGAACCACCTTGGTAATGAGCGGGATCGGCACCTGCATGTCGGCGAAGATCGGCACGAACTGCGGAACGACGTAGGCGAGCAGCAGGACCAGCGAGCCAAGCACGCCAACCATGAGGAAGGCAGGATAGATCAAGGCATTGATGATGCTGCCGCGCAGGGCCTGCGCCCGTTCGAGATAGTCGGCGAGCCGGCGCAGCGTCTCGTCGAGCGAACCACCCGCTTCGCCGGCCCGCACGAGGCTGACATAAAGGCGAGGAAAGACACCATTCTCTTCGTCCAGCGCCGTCGACAGTGTCGTGCCGCCGCGCACCCGGTCGCGCACGCGTTCAACGAGGTTTTTCGCGCGTTCGCCTTCCGGCAGATCCAGCAGGATACCCAGTGCGCGATCCAGCGGCTGGCCGGCGCTGAGCAGCGTCGCGAGCTGGTGCGTGAACTGGGCCAGCTGATCGCCGGTAAAAACGCCTTTGCGGAACAGCGCCGCGAAGCCGCCACCGCTCGCCGCGCCCTCGGCGGGCGCAGCTTCCAGTGGCGTATGGCCTTGGTCCTGAAGACGTGCGACCACGTCTTCCACGGACGCGGCTTCCATTCGGCCGGTGAGCGCTTCGCCGGCGGCGCTGATAGCTCGGTAACGGAACTGGCTCATGGCAGGGCCTAGGATTCCTGGGTAACGCGAAGGACTTCTTCAATCGTAGTGACGCCCGCCACCGCTTTGGCCAGGCCGTCTTCGTACATCGTGCGCATGCCTTCGGCACGCGCCAGCCGCTCGATCTCGCCAGCGTCGGAACGCTGCATCACCAGGCGACGCAGCGGATCGCTCATCACCAGGAATTCCATGATGGCGCGGCGGCCACGGTATCCGGTTGGATTGGTCGCACTGGTGCCGGGCTTCCACAGCCGGATCGGTCGCTCGTCGGTGTATTTGTGCAGTTCGAACTGCTCGACGACCTCGGGCAACGCTTCGTAGGGGATCGCCGTTTCCGGATCCAGGCGACGCACCAGTCGCTGGGCGAGAATGCCATTCACCGTCGAACCGAGCAGGTAGTCTTCCACGCCCATGTCGAGCAGGCGCGTGATGCCGCCGGAGGCGCTGTTGGTATGCAGCGTGGACAGCACCAGATGTCCCGTCAGGGCGGACTGAATCGCGATGCGGCACGTTTCCAGGTCGCGCATTTCGCCGATCATGATGACGTCCGGATCCTGGCGGACGATGGAGCGCAGCGCGCCGGTGAAGTCGAGGCCGATCTGCGGCTTCACCTGGATCTGGTTGATGCCCTCGATCTGGTATTCGACCGGGTCTTCGACCGTGATGATTTTTACGTCGGGCGTATTGATCTGCGACAGCGCGGTATAGAGCGTGGTCGTCTTACCCGAGCCGGTCGGCCCGGTCACCAGCAGGATGCCGTGCGGGCGGTCGAGCACCTCGACGAAGCGGTCGCGGAAGTGGTCGGTGAAGCCCAGCGACGCGAAATCGAAAACGATCGACTCGCGATCCAGGATACGCATCACGACCGACTCGCCGAAGCTCGTCGGCACCGTGGACACACGCAGATCCAGCTCCTTGCCCTGAACGCGCAACTGGATGCGACCATCCTGGGGTAGCCGCCGCTCCGCGATGTTGAGGCGGGCCATGATCTTGACGCGAGAGATAACCGCGGCCGTGGAACTCGACGGCGGCGCTTCCACTTCATGCAGCACGCCGTCGATGCGGTAGCGCACCTTGAGGCGGTTTTCGAAGGGTTCGATGTGTACGTCCGACGCCCGTTGTTCCACGGCGCGCTGGAGAATCAGGTTGACCAGGCGGATCACCGGCGCTTCGGAGGCGAGATCGCGCAGGTGCTCGACGTCGTCCTCCTCGGTAGCGTTGCCATCGAGGCTTTCGACGATGCTGCCCATGGCCGAACGGCCCTGGCCGTAGTAGCGCTCGATCAACCCGTCGATTTCCGAACGCAGCCCGACGCGCAACGGCAGGTCACGGCCGGTGGCCAGCTTCACCGCTTGTAGCGGGTAAGGATCGGCCGGGTCGGCGACAAGGAGGGCGAGACCGTCCTCGCCTTCACGAACGGGGGTGACGTGGTACTGCTTGAGAAAGCGTACCGACAGTTCGATGTCCGCGGGCGGAAGGTCCGGGGCGTCCTTGGCGGCCAGCAGGGTGAGGCCGAGCAGTTCGGCCCAGGCGTCGGCCAGATCTCGCTCCGATACCAGGCCCAGACGGGCCATCAGCGAGGTGAGGGTGCCCTCCGGCGTCTCGTCGTGCAGGCGCCGGGCCCGCGCGAGGTCGGTGTCCTTAAGGCGGCCGTGCGCCACCAGGTGCGCGCAGACCTGAGCTTCTCCGGGTTCGCCGGTCAGCATATCCCTATGCTCAGTCATCGCAGACATGCCTTCCTCACGGTCCGTTAAAGCGGTCGATCCACGCGATCGTTCCTGACCGCGCGGGCCGCTATTGGTAGCACATACCGTGCGTCGACGGCGACCGTGAATCCCGTGTTCCGCGACGTGGCGCAACAAGAGGAAGCCGGCGTCACCACCGGCTTCCGCGCCCTCCGGGCATACCCGTAGGATTTCGCCGGGTTGATTACCAGCCGATGCCTACGCCAACACCTCCCGAAGTCTCACCGCCGCTGATCGCGGCACCGAAGGTCAGGGCCGCCTTGGGACTGAGGCTCCGCGAGAAACCGACCGACATCGCACCCTGCCCCTTGTAGCCGCCGACGCCCACGCCGAGCCGGTTGTCGCCGTTGACGCTCTGCGTGCTGAAGGCCATCTGCGACATGGCCGCACCCATGGCGCCCACCTTGTTCAGGCGGTCGTTGAGGTTGCTGAAGCGATGATCGACCTCGCGCTTGTACTCGTCGAAGGCACCGCCGCTCACGACATCGCCGAACTTCTGGTCGGTGTACTGCTTGGCGCTGTTCAGGGTGGCCGCGTCGCCCTGGTCCGCGTAGGTCTTGGCCGTAGCTACCGCCTGGTCCACCTGGCTGACGTTGGCGGCATCCGTGCCCGCCGTGCCCGCGGCGACGTTGGTGATGCGCCGTTCGGCGCCCACCGCGCCCACCGAGACCGTATTGGCCTGGTCGGCCACCGAGCCGTCGCCGAGGGCGACGCTGTTGGTCGCCGCCGCCGTCACCGTCGCACCGTTGCCGACCGCCGTGCCGTTGTCGGCACCCACGCTGGCGTTGTTGCCCACGGCGATGTCGGTCGGGTCCTTGGCGTAGCTGCCCGTGCCAATCGCGATGCCGTTGCCCGTTCCGGGGACGACGGCCTGTGCCGTGACCGGCGCCGCAGCGGCCACAGGGGCGACGGCTGCCGATGTGACAGCCGGTGTGACAGCTGCCGCCATCACTCCCTGCGTACTCGTCGAAGCGGACGTCGCCGCGACGTCGTTGCGGCGAATCGGCGTCGTCCCCGTGCCGGCCCCACCCGTCGACTTCGACTCCAGGTTGCCGACACGGCTGTTCAACGATGTAAGGGCGCCGTCCAGGGCACCGACCGCGTCGCCTACCGTGCCGTACGAGCCACCCTGCACCCGATAGACCGGACCGACGAACCCGCTGGCACCCATCGTCGCGCCGCCGCCCAGGGCCATCGCCACGGCATTGCCTGCCGCATTCGAGGTTCCCGAGAAGGCGCCCGAGAGTGCCGTGTTCAACTGGCCGAGGTTCACCGCGTCCGTGGTCTGCGTACCGGCGGCCACGTTGGTGATCTGGCGGTTGTTCGTCGCACTACCCACCGATACCGTGTTGGCTCGCGTCGCCAGCGATCCATTGCCGAGGGCGACCGAATTGACGCCCAGGGCCCTGGCACTGTCGCCGATGGCCGTGGCACCCGCCGCGCCGGCGTTGGCCGAGGCACCGATCGCGGTGGACGACTCCTTGCTCGCCGTGGCGAAGGCACCGTTGGCGGTCGAGAGATCGCCGCTCGCGCTGCTTCCTGCGCCGGTCGCGATGGCCAACTGACCCGTGGCGCTCGCATCGTCCGAGCCGTCGGCCGCACCCGTCGCCGAAACGTAGTGGCTGGCGCTGCTCACGCTGTCGGACAGCGTATTCAGCTGCTGGACGTTGACGGCATCCGTACCCTGCACGCCCGCCGCGACATTGGTGATCTGCCGCTCGCTCCCGCGGTCGCCCACCGACACCGTATTGGCGCGGGTAGCGAGCGAATTCGAGCCCAGAGCGACGCTGTTCGTGGCGGCGCTCTGCACGGTGCTGTTGGCGCCGACAGCGACGCCATTCGCGCCGAGGGCTGTCGAGAAATCACCTACCGCAACACTGCTGGCACCGGACGCCCAGCTATTGATGCCCAGCGCGGTAGCGTTTCCGCCTGGCGCATAGGCGAAGTAGCCCAGCGCCGTACTGCCAACCCCCTCGGCAGCGGCCACGCCACCGAGCGCCGTGGCGTAATCCGCCGTGGCCTGGGCACCCGCACCGAAGGCGGCGGCACTGTCGCCCGTCGCTCCGGTATAGATCAGACCGACGCCGGGCAAGTTGCTCGGCCCACCGACGGCGACGGAACCTGCGCCCGAGGCTGTCGTCGATGTACCCACGGCGGTCGAATAATCCCCGGTGGCATTGGCGACGGCACCCAGGGCGGTGGACTGCGCACCGCTGGCATAGGCACCCACGCCGACCGAGGTCGCCGCGAACCCGCCTGCCTGCGCGCTCGCGCCGACGGCCGTGCCGCCGACAGATGCACTGGTCGCGCCTGTGTCGATGGGATTGCCGTTATTGTCGGAGATCAAAGGATTGCCATCTTCGTCGACCGCCACGCCGCCGACCGCGACACTACCCGGGCCGTTGGCCTGCGCACCGGCGCCGTAGGCGGCGCTGTTCTGGCCTGTGGCGACGCTGCCGAAGCCATTCGCCGTCGCATTCGTCCCTGTCGCGACCGCACCGCTGCCGGTAGCCGTGGCGCCATCGGCACCGGCGAAGGCACCGGAGCCGGACGCCGTCGCGTACTGGCCCGTCGCCTGCGCATCATCGGAACCGTCGTTCAACCCATTGGCTTTGAAGTAACGCGTCGCCCCGCTTACCGACGAATCGAGCTGACCCTTGTTCACCGCATCGGTATCTTCCGTGCCCGCGGCGACATTCGTGATCTGCCGCTCGCTACCTGCTGAACCGACCGACACACTGTTCGCCCGATCGGCCAACGAACTCGCGCCGAGGGCCACCGAGTTGGCGGCGGACGCATAAGACGACTCACCGATCGCCGTACTGCTTGCACCGTCCGCCCAGCTGTTCCAGCCGAGTGCCGTAGCGTAGTCGTTAGTGGCCCATGCGCCTGCACCGAAGGCGGACGCACCGAGACCGGTCGCCTGGGCGGGGATGAAGCCGAAGAACGTGCTGCCACCCACGGCAACACTTTCGTCGCCCGTCGCCTGCGCGCTTTCACCGACCGACACGCTGCTCGCACCGGTCGCTGCACTCTGCGTACCGACCGCGGTCGACAGAGCGCCCGTCGCATTGGCGACGGCACCCACCGCGGTGGCCTGGGCGCCGCTTGCGTAGGCACCGACACCGAGTGAGGACGCGGCGAAACCACCGGCCTGTGCACTCGCACCGACCGCCGTACCGCCCACACCCGCACTGGTTGCACCGGTATCGACCGGCACACCGCCGTTCGTGATCAACGGATTGCCGTCTTCGTCCACGGCCACGCCGCCGACCGCGACACTACCCGGGCCATTGGCCTGGGCACCGGCACCATAGGCCGCGCTGTTCTGACCCGTGGCGACGCTACCGAAGCCATTCGCCGTCGCATTCGTGCCGGTGGCCACGGCACCGCTACCGGTGGCCGTGGCGCCATCGGCGCCAGCGAAGGCACCCGAACCCGACGCGGTAGCGAACTGGCCCGTCGCCTGCGCATCATCGGAACCGTCGTTCAAACCGTT
>Ga0163161_10000771_pt1 | contig 25172 bp, 41 predicted proteins | sample S45metaG_FD_129847 | JGI IMG/M metagenome (GOLD analysis project Ga0163161, IMG submission 129847) | Switchgrass rhizosphere microbial communities from Kellogg Biological Station, Michigan, USA - S4-5 metaG | ecosystem: Host-associated > Plants > Roots > Rhizosphere > Soil | place: USA... | reverse complement strand
GGGGGGGGGGCGGGGGGGGGCGGGGGCCACGGGCGGGGGGGGGGGGGGGGGCGGGGGCGGGGGGGGGGGGGGGGGGTGGGGCGGGGGGGGGGGCGGCTGGGGGGGGGGGGGGGGGGGGGGGGGGGGGGGGGGGGGGGGCGGGGCCGGGGGGGGGGCTCGGCGCGGCGGCGTGGGGGCCGTGGGCCGCGGCCGCGTTGCCGTTCATCCTGGGCGAACTGATCATCCCGTTCTCGCATGAGGACCCGCACTACCGCGACCAAAACAGCGGGATCCCCGGCCTCGCCAACGCGCAAGCGATGTTCGACTACCTCGGCCCCGCGAGCTCGGTGTGGCAAGACTTCATCGCGGGCCATCCGGAGTTCATCGGCCACGGCAACGGCTTCGCCCGCGGGACGCATGGCCAGTACCTCAACTTCGGCGCGGGCACGCCGGTCATGTTGCACGGCTACGAGAAGGTCGTGCCGCGGGGGAACACCGAGACGGGCGAAGGCTGGGGGCCGTCGGTCGTGATCAACATTCACGATCCCGTTATTCGGGAACCGCAAGACATCGACCGGCTCGCGGACGCGATGGCGGTGCGCTTACAGGCCCGCGGGCTGTAAATGGCGCTGACCCGCGTCCAGAAGTCGACGATTGCCAAGACGGCCGCGACGGGGCTCACGGCCCTGACGGTGACGTGGGGCGCCAATCCCGCCATCGGCAATGCGATCGTGGTCGGCGTCGGCGGCAAGACCACCAACAATCTCGTCACGTCCTGTACCGACAATTACGGCAATACCTATACGGCCGGCTTCGCGCCCGCGGGGCATAGCTCCTCCGGCGTCGCCGTGGCGTTCTGGTATTGCGCCAACGTGACGGCGACCGGGGCCGGCTTCGCCATCACGGCGACCGGCGCCAACGTCCACCGCATGACCGTGGCGGTGGAAGTCGGGAACGTCGGGCTCGGCCTCACCGTCGGCCGGACGATCAACACCAACGCCTCCGGCGGCCCGGGACTGACCGGCACGACGGCGACGTTGACCACGGCCGACAGCATCGTGTTCGCCGCCATCGATGTCGCGTCCAATATCGCCGCGCTGACCGCCGCCGCGGGGACGCCCGCCTGGACCGAAGAAGCCGAGGTGCTGTCGGCCGGGAATCCGTCCGCGGAAATCATCAGTCGCATCGTGTCGGCGACCACAGCGCAGTCGGCCTCGTGGACGTGGGCCGGGGCGGCGAATTATGCCGCGGCGCTCGTCACGTTCCATTCGCTCGGGCCGGCGACGGCGACCGTCCCGAATGTGGTCGGGCTGACACAGGCCGCGGCGACGACCGCGATCACCGCCGTGGGCCTCACGCTCGGAACGGTGACGACGGCCAGTTCGACGACGGTCGCCGCCGGTCTAGTGATCAGCCAATCGCCCGCGGCCAGTACGAGTGTCGCCGCCGGCAGTGCCGTGGCGATCGTCGTCTCGACCGGACCGCCGACGGTGACGGTGCCGAACGTCGTCGGGCTGACCGAGGCCGCGGCGACGACGGCCCTCACCGGGGCGGGGCTGGTCAAGGGGACGGTCACGGTAGGCGCGTCGACGACGGTCGCGGCCGGCCTCGTGAGTACGCAAGTCCCGACGGCCGGCGGCACGGCGGTGGTCGGATCGGCCGTCGACTTGGTGATCTCGACCGGCCCGCCGCCGTGGGATCTGACGGTGGCCGGCGTGTCGCAGAAGGCCAAGGTGCTCCAACGCAGCGTGTCGATCCGGTTGGAGTCGGGCGAACGCTCGTCGGCGCGGTTTTCGGTCACGCGCGTGGGCGGGTATCTCCCGGCGCGGTTTGAGACGGTGCAGATCACGGACAAGGCCGGGGCGGTGCTGTTCGCCGGCCCGATTCTGTCGCGGGTCGTCGAGGCCGTCGTCCCGAATCATCACACCGTCGCGGTGGAAGCGTCCGACTGGTGGGCGTACCTCGATTGGGGGCTGGTCACGCTGACCTTTTCGGCGCCCGTGACGACCAAGGCGATTCTCCTCGCGCTCGTGGCGGCGCTCCCGGCCGGGTATGGGTTTACCGTCTCGAGTAGTCAGGCCGACGGGCTCACGTATGACGCCTATGCCAGCGGCGCCGAGGCGAAGGCGTCCGACGTCGTGCGGGGACTCGCGAAGGATCTGAAGTGGCGGGCGGCGGTGTCCCCGACGAAGGTGATCCGGATTGCGCCGTCCGGGAGTGTGGCGGCGCCGTGGACGCTGACCACGGCCAATCCGCATTGCCGATCGGCGCGCTGGCACGATCCGACCGGGACGCCCGCGAATCGGATCGTGTTGCGCTGTGGGCCGGCGGGCGTCGGCGCGCCGGTCACGGTGACGTGGATCGGCGACGGGACGACGCGCGTCTTCTCGCTCGACGGCCAGTACGTCCCGTCCTCCTCGACGCGGGTCAATATCTGCTTTGTCGGCGGGACGCAGCTGCCCGTGTGGCCCCCGGGCGAAGGGCCAGCCGATCAGATCCAATGGGACTACACGCTGAACAGCGGGACGCTCACCTTCATCGGGACGAGTCCGTGGCATCCCCCCGGCGTCGGCGTGCCGGTGGTGATCACCTATTACCCGCAATTTCCGTTTACGGTCGTCGCCGCGTCGGGCGCGACGCCGGTCATCAGTGAGATTTACAGCGACGAATCGATCACGGTCTACGACCAGGGCGTGGCGCGGGCCCAGGCGCTGCTCGCGGAACGCAACCAACCCGCGGCGCGCGAGCTGGAGGTCCTGTCGCGGGATGACGGCTGGCGGCCCGATCAGGGCATCACGGTCGCGCTCGACGCGATCGACTTCACCGGGACGGGCACGGTCGGGCCGGTCACGATCACCCTGACCACGGTCGACGAATGGCTGTACACGTTCACCGCGGTCGAAACCACGACGGTGCCGGCCACGGGGCTGGACCTCTGGCGGAAGCTCTTCCAGGGCTCGAGCGGCGGCGCGGCCGGTACGCCCGTCGGCGGGGCGGGCGGCGGCGGGCTGGCGCAACTCACGGGCGATGTGACGGCGGGTCCGGCGACCGGCGTGGCCGTGGCGACGATTGCCAATGACGCCGTGACGTACGCGAAGGTGCAGAACGTCTCGGGCGCGTCGAAACTGCTGGGGCGCGGGTCCGCGGCCGGCGCGGGCGACGTCGAAGAACTGACGCTCGGGACGGGCCTGTCGATCACCGGCACGACGATCAACGGCCCGCGCAATTCCGCGCTCGTGAACTACAGCTACAACACGGGCGCGGAACCGCCGAACGCCGGCCAGATCCGCACCGACTTCGGGTTCCCGTGGGGCAGCACGACGAAGCTCTGGGTGCGCTTCGTCTCGGTCGATGATGAGGATGTCTACTGGGGCATCATGATCCTGTCGATCGGGTCGGCGATCCTGCTGCAAGACAAAGACGACCACACCAAGTACGCGCGGTTCGTGACCACGGGCGCGCCGATCGACAAGGGGCTGTACGCCGAAATCCCCGTCGCGTGGGTCGCCAACGGCTCGTCCATCATCTCGGGGCAGCAGGTGCTCCTCCAGGCGACGGCGGTGTCGGCGGTCGTCCAGCGGCGTCAGGTGCTCGTCGTGCTCGATGGCGGCGGCAGTGTGATTGCCGCGGGCACCCGGACGTACGTCTCGTTGCCGGTCGGCGGGACGTGGAAGAAGTGGCGGATCGTGTCGGTCGATAACGCGGCGACGGCCGGCTCGATCGTCATTGATGTGTGGCGGGATACGTACGCGAATTATCCGCCGACGGTCGCCGACACCATCACGGCCAGCGCGAAGCCCACGATGAGCGCGGCGAGTAAAGCGGAGAGCGCGACCTTGACCGGCTGGACCACGGCGTTTGCCGCGGGCGATGTCCTGGGCTTCAACGTGGATTCCGCCACGACGGTGACGAAGGTCGAACTCGTCCTGGAGTTTGAATAACGGAGGCTCCCATGGATCTCATCGTGCTTCTGCTCGTCGTCGCCGCGATAGGGTTCGTCGTGTTTCTCATCACGACGCGGATTCCGATGCCGCCCTTCTGGGCTACAACGCTACAAGTCGTCGCCCTCATTCTCGTCGTCCTGTACCTCTTGCGGTACTTCGCCGTCCTGCCGAACGTCCTGCCGCGATAGTAAGATCGGCGCCGCCGTTCGCGCCGCGGGGGGACCTGGCCTCACCGTACAACTCCAAGTCGGTGCGTCTTCGGTGACGCGGCGCGGCGGCCACTCGCCTCATCGCGCAACCCGTCGAGGTGATCAGCCCAGGCCTGCATCATCGCGACCCGCGCGTCCCAATGGCGAGCGCGGTTATAGGGGCCTGGGAGTTTGTGCGCGAGCTGCAACTCGATCACTTCCCCGGGCATGTGCAGCACTTCATCGAGTCGCGTCCGCGCCATCGCGCGGAAGCCGTGGCCCGTCATCTCATCGTTCCGGTACCCCAGCCGACGCAGCGCGCCATTGAGCGCCATGTCGCTCATCGGCGAGGCGGCGGACCTGGCGCCGGGGAACACGTACGGACTGTCGCCGGCTAGGCGCGCGGCGATCTCAAGGATGGCCAACGCCTGGCGGGCGAGCGGCACGAGGTGGACGACGTTGGTCTTCACGTCCGTCCGCGGGATACGCCAGAGGGCGCCGTCGAGGTCGACGTCGTCCCATTTGGCGCGGCGCAGTTCCCCCGGGCGCACGAAGACGAGCGGCGCGAGCTGGAGCGCACAGCGCGTGACGGCGGCGCCCGGGAAGGCGTCAATCGCGCGGAGCAGGGCGCCGATGGCAGAGGCCTCGAGGAGCGTCGCATGGGACTGCGTGACGACCGGTTTGAGTGCGCCGCGGAGATCCCGCGCGGGGTCCCGCGTGGCCCGGCCAGTCGCAATCGCGTACCGGAAGATCAGGCTCGCCAGGCCGATGGCGCGATGCGCGGTCTCGTGGTACCCCGCGCGTTCAATCAGCCGGGCGACGGCGAGCAGCTCGGGCGGTTCAATGGTCGTGATTGGGCAATCGCCCAGGTGTGGAATGAGGTACTTCTCCAGCACGCTGGTATTCCGTTCGACGGTGGAGGCGCGTCGCGCCGGCGCCTGCTGGCTCATCCATTCGCGGCCGATGGCCTCGAAGGTCACCAAGGCCGCCAGGCGCGTCTGGGCGTGCCGTAGTCGGCGGCCACGGTTCGGGTCTCGGCCGGCCTCGAGCTCACGCCGGGCGGCCACGAGGCATGCCCGGGCGGCGACGAGTGAGACCTTGGGATACCGCCCGAAGGCGGCGGTCTTGCGCCGGCCGGCAAAGCGGTAGTCGAAGCGCCAATACCTGGCTCCCGATGGCAGCACGAGCAGGTAGAGTCCGTCGCGGTCGGCGACCTTCTGTTTTCGATCGCCACATTTGAGCCGTTTAATAGTGGTTTCAGTCAACATGACGGGATCTATGACGGGATCTGTCGTCTCAGGAAGCCAGAAACCCGGGAAGATCCCGTCACAGATCCCGTCAGATTTCGGAAGTTGTGCAGAGACGGCCATAGACGGCGATAGACGACACGACGACGAAACCACGGTGTTTTGTTCGGTAAGTCTGGGAATCGGAGACGGCGATGGATGGGGGCAGACATGGCTATGGAGCGGGCTACGGGAAGCCAATACTCCGCGATCAGGCCCGAAAACGCAGGGGACCAAAGGCCCATGCGTCGACAGATACCGTCAGAGATCCCGTCAGACCTCACCGCACGACGCTCCAGCCGTCGAACTGGGCGATCACCCCGCCGTCTTCCTCGACGGTCATGCGCGGCCCGGCGCCCTCGCGGATACACACCCGGGCCAACGCCTTCATGAGGTGCTCGCGCGTCGCGTTGTTCGGCATGGCCCGCCAGGTGCCCTTTTTCAGGACGGCGCGGTTGGGATTGCACTCGTGCGAGATGAGGAGCCCGTCGCTGGTTAAGCCGTCGATGACCTTTTGGGCGGCGGCTTCATTGACGCTGTAGGCGCTCGTGCTCCAGATGTAGAGCCCACACGACGGGACGCCGACCACGAGCACGATGAAGGTGATCAGCGCCGCTCGTGATCGTCTCGGCGCAGGCTTCACGCCTTCCCGGATTCCGGGAACGTCAGTATTCGACGGCGCCGGCGCCACGTCGCGCCCGCAGAACCGACACACGATCGCCGCGGCCTGAATCTCTTCTGCACAGAAGAGACACCGCTTCATGCCCTCACTGGCGGGCGGCGCTTCGATCGCCGGGGTCAAGCTCGACCGATCGACAATCGTGCCGCCACAGCGCGGACACGTGATCCGGCTGCCCGCTTCGTAACCGCACTTCGGACAGACACGCTGCGAGACCGCCATTCACCGCCTCACGTTTCCTGTTTCCGTAACACGGTCTCGATTTGCCCCGTCCTCCGCTCGTGAACCTCACGGGACGGAAACACGAGAATCAATGCCGTTCGACGGCTCGTCCGATCCGCCATGCGCGACCTGTTCCTAGGAGGGGTCAGGCGTGGCCCGAGCGCATGCGCCTGGCGGCGGGATGTTCCCGCGGCGGCGACTCCTCGAGCGCGCCGCGGCGTTTGAGCGCGCGCTGCTCGCGCTCCTCTGCGAGCACATGTAAGCCGGCCAGCAGGTCCGCGCCATAGATTTGGGAGAGCACGACCAGCACCGCCGGATCTGGGCGCGGTGTGCGGCCTTGTTCATACCGATCGAGCTGTGCCCGCGTAAAGCCTTTTTGCGATACGGCCGCGCGATGCATTTCAGCGACGACGTCGTTGGGCATCCGCCGGCCTCGCTGCGCTCGCAACCAGCGGCCAAACGCGGGCGCCACCACATCACGGTCGCTCGGCACACCTTGCAGGCTATCTCGCTTCGGACTGCTTTATTGTGACACATGTTTAAAAGTGTTGACAGTAGATATCTCCACTTGTAATCTCCATTTGTATGAAAAAGTTCACTTACAACGTCGAGCTAATGCAGCGCGATGCCGCCGGGCGGGGCTACAACGGCACCACCCTCGCGCGTCGGGCGCGGGTATCTCAGATGGCCGTGTCGAAGTTTCTGCGGGAGCAATCGCGATCCCCGGTCTTGGCGCACAAACTCGCCAAGGCGCTCGGCCACACGGTCGACCGGTATCTCATCGCGGACGCGGATCCGGTCGGGCCTCGAGACTAGTCATGGGTTCAAGTGTCGCGCGGACATTGCTGGAGTCGCCACGCCGTAAACCGGCACGCGCGGCGTTGCGCGGCGAAAGCGCCTGCCAAAAATTGGCACCACGCCAGCTCGGCCGCGTCTTCACGCGGGCGATCGCCTTGTCTGGTAAGGAACGGAAAGAGATTGCGGTGTGGCTCGGGTATGTCACGGCCGACGGCATCCCGGAGACGAGCGTGATTGGCAAGTGGGAAGCGGGCGCGGAGAACGTGCAGGCCGAGCGCATCTGGGCCTCCCCGCTTCAACCGTTCTGGGTTGAGGCGCAATGCGAAGCGTGCGGGCACATGGAAGTCGAGCGCGTGTATCGCGTGCGGAGGTCAGCATGAGCGATCGCATCGTCCTGGAGCCCGTGGCGGGTCCGCCGGCAGTGGCGTACGGCCAGAGCCGCCCCATCTGCGATCGCCTGCTGCCCATTCGGGAGGTCGCCGCTCGGGTCGGGCTGTGCCGAGCGGAGATCTACAAGCGTGTCCAGGCGGGACGGTTTCCGGCACTCGTGAAGCTCGGTACCTCGTCGCGCTGGAGTGAGCGCGAGGTCGCCGACTGGATCGAACGGCAGAAAGCTGGGCGGTAGCTGTGGCGGATACGCGACTTCTTCATAAGCGCGGGAGCCACGGCGAACGCATTATTTCGCTGAGCGACCTGACCTTCCGGGTCTGGATCCAGTACGTGCTCTCGGCTGACGACTTCGGCGTGATGCGCGCATCGGCCTCGGTGTTGCGGGCGGATAACCCGCGTCTGGAGCGCGAGCCCCTGAAGCGGATCAACAAGGCCATGGCCGAGATCGTCCTGGCCAGACTCGTGGAGGAATTTGTCCACCAGGGCGTCCGCTACTGGTGGCAACTGGACTGGAATGACTTCCAGAAGATTCGGTATCCGCGGGAGACCGTGAACCCCTTCCCCTCTGAGGAAGAGGTCAAGCGGGCTACGGAAAAGACTCGGGAACTTTTCCGTATTCGCGCGGATTCATTTCGGAGTGATTTCCGAAATATTTCGGAAATGACTCCGCAACCCGCGCGCGCGCGCGGGCGGGAAGCACTAACACCCACACAAACACCAACACCTTCTGGGTCTATGCGTTTGATCTTGGAAGAGAGCCCGAGAGAAACCAAACCGGCCGAGCGGCCGCTCCGCCCTGGCCGCGGCGGCTTGACCGGCCGCCACAACGTGACCTGCGACGCGGCGACCTGGGTGGCCTGCGAGCGCGGGCTCTGCGTGCCGCCGTTCATTGCGGCGGAGTGGCGCCAGGCCTCGGTCGCCTCTGGCACCGATGCCGATACCGCCATCCGCGACATGCTCACCGCCTGGTCAGCCGCCATCCGGGATGGCACCGTGCTGGCCACGCCGAAGCCGGCCGAGTACTGGCGCGCGGTGTGGGCGCGGTGGCATGGGGACGCCGCGGATCGGGTCCGGCGGTCGGACTCACGTTCGGGACATACCGTCGCTGAGGGGATGGCCTATCTCGCTGACATCGCGGCGAAGGTGGATCCGTGAACCATGCGGACGCGAATCAACGGGCGCGGCTGACGCGGGCGCTAATGCGGCTGAGCTCGGCGCGGCGGGAGAAGCTCGAGAAGGTCGACTTCGAGACCTTCGTCGAAGGCCTCGCGGATATCCCGGTCGACATCGTCGAGCAGGTCTGCGCGGACTTCACCCGAGTGGCGCCGGAGGAGTTTCAGCCTCGGTTCCCGCCGCTCTACACGATCCGCGAGGCGTGCCGGCGCGTGCAAGCCGTGAGGGCTGAGCGGATGGCGCTGAAGGCGCCGGAGGACGAGAAGCCGGCCCCGCTGACGGACGGCCAGAGGGCGCACCTTCGTAGCCTGTTTCAGCGGTCGCTTCCCGGAAAGGCGGTGCCGTCGTGGTTGGCATGATCTGCCCCTGCGGCTGTCTCCAGCCCGTGAAGGAGGGGAACCGATACGCCACGAGGTCGTGCGCGAACAAATGCCGCGACAAGGGGAAGGCCAGCGAGGCGTCGAGGTTGGCGTGGTCCCGGAAGCCTCGGGAGGCCCGCGTAGAAGCCACCAGGAAGGCCGTAGCGGCGTCGAACGCGACGTATGCAGCCCGTAGGCGTAAGAAGCATCCCGAGTGGCTGAGAGGCTTCGAGGCGGGGCGGCAGTTGGAATACGACAAGTGGAAGCGGTGGATGAAGAAGATGGGACGGGCGGCATGACGCCAGTAGTTGTGGATTGCGACAAGTTGGAGCCTGGATCACGGCCTGAACTCATCACGTCGAGCGACCAGAAGGCCGCGATTGACTTGCCGGCAGCCATCACGCCTGACGGCGACGTGGTGTCGCGCTGGACGTTCACCGATGCCGAGCGAGAGTGGATCGCACGCGGCGCGGATGTCTACGTGTTCACACGCACGCACGGGCGTCCGTTTCAGCCCATCAGTCTCGTCGTTGGCGATGTTGAGGAGAAACGTTAATGGACATGAGAACCTGGAAACTTTACGAATCAAGTGAAGCTGCGATGGCCGATGGGGTGCCGGAGCGATTCGTGGCGAACGTGAACGTCGTGCGCGAGGAGACGGGCGAGGTCGTCACGATTACGAGCGGTCCATTTAAGGGCCGGCGCTACGCGCGGAACTCGGACGGAACACTGGGGCGGAGAATCCGCGAGGCCGTCGATGCATGACGAGCGGTATCAGTTCCGGGACGACGACGCGCAACGGGCGCTGAAGACTATCGCCGTGCAGATCGACGAGAACATCCCTGACGGCATGGGCTTCGCGCTATTCCTGTTTCACTGGCGCGATGGCGGCATTTTCTACATCTCCAACGCGGAACGCGCAGACATGATCCTGGCGGTCAAGGAATGGCTCAAGAAGCAGGAAGCGCAGTCAGCATGACGCTCCGCCTCCCCGCCTCCGATCCCCGCGTGAGACAGGCGATCCAGGGGAAGAAGCCGTCGAGACGGCGAAGCGTGTCGAGTGTGCCGATCCTTGTGAGTCAGATTCGCGCGTTTGGACTGCCGACGCCGGAGGCCGAGGTGAAGTTCCACCCCGTCAGGAAGTGGCGGGCCGATCTGCTCTGGCGTGAGCCGCGCAAGTTGATCGTGGAGGTCGAGGGCGGCGTGTTTGTCGGTGGTCGCCATTCGCGCGGGCTGGGGCTCGAGGCCGACGCCGTGAAGTACGCCGAGGCGTTGTGCCTCGGCTATCCCGTGTTGCGCGTCACCCCGCGACACATTCGGCAGGGGCAAGCGGTGGAGTGGATTCAGCGATTCTTCAGAGAGGCCAGGACATGACCCCGTTGGACGTGCAACTCATCGCCTGCGCGATCTTCGTGCTGGCCTACGCTATTTCGCGGGTGAGGAGGTAGACCCATGACGAACGAGACGACGGCCAAAACACTCGCGCATGACGTCGTGCGAACCTTCCGACAGGGTTCGTATCTGGTAGACGAGGCGCTGGAGAAAGTGATCTACGCCGTGCTCCTGGACGCGCTCGACGCCCGAGAGGCGCAGACGACGTGCTGGAGTTGCAACCTGAGCACCTACCCGTCTTGCCGTCATTGCCGGGCGTATCTTGACCGTGCGAAGGAGCCGAAGTGATGAGTCAGGACACCCCCACGACGCCCGCGCCGACGTTCACGGCGGAACAGTGTGAAGTTGCCGCGTATCAGCGCGAACTGGCCGAGTCGGCTGCGCTCGACGGCATGGTGGTGGACGCGAAGGAGCATCTTGAAGCTGCGTCCATAGCGGAGTTCGCCGCGTCCCTCGTCAGGCGGGAGGATGAGACGTGCGAATGGCTGGAGCCTGACGAGGACTACAACGCATGGCAGACATCGTGCGGCAAAGAGTTCGAGTTCATCAACGACGGGCCGAAGCAAAATGGCACGGTGTCTTGTTGCTACTGCGGCAAGCGTGTTGAAGCCGCGAAGCCCACGGAGGCCCCATGACCCCTGACCAGGAAACGCTTGAGCAAGAAATTGCAGGGTTGAAGCTGGAAATAGCGGCGTTGAAGCGCGCACTTGGCAACTTCATCGCGTGGACGGCTGAATCGGCTAACAGCCCGATCCGCATCGACGAGGCGTCGGAGCTTCTGAACCAGATGAACGGAGTCGATACGCGATGACCCCTGACCGCCCCGACGAGACGCTGGCCCCGCTGCAAGAGGCCGAGGATATGTGCCGCTTCGTGTTGGCCCACGTAGCCTCGCAAAACTTTGCTCCGGGCTGGCCGAGTCACGCCGCTGCGCTATATCAGGCGCTCACCGAGGAGCGCCGTCTCTCCGCCGAGAAGGACGCCAAGCTGGCCGAGGTTGCGACGGCAGCGCAGGACTTATTGGATTGCATCGAGACGTGCGCTGAAGAAAACCACGACCTCTGGCACAAGCACAGCGTCTCGTATCGAAACGCGCTGGCGAAGGCCCTGTCACCGGCACTAAAGGGAGAGTCATGACCGCGCATCTCGCCACGGTTCCCGCCGCCGCCGCGCCCGCGCTCTACACGCGGGAGCAAGTCGAGCTCATCAAGCGGCAGATCGCCGTCGGCGTGACCGATGACGAGCTCAAGATTTTTCTGTATCAGTGCCAGCGGACCGGCCTGGACCCGTTCACGCGGCAGATTTACGCAATCGTCCGGAAGAGCAAGCACGGCCCGCCCAAACTCACGATCCAAACGGCGATCGACGGGCTGCGGCTCATCGCGCAACGCACCGGCGAGTATCGCGGCCAGGTCGGGCCGTTCTGGTGTGGGGAGGCCGGCGCCTGGTCGGATGTCTGGCTCTCGTCCCATGTGCCGCCTGTCGCGGCCAAGGTGGGCGTCTGGCGCGAGAAGTTCACCGAGCCGGTGTGGGGCATCGCCCGGACCGAGGCCTACGCCGCACGGGGCGAGGGCGGGCATATGGCCGGCCTCTGGCGCTCGATGCCGGACACGATGATCGCGAAGTGCGCCGAGGCCCTGGCGCTGCGCAAGGCCTTCCCGCAAGAGCTCAGCGGCATCTACACCGGCGACGAAATGGACCAGTCGACCACGGTCGACCAGACGACCGGCGAGGTCCTCGAGGCGCGCACGCTCGACGAGCCGCCCGCGCCGCCGGTCAAGCCGACGGCCAACGCCGTCACGGTGAAGATCGCCGGCATCGTGAAGCGGCCGCTCAAGGATGACAAATTCAAATTTGTGATCACCGGTGACGATCGCAAGACGTACCACACGTTCTCGCTCACGATCGCCACGACCGCGAAGGACGCGCAAGAGGCCGGCGCGCCTGTCGACATCGTCTACACCGAGACGAAATACGGCCGCCAGATTCAGACGCTTTACGATCCTGCCCTTCAACCGCCGGAGCCGCCGTTATGAGAACCCTGCTAACCGTGCTCGTCGCGCTCACAGTCGCCGGCTGTGGCGATACCAAGATTTACAACACGAGTCCGACCGCGCCATCGCCGGCCGTCGTCGTCCCCGTCATCGTCAAGTCGACGATTTCCTTTCGCGTCTTCGGCAACGCGAGCCAAGTTCGGATTCGCTACTCGACGCCGATCGACGGGCTCACGCAGGTCGTGACCTCCCTGCCCTACACCAACACGTTCACGTCTACGGACGCCTCGATGTTTCTCTCGCTCGAGGGCACGCCGCTGGTCTATCCCGTGGTGCTGAATCCGTTCTTCTCGGTGCAGATCGTGACCGATGGCGCCGTGTTCCGAGAGGCCACGTCCAACGACTTCACGGCGAACACCCTGGCGGTCTCCGGGACATGGCGCCGCTGACATCAGGACGCCGCAGAAGACCGCAGAAGACCGCAGGAGCCGCGGCGATACCGACCTTAGGGGACGCCTTGGCGCTCGGTGGGTCATGGATCCCGACGTGCGACGTGTGCGACCAGGACGCGACCACGGCCCTCTTCGTCTGCACGTCCTTCATCGTCAAGGATGGCCACTTCTACAAGACCGGTCGGTCCCCGAAGTGCCGGTGTGGTGTTCATTCGGCGGATTTGGACCAATGAAAGCCACAGTGTCCAGCCGCGGCGTGACGTTCCTCCGCCCGTCGTGCGACGAAAAGAAAGAGCAAGCCGAGATCGTCAATCTGTTGACGCAGGTCGGCGCGGCCGTCTACGTCCTCGGGACCCGTCGCGCCCAGTACTGCGGCCTCTGCGGGGGCAAGACCTCCGACCAAGGCACGAGACAGACACCGGGCATCGGCGACCTCTTCGCCCTCATCCCGCCGCAACCACGCGCCCAACCCGGGACCGCCTGGACACCGCTGTGGATTGAAGTGAAGGGCAAGGGCGGCGGGCTCAGTTCGGAGCAGTTCACGTTCAAGGCCCGCTGCGACGCCGCGCAGCTCGCCCATATCGTCGGCGGGCTGGACGCCGTCCTCACCTGGTTAGCCCGTGGAGGCTGGGTCAAATGGCAACACACAACGGTCTGACAGGACAGGACACACCGCGCGACACCGCCTGGATCGCCGTCTGCGTCCCCGCCGCCCTCCCGTCGGCGTTCGACGATGACGTCTACGGCGATTGCGCCCTCTGTACGCGCGGCGTCCGGTTCCCGCCCTCCGTCCCGGCGCGCCGCGTGCTCATCTGCTGCCAGTGCTACTACCAGCACGCCGGCCCGCACTCCCGCTGCGATGTCTTGCATGAGGCGATGGCGGCGCTGCACGCCCTCGGGATTGACGTATGACGCCTGAAACCTTCACGGCGGAGCAGTTGATCGAGGAAGCGACCATGATCCTGCAGACGATCGCCGTCGCCTGCGATTGCCTCATCTGCACGCAGGAACGCCAGCACGCGGCGATGCTGACCTACGCGGTCACGCTCCTCGAAGAACGCGACGCGCTCCTGGCCCATATCGACATGCTCCTCAAGGAGATTGACCGTGCTGCCGCAAATCCTTGAAGCGTCCTGGTCCCTCGTCCGCCGTGTCTGGTGCCAGCATCGGGAATTCCGCATGGAACACCGGCTCGACGGCTGGGTCTTCATCTGCTACGACTGCGGCCACGTCGCGCCCGTCATCAAGAAGGGCTGACCCCATGGCTAAACACGACGAGACGGCTGAGATGCGGCAAGTGGCGCGTGATGTCGTGCGGACCTTCCGGGAAGGCTCGTATCTCGCCGATGAGGCGCTCGAGAAGATCATCTATGCCGTCCTGTTGGAGGCCCTCGCCGCCAGAGAGGCCGCAGCCCGTGACCACTGACCATTGGCTGATCGGGTTGGTGCTCCTGGGCAACCTGTACCTGACAGTGCTCGCGCTCCTCCACATTCGGCAACTGCGCGCTCAGGTCGCCGTCCTCACCATCCGCACGACGGACATCTACGACGCCATCGGCCAATTCGAGGTGGTGAAGGATGCCTAACCGCCCCGACGAGACGCTGGCCCCGCTGCTGATCATCAAGCCCGATGTGTTCCGTTACGCATGGTCCGGCATCGACGCGAACGACTGGGTTGACGAGGTGAACGCCCAGCGCCGTCTCTCCGCCGAGAAGGACGCCAAGCTGGCCGAACTTCAGAGAGAACTAGACGATCAGAACGGCACAACACACAGCCTCAACCTCGCTGCGAAAGTCCGCGAGCAGGCGGCCACTCTCTCGCAGCTGGTGCAAGAGCTCGCCAGGCTCAAAGCGAAACTCAACCCCCATGCCTAACGCCGCGCCCCACTTCTGCGTCGTGCCGGGCTGCAGCGCCCTCACCACGGCACGCCGCTGCCGTGCCCATGCCGTCCTCGCCGAACACGCCAGGCCGAACTATGCGCTGCGTCGCCTCTACCGCACGCCGCAATGGAAGGCCCTACGCACGAAGATTCTCAGGGAACAGGGCTATGCGTGTGCCGCTTGTCATCAAGTCCTGGCCGCGCTCGAGGTGGACCATCTCGTCAAGCACGACGGGAACATGGCTCTCTTCTGGAAGCGAGAGAACCTACAAGCGTTGTGCCGTACGTGCCATCAACGCAAGACGCAACGGGGCGAATAATGCGCTTTGCCTATGCCGATCCGCCCTATATGGGCCAATCGAAAAAGCACTACAAGGGCAGTGAAGTCAATCACGAGCTGCTGATCGCCCATCTCTGTGCGGACTTCCCTCATGGCTGGGCGCTCTCGTGCTCGTCGCCCTCGCTGCGTCAGCTGCTCCCACTCTGTCCTAGTGACGTGCGCGTTGGCGCGTGGACGAAACCCTTCGCGGTGTTCAAGCCGAACGTCTCACCGGCCTATGCGTGGGAGCCCGTCATATATCGCGGTGGTCGGCGGCGCAGGCGGGACGAACCGACACCTAGAGATTGGGTGGCCGTGAATGTCGCCCTACAACGTGGCTTAGTCGGCGCGAAGCCGCTCGGCTTCTGCTATTGGATCTTCGATCTGCTCAACATGAAGCCCGAGGACGAGATGATCGATCTCTTCCCTGGATCTGGCGCCGTCAGTCAAGCATGGCCACGTTATGCCGAACGCCGCTTAGCGTAAAACATGGGGAGATCCTGCGGACATCGGGAAATCCCATCGATGGGGGGAGAGTGTAAGTTTTACCGCCCTCTCCAAGGAAACCACGCTGGCCATGAATACAGCTTTTTGGGGTATTGACTGATGCCTGATGCCGTCCCAATCCTGGCACGAAAGGACCGGCGAGGCACGTACAACCGGAACGTACCCACGTACCACGCCGTCGGGTTGTCTGAACCGGCGCCCTCTCGTGATCCGATCGCGTTCATCAACACGCTGCAACATACCAAGGGCGCATTCGCGCGGCAGACGTTCAACTTGCGGCCGTGGCAAAAGCGGATTGTCAAGAAGCTGTTTACCAAACGGCCCGATGGGTTACGTCGGTACCGGACGTGTCTGCTGATGCTGCCCAGGAAGAACGGGAAAACCGAGCTCGCCGCGGCGCTGGCGATTTATGGGCTGCTCGCCGACGGGGAAACCGGGGCGGAGGTGTACTCGGCGGCGGCGGATCGGGATCAGGCCGCGCTGGTGTTTGGCGTAGCGGCGCAGATGATCCGGAATGACCCGGAACTGAACGCGCAGTGCTACATCGTCGAGAGCAAGAAGCGGATCGAACATCAAGCGAGCGGCAGCGTCTACCGCGCCATTTCGGCAGAGGCCTACTCGAAGCACGGATTCAATGCCTCGATGGTCATTTACGACGAGCTGCACGCGGCGCCGAGTCGGGAACTGTATGACGTGTTGTCGACGTCGATGGGCGCCCGGAAGCAGCCCCTGTTATTGGCGATATCCACGGCGGGGTACGACCGGCACTCGATTCTCTGGGAACTCTACATGCACGCCAAGAAGGTCGACGAGAAGCCCGATCTCGATCCGAGCTTCCTGCCGATTCTGTACGAGGCGCCCGTCGATGCCGACTGGACGAAAGAGCGCGTGTGGAAGAAGGCGAACCCGGCACTCGGCGACTTCCGGAACATGGACGAGATGCAGGTCGCGTGCAAGCGCGCCCAGGAGATTCCCGCCCAGGAGAATAACTTCCGCCGGCTGTACCTGAACCAGTGGACGGAACAAGCCTCACGCTGGTTGTCCGTCGCCGCGTGGGACGCCTGCCAGGGCACGACCCAGAGGGCCTCACTGAAAGGGCGCAAGTGTTATGTCGGCATGGATCTCTCGACGACCAAGGATCTGACGGCGGTCGCGGCCGTCTTTCCCGACGAGGCGAGTGGCCGCTTTGACGTGCTGATGCAGTTCTTTGTGCCGAAGGATTCGATCCGGGAACGGTCCCTGCGTGACCATGTGCCGTACGACGAATGGGCGCGGCACGGGCAGATCACGGCGACCGATGGCAACCGGGTCGATTACGAGATGGTCCGTCAAGCGATCAACGCCTGGGCGAAGGAGTTTTCGCTGCAAATGATCGCGCTTGATACATGGAACGCGACCGATTTGATCGAGCGTCTCACGAAGCTCGACGGATTCACGCTCGTGGGGATACGGCAGACGTTCGCGGGCCTGTCGGCTCCCACGAAGGCCCTGGAACATGCGGTGCTCAGTAAGACCCTTCGGCATACCGGAGATCCGGTGCTGCGTTGGAATGTCAGTAACGTCGCGGTCGAAACGGACCCGGTGGGCAATTTGAAGCCGTCCAAGGTCAAATCCACCGAGCGAATTGACGGTGTCGTGGCGCTGATCATGGCCGTGGATCTCATGCAACGCCAGGCGGCGACCGTGACGCCGTCGTATCAGATGCTGGTGGTCGGGTGAAACCCCGCCAGGGGCGTCCGCGCGTGGATCCCACCGACATATCGGTTGATGTGCATTTCCGACTCGCGGCGAAGCAGTACGACCTCAGTGAGAAGCGGGCGAACCAGGCGCGAATGGCGCTGGCGGATTGGTTCCGCCAGGCGATCGTGAAGGCGTGCCGCGAGCCGCCGGCGAAGGTGTGACCTGACCTGACACACCGAGTTCTGTGACACAAAGTAGGCGCCCACTCGCCGCTCTGGCGAAATGTTCCCCGTGGAACGGGCGTACACCCTGCTCGACGTCAAAGGCTTGGACACGGCCGGCCGGAGAATCTCCGGGATTGCGTCGACGCCCGAACTTGATCGCCAGGGCGACATGCTCGACCCCGCCGGCGTGACGTTCCGCAACCCGGTCCCGCTCCTCCTGCACCACGACGACAAACACCCGATCGGGACGGCGACCCTCAAGGTCACGCCCGACGGGATCGCGTTCGACGCCATCTTGCCGACGCTCGCCGACGACGGCCCGCTGAAGACGCGCACTGATGACGTCTGGCAAATGCTCAAGGCCGGCGTGTTGTCCGGGGCCTCGATCGGATTTCGCATCCTCGACGGCGCCATCAAGCACATCCGGCCCGGCGTCCGCCAACTCCTCAGAACTGAAATCTGCGAGCTCTCGCTCGTCACCATTCCCGCAAACCAGAACGCCACGATTCGCCTGGTGAAGTCACTGGCGGCGCCGAGCCGCCTGGAGAAACCTGTCATGAAGCAGACGATCTCGGAACATATCCAGAACCTCGAAAACAAGCGCGCGGCCCTGGCGGGACGCATGACCGAGATCATGGAGCTCGCGGCGGGCGAGAACAAGACGCTCGAAGCCGAACCGGCCGAAGAGCACGATGGCCTGTCGCTGCAGGTCAAGAGCATCGACGCGGATCTCGGCCGCTGGCGCGAACACGAGAAGCTGCAGATCGCGGCCGCGGTCGCCGTGCCAGCGCCGCCCCCGTCGACGCTGCGGGTCACGTACCCGTCCATCACCGTCAAGTCCAACCTGCCGCTCGGGACGGCGTTCGTCCGGGCCGCGTGCGCGAAGCTCATCACCAAGGGCAACGAGCGCGACGCGATCCACTACGCCGAGGAACGCTGGAAGGACACGCCGGAAGTCGCGTTGTACCTGAAGGCCGCGGTCGCGCCCGGCACGATCACCGATGCGACCTGGGCGTTGCCGCTCGTCAACCAGAACATCGCCAACGAGTTCATCGAGCTGCTGCGGCCGGCCACGATTCTCGGCCGGATTCCCGGGCTCAGAAACGTCCCGTTCAACACGAAAGTCCCGAGTCAGACCGCGGGCGGGACGTACGGCTGGGTCGGCGAGATGAAGCCCAAGCCGGTCACGAAACTCGCCTTCTCGTCCACGTCGCTGAGCATCTCGAAGGCCGCCGGCATCATCGTCCTGACCCAAGAGCTGATCAAGCTGTCCAACCCGAGCGCCGAAGCCCTGGTCCGCGACGACATGATCAAGGGGATTGCGGCGTTTCTGGACGCGCAGTTCATCGACCCGGCCGTGGCCGCGGTCACCGGCGTGAACCCCGCGTCCGTCACGAACGGGGCGCCGACGGCGGCCGCCACGACCAACCCGCTGGCCGACATCATGGGGTTGATCAACCATTTCGCCACGAACAACATCGCGGTGGATGGCGTGACGTTCATTATGTCGGCCGCCAACGCGCTGGGGCTCTCATTCCGGAGCAACCTGGACGGGTCGCCCGAGTTCCCGGGCATCACGATCAACGGCGGCAGCTACAAGGGCCTCACGTTCATTACGAGCCAGGCCGCGGGCACCAACGTCATCGCCCTGCAGCCGAATCTCATCCTCTACGCCGACGATGGCGGCGTGACGATCGACTCGTCACAGGAAGCCTCCTTGCAGATGGACAGCGCGCCGGCCTCGCCGGCGGATGCGACGACGGTGTACGTGTCGCTCTGGCAGACCAACACCGTTGGGCTGCGCGCCGAGCGGTACATCAACTGGGCGAAGGCGAACGCGAACGCCGTCAAGTACCTGACGGCCACGGCCTGGCCGGCGCCCACGGGCGGCGGCGTCACGGTCACCACGTCCGCGACAGGCAAAGCGGCCAAGGACTAGCGGCCCGTGAGCCTGCTCGGCACCATTCGCGCGCAGCTGCGCGCGGTGTTCTCACCCGGCGCGGCCGCCCCTGTCGGCGGTCGCGGCGCGTGGATGCCGATTGTGCGTGAGCCCTACACGGGCGCCTGGCAGAACAATGACGAGCTCCGCCTCGAGACGGCGCTCGCCAATCCGGTGGTGTTCCGGTGTGTGTCGCTGATCGCGTCCGATATCGGGAAATTGCCGTGCCGGCTCGTCGCGATCGATGCCAACGGGATCTGGCACGAGACGACGAGCCCGGCATTCTCACCGGTGCTCCGCTCGCCGAACCGGTACCAAACGCCGGCGCAGTTCTTCGAGTCGTGGATGTTCTCGAAGCTCCTCTGGGGGAACACCTACGTCCTCAAGGAGCGCGACGATCGGAACGTCGTCACGGCGCTCTATGTGCTCGACCCGTGCCGGGTCAAACCGCTCGTGGCGCCGGATGGCGCGGTCTATTACGAGCTCCAGACGAATGACCTCGCCGGCATTGCCACGAATGGCGGGCCTCTGGTCGTTCCGGCGAAGGAACTGATCCACGACCGATGGAACTGCGCCTTCCATCCGCTCGTCGGGTTGTCGCCGCTGTATGCGTGCGGCGGGGCGGCGAGTCAGGGGCTCGCCATGCAAGTGGCGTCGACGTCGTTTTTCACGAGCGGCGGCCGGCCCTCCGGGATGCTCGTCGCACCGACCGAGATTGACGCGCAAACGGCGCAACGGCTCTCCGAGACCTGGCACAACCTGGGCGCCGGGAAGACCGCCATTGTCGGCAACGGCATGAAGTACGAGGCCGTCGGGACCTCAGCCGCCGAGTCGCAGTGGATTGAACAAGCCGGCTGGACGGCCAAGACCATCGCGGGCTGCTTTGGCGTGCCGATCTCGATGGTCGATTCCAGCCAACAGCCGCCCTACGCGAACAACGAGGCGTCGACGCTGCAGTACCACTCACAGTGCCTACAGACGCATCTCAACGCGATTGAGAACGCGCTCGATGCCGGCCTCGAGCTCCCCGCGCCCTTCGGGACGGAGTTCGACTTGGACGACCTGATCTGGATGGACACCGCGACGAAGACGAAGGCGGCGCATGACGCCATCTCGGCCGGCGCCATGTCGCCGAACGAAGCGCGGCTCAAGTACTTCGGGCTCGGCCCGGTGCCTGGCGGCGATTCGCCCTTTCTGCAGAGCCAGTACTACAGCCTCGAAGCCCTGGCGATGCGGGAGACCGCCGCGCCGGCCGCGACGCCGACCACGCCGACGCCAGCCCCCACGCCCGAACCCGAACCGGAGCCCGCGTAATGGCGCTCACGTTCTCTCGCGTCACCCTCGCCGGCCCGCTGCTGACCGTGGAAGAGGCCAAGACGCATACGCATATCTCCGACGCGGCCCTCGACGCCGACGTGCAGCAGAAGCTCGACGCGGCCGAAGAGTGGGTGCTCGCCTATCTCGGGACCGCGGCCGATGAGACGTGGACGCCGTCGACGGCGCCGCGCGTCGTGAAGCACGCGATCCTGCTGCTCACGTCGTACCTCTACGACCACCGCGGCGACGATCCCGCGACCACCGATGGGCACATCTGGGATGTGCTCCGGCCCTTCCTCGGGCCGTACCGGGACCCGACGGTGGCGTGATGGGCTCCGGCGAATACCGTCATCGCGTCGCCTTGCAGTCGCCCGCGGGTCCGCCCGTGCCGGCCGTCTGGTTCTGCGCCCTGCAATCGGTCGGCGCGTCCGTCGTCGACGGGCAAGCGGCGTTTGTCGTCCGCGGTCGCTATCACCCGGGCATCACCCTCGAGACGCAGATCCTGCACGACGGGCGCGTGCTGCAAGTCCAGGCCGTGAGTGACGTCGACGAACGCCACATCGAGACGGTGCTGAGCGCCGTCGAAGTGCGGGGGCGCAAGTGAGAGCCAACGCGCTCACCCTCGAAGGGCTCGACGATCTGAAAGAGGCGCTGAAGCAGCTGCCGACCGAACTCACCCACGAAGGGACGGCGATTGTCCACGCGCACGCGACTGAAGCGGCGCGACAGATCGAAGCGTCCTATCCGAGTTCTGGCACCGGCAATCTCAAGAGTCACGTCGTCATCGACTTCGAGTCCTCCGAAGTCCACGGCCTCGCGCGCGTCCGCTCGACGGCGAAGCACGCCTGGATCTTCGAGCACGGGACCGCGCAACGCGCGTGGAACGGGTCCAACACGAAACGTAAACGGCCGTGGTCGGGCGCCCGGAAGAACACGGGCACGATGCCCGCACACAAAGACACCGCTTCGTTTGTCGACATTGCTGTGCGGCGACGCGCGCTGATGACAAACGCCCTGATTGAACTGGTAGAACGCGCGGGCTTCACCGTCCGCCGTTAAGGCCCATTACCCGCGAATCACAGGAGAGACGCTCATGCCCGCACCCGCCGCACCCGTCAACAATCCCGGTACCCACGGCAAAGAAGGAATCGTCGCCCTGAAGATGCTCGCGGGCGATGCCTACGTCGCCATCGGCAACGTGAGCGAATACACGTTGAACATGGCGAAGGACAAGGTCGAAGTCACGAGTATGGGTGACGCGAACAAGCGGTACGTGATGGGGCTCAAGGATCTGTCGGGCTCGTTCACCGCGTTCTGGGACCGGCTCACGGATGTGATCTTCGACGCCTCCGACACCGACGCCGGTTGCTTCCTCGCCATCTATCCGTCGTACGGCAGCGCGCAGGGCTGGGAAGGTCCCGCGCATCTCGATGCCAGCATCAAGGGCGGCGTCACCTCGGCCGTCACGATCGACGCCTCGTTTGTCGCCAATGGTGCTTGGACCCGCGCGTCCATGGTCGCCGCCACGGGCGCCAGCGGCGCGGCGTCCCCGGGCACGTTCTCCCCGGCCGGCGCGATGGCGCCCGCTAACCTCGCCGGCATGACCGGCCTCACGGCCACGCCCTCGAGCGCGTGGACGGCGGGCATGTACGTCCGTCTCGGCGACGGCTCGACGGCGCACTGGAGTGGTACCGCGTGGGTAAGCGGTATCGCGTAAGCCCGTGGCCGTCGTCGGCTCGGGACACCGGATTGTCATCGAAGGCCCGTCCGCGTCCGTCCGTCTCGGCTACCAAGTAGCCGCGACGCTCGGGCGCTGGCGTGTGGAAGGCGATCACTTTTCCGCGGCCGTCGAGGATGTCGACGGTTTCCGGATTACCCAGTCGCCGCTGACGCTCGAAATCCACAACCCGGACGGGATCCCGACGCGGCGCAAGCTCGCCGACGTCCGGATCGATCAGGGGCAACTCTCCGCCCGCCTGCTTAAAGGGGCTCTATGACTCAGTGGTATCGGAAACCTGAAAGCCTCCGTCTGGAACTCGGGGGCGGGTACTGGCTCCTCGTGAAGAAGTACCTCACCGCTGGCGAGACGCGCCACGCACAAATCAAGGTGATCAAGACGGAAGGGTTTAAAGCCGGATCGGCGCCGGAGATCAACCTCGAGCAGTTGGGCATCGCGCAAGCGGTGGAGTACCTGCTCGATTGGAACCTCGTGGATCCGGACGACAAGCCGATCGTGATTCAGGGCAAGGGCTACGACGTGGTCGCCGCGGCGCTCAATAACCTGACGCCCGAAGGGCTGCAGGTCATCCTCGATGCGATCCAAGCGCACGCCGCGGCGATGGAACAGGAACAGGACCACCAAAAAAAAGTGAGTACTGGCGAGCCCGAACCGTCTCCGACCTCTATCTCTGCAAACTGATGGGCTGGACGTACGACGAACTCCTCGACTTGCCCATCGATGTGTATGACGTGTTGATTGAGACCTTGAACGCGGAGGCCGCGAAAGCGAAAAAGTAATGGCGATCAACGCGACCTTCACCGCCAACTTCGCCAGCTTCTACGACGCCGTCGACAAGGCCGTCGTCAAGCTGAAGGACATCGACGCCAGCGCGGGGAAGGTGGAGAAGGGCCTCGATCGGATGACGGAGTCCTTCTCCGGCAAGAAGGTCATTTCCGAAGCCCTCCTGATGGAGAAGGCGATCGGCGGCGTGGAAGGCATCACCAAGCTCACCGAGCGCGAAATCGAGCGGCTCGGGAATACCACGAACGAAGCCGTCGCCAAGATGAAGAAGCTCGGGCAAGACGTCCCGCCCGGGCTACAGGCCATCGCCGACAAGACGAAGATAGCTGACGACGCCACGGACGACTGGAAGGGGACGCTGCTGAACTTCGCCAGCGCCGCGGGCCTCGCCTTCAGCGTCGACGCCGTCGTCGGATTCGTCCGTGGCTTGTTCGACCTCGCCGGCCAGATCCAAGACATGTCCGACAAGCTCGGCGTGTCGACACAAGCCGTGCAGGGCTGGAAGTTCGCCGCCGAACAGACGGGCGCGTCGATGGAAGACATCGGCAAGGCCGTCGTCACCATGAGTCAGAAGATCGCCGGTGACGACAAGTCGGCGGAAGCGGCGCTGACTAAGTTGGGTCTGAAGTTCGCCGACATCGAAGCGATGCAACCGGAGGAAGCCTTCAACGTCATCGCGGCGGCGATTCAGGAAGTGCCGAACCCGATGGATCAAGCCCGGATAGCGATGGAGCTATTCGGGAAGGCCGGCGTGGAATTGCTCCCCGCGATTCGGGCCGGCATGGTGGACATCGCCGACGCGGCGCCGAAGATGTCCGACGCGACGATTAAGGCGATGGACGACGCCTCCGATTCGGTCGCCGAACTCTGGCTGAACGTCAAAGTCCTGTCCGCCGAACTCATCAACCTCGGGATGAAGTCCATTGACCCGGCCCGCGCATTAGGCAAGGACCTCAAGGAGGCCGCCGACAACCTGGCCGCGGCCTCCGCCGCCGCGGGCGCCGCCATCCAAACGAAACTCACAGCCAGCCTCACGGAAGGCACGGGACCCGCACGCAGCGCCGAAGCCGCACTGGCCGAGTTCAATAAGACGGAGTCCGACACCAAGACCAAAACCGACAAGGCCGCGGCCGCCATCCTCGCGCACAACAAAGCGATTCAGGGGATGGTCGACCAGCTCATCGGGAAGGACCTCGCCCGCAAAGTCGACGATCTCGGCAAGGCCGTCGAACGGGCCGGCGGCTTTGCAAAGGTGACGGCCTTCGAGCAAGAGAAGCTCGTGAAGACCGTCATCGATCTGTGGATGCAGGGGGCGAAGCTCCCGCCCGTGCTCGAAGAGATCTGGGCGAAGTACGGCGCCATCCATGTCATGGCCGGCTACGTCGCCACGGATATCGGGCTGGTCACACGGCAATTTCAGAATCAGGTCCCGGCCGTCATTGAACTCGGCCGGCAGTTTTACGACGTCGACCAGAAGGTCCAGTACCTCAACGAGCACGTCACGACCGTCGGCAACACGATGAACCTCCCCGGGGGCGTCGACTGGAAGAAGTGGGAACCGCCGCCGGCCGTCCATAGCGCGTGGGATGACTTCGGGCTGCGCGTCGGCGACACCGTCCGCGGCATCACCAACGACTTCTCCCGCTCGATCGTCGACATGGCGACGGGGGCCGTGTCCTTCCACGATGGCGTCTTGCGGATCTGGGATTCGATTAAAGAAGGCGTCCGGCGGATTCTCGCCGACATGCTGTCGACGTTCCTCAACGAGTACATCTCGGGCCTCATCGGGGGCTATGCGCGGTATCTCGGCTACGTCACCAATGCCGCGATTGGCGGCGGCGTGGCGTCAGGCGTGGGCGCAGGCGCCGGGGCCGGCGTGGGGGCCGGCGTGGGGGCGGGCGCGGGGGCTGGGGCGGGCGCCGGGGCCGG
>Ga0163161_10000769_pt1 | contig 25258 bp, 19 predicted proteins | sample S45metaG_FD_129847 | JGI IMG/M metagenome (GOLD analysis project Ga0163161, IMG submission 129847) | Switchgrass rhizosphere microbial communities from Kellogg Biological Station, Michigan, USA - S4-5 metaG | ecosystem: Host-associated > Plants > Roots > Rhizosphere > Soil | place: USA... | reverse complement strand
TGCTCACGATCCTGCTCGGCAACACGATCGTGTTGGTACCGATCTTGCTCAATTCGCATCCGGGCACGAAATACGGCATCCCGTTTCCTGTTTTCGCGAGGGCGAGTTATGGCACGTTCGGATCGAATCTTCCGGCACTCATGCGTGCGATCGTCGCGTGCGGGTGGTTCGGCATCCAGGCGTGGATCGGCGGGCAGGCGCTGCAGACATTCTTTGCGGCATTTATCCCGAGCTGGCCGACGCTTCTCGGCGGCGCGGTCGGCGGCCACACGCCGACAGAATGGCTGTCGTTCCTTATCTTCTGGGCATTGAACATCCTCATTATCTACCGCGGGATGGACCTGCTTCGAATGGTCGAGAATTGGGCGGCGCCGTATGTCCTGGTTATGACCGCGTTGCTCCTCGGGTGGATCTTGTATCAGGCGGGCGGCGTCGGATTTCTTCTGAACGAACCGGGCAAGCTGAACACATTCCGTGAATTCTGGCCGATCTTCATCCCGTCGTTAACGGGAATGATCGGTTTCTGGGCGACGTTGTCGCTCAATATGCCCGACTTTACGCGTTTTGGGCGAAGCCAAAAAGAACAGGCCGTCGGACAGGTCGTTGCGCTGCCGACGACGATGGTGATATTCGCGGCGATGGGCGTCCTGATCACGTCGGCGGCGATCGTCGTCTTTCCGCATATGAACAAGGCCGATGCGTGGGACCCGGTAAAACTCGTCGGCCAATTCTCGCAGCCGGTTGTTGTTGCGATCTCGATGTTCACGGTCGTGGTGGCAACTCTGTCGGTCAATATTGCCGCCAACGTCGTCTCGCCGGCCAACGATTTTGCCAACGCCTTTCCAAAGCTCATCTCGTTCCGGACCGGCGGCCTTATCACCGGTATCATCGGCATCCTGATGCAGCCGTGGAAGCTGCTCGCCGACCCGAGCGGTTATATCTTTGGCTGGTTGGTCGGTTATTCGGGCGGCCTCGGCTCCATCGCGGGTGTGCTGATCGCCGATTACTGGCTCGTCCGTAAGAAGGACCTTAAACTCGCTGATCTTTACCGCACAGGCGGCATCTACGGCGGCTGGAACTGGCGAGCGGTCCTCGCGACCCTTTTGGGTTGCTTTTTCGCCTGGATAGGGTTGATAATTCCAAGTCTCAGAACACTTTATGATTACGCGTGGTTTGTTGGCTTTGGCGTCGCATTCTTTGTCCATTGGGCATTGATGCGTTTCACGCCGCCTGCAGTTCACCGACAGGACGCTTGACCTTTGTCGCTTACACCCCTTGGAGGTTGAACAAATGTACAAGATCGTATGTTCCCGACGTGTTGCTTCGATAGCTCTTCTCCTTTGCCTAATACCCATTTCGGCGTCAGCCCAGACGTTTCGTGGAAAGATCTTAGGAACTGTGACGGACGCCAACGGGGCCGTCATTACTGGCGCCACAGTGACGGCAAAGAACGTCGGCACCGGCATCGAGCGCACGACGACGACCGATGCGGATGGGAATTATTTGCTTGCAGAAATGCCTATCGGAACGTATGAACTAAAGTTTACCTCGAGTAAGGGTTTCAGTTCGCGAACAGTCAAGGACGTGGTTGTCGAGGTCGCGGGAGAACGTCGAGCCGATGTTGTTTTGGGGGCGGGAACTGATGTGGCTGACGTATTCGTTGTCGCTCAGGAACAAGTCGAAACCACGAGCACAACCCTCGGCGGCACGATACAAAGCCGTGCCGTTGCCGATCTGCCGATCAACGGACGCGATTTTACAAAGTTTCTCGTGCTTGTTCCGGGTGCGGCGGGCGATCCGTCGGGGGCGACCGATTCGCCGGGGTCGTTCGGCCTGTTCAGCGCAAATGGCAACCGCGGCCGCTCGAACAACTACCTGCTCGACGGCACCGATATGAACGACGGGTATCGCAACCTGCCGGCGATCAATGAGGCGGGCGTTTTTGGCACGCCGGCGACGATCTTGCCGCTCGAGGGCATCCAGGAGGTCGCGGTGCTTTCGAATTTCGAGGCACAGTACGGACGCAATTCGGGTTCGGTCGTCAATATCGTCACAAAATCGGGCACGAACCAATTTCACGGTGCGGTCTTTGAATTCTTCCGCAACGACGTATTCGACGCACGCAACTTTTTCAATCAAAAGCCCGACCCGCAGACACAGCTCCGCAACAATCAGTTCGGCGGTTCGCTCGGCGGGCCGATTAACAAGAATAAGACGTTCTTTTACCTCAACTACGAGGGCCAGCGTGAGCGGGTCGGCCTCAATTCGACCGCACGCATTCCCGACCCGCGTGAGATCGCCGCGCTGGGCGGACCGACAAATCCTGTGATCGCACGCCTGCTGGAGCGAAATCCATGGGGCACGCCGAACAGGCCGCTGCCGCTCTTTGACGACACGGGAGCGCCGAACCTTTTTGTCACGACGCGAGCATTGAACGACATCGACAGTTTTATCGGCAAGATCGATCATTCGTTCAACGAGAACAACCAGCTCACCGGCCGGTATTATTTCGGCAACAGCGACCAGTCCTTCCCGCTCGCCATCCTCGGCGGCAATATTCTGCCGGGCTACAACACGGTGACGCCGACCAACGTCCATCTCGTCTCGATCTCATACCTCAAGATCTTTTCGAGCACAAAGGTCAACGAGGCCCGGTTTGGCTACAACCGTTTTGACGAGGGCTTTTTCCCCGAAGACCAGGCGTTCGATCCACACAGCATCGGGCTCAACAACAACACGACGAACTCGCGCGATTTCGGCCTGCCTTTTATTCGTATAAGAAATGACGCCATCGGCAATATTGCTTCGATCGGCTCGACGCTATCCGTGCCGCGTGCACGCGTCGATACGAACCTGCATTTCATCGATAATTTCTCTTGGAAACGCGGCGCTCACGATCTCAAGATAGGCTATGAATATCGCCGCACCGACGTCGATGCATTCTTTGATGCGGGTTACCGCGGGCGTCTCGATTTCGACACATTGGCCGATTTTTTGACGGGCACCTTGTTGGGCGGGCGCTCGGCACAGGGCGATTCGCAGCGGCAGACCTTCCAAACGTCGCATGCGTTCTATTTCCAGGACAACTGGCGTGTCAACAAGAACGTGACCTTCAACGCCGGCCTACGCTGGGACTATTTCGGCGTCATCGGTGAAAAGAACGACCTGCTCAGCAACTTCGATCGCCAGGTGGGTCTCGTCCAGGTCGGGACGGGCGGCCTCAAGAACCTCTACAACTCCGACTGGAACAACTTCAGCCCGCGGCTCGGTTTTGCGTGGGACATCACTGGGAAGGCAAAAACCGTCATTCGCGGCGGTTGGGGTTTGTTCTACGACGCCTACTCGCAGGATTTCTTTGTCGGCCAGCTCCCGTTCAATACGTTCAATCCCGGCCCGGCATACAATCCTGTCGGTCCGGCACCGATATTGTTCTCGTTCTCGACTGTGGCCCAGATACAGAACAATGTTCCGATCTTTACCGATTATCTCGACTCGGACGTCTTTGCTGTGGACCGCAACCTCGAGACACCGATGATCCACAACTTCAACTTCAACATCCAGCAAGAGCTGGCGAAGAATGTTGTTTTGCAGACGGGTTACGTGGGCTCGCGTGGACGGCATCTGTTCTGTTATCGCGACATCAATCAGCCTATCAACCCTGCGGTGTCGACTGCGAGGCCGTTCGACAATGGGCCGTTCGCGCCATCGGGCGGGACGTTTTTTTACGTCAACCAGTTGGAGACGACGTCGAACTCGGACTACAACGCGTGGCAGTCAAGTCTGAGCCTTCGCGGCTTTCATCATTTCTCCGGACAGATCAACTACACCTGGTCGCACTCGATCGACGATGCGTCGGACGGCCAGGATTACGTTGCCAACGCGACGCAGCCCGACAACAGCCATAACCCACGCGGCGAACGTGGCAATTCGAACTTTGATGTGCGTCACCGATTTGTGGCTGCGTTGAGCTATGAGATACCGAACTTCTGCAGGTCGCATCCGCGGCTCGGCAACGGATGGCAGCTTAACGCAGTGTGGACGATGCGGAGCGGCAGCCCGTTTCATGTGAACTTCTTCGACGATTACAACGGAACGGGCGAGTATTTCCCGCGGCCCGATGTCGTCGGCGATCCGTATGCAGGTACGAGTTTGCCGAACAACTTCCTGAACCTCTCGGCGTTCAAGGTGCCGTGCACTCTCGACGCCGGCGGCTCATGCATTCCGGGCTCTTATCATTTCGGCAGCCTGGGCCGCAACTCGCTCATCGGGCCTAACTACCGCAACCTCGACTTCGGCGTATTCAAAACGACGAAGCTGACCGAGCGCGTCGATCTGCAGGTACGGGCCGAGATATTTAACATTCTCAACCATCCGAATTTTTCGTCACCGCTTTTGCCGTCGTTCGCCGCCGACGCGAGTTATAATGGTATCGACGCGAATGGCCGCGGCATCGGGTTTTTGCCGATAACGGTGACACCGGATGTCGGCATCGGCAACCCGTTCCTTGGAGGCGGCGGGCCGAGGAATTTCCAGTTCTCGGCCAAGCTGACATTTTAGACATGAGACCAGAAGCACCATTGATGAAGTACCAAAAGGTACGCAATTACTACGGCGGCGAGTTTGTCGAAAGCAAGGCCGCCGATTGGCTCGACGTGACGTCACCGATCGACGGCAACCGTCTTTCGCAGGTGCCGATGTCGACCGGCGACGAATTGAACGCCGCTGTCGAATCGGCGAAAAGCGCGTTCGAGGGCTGGAGCCATACGACGATCAAGGAACGCGTACAGGTGTTTTTTAAGTATCGCTATCTGCTCGAAAAGCACTTTGACGAACTGACGGCGCTCGTTTCCGAAGAGAACGGCAAAACCTGGGACGAGGCAAGGGCCGAGGTCGAGAAATCCATCGAGCTGACCGAATTCGCATGCTCGATGCCGCAGCTTGCTGGCGGCGAGATCCTAGAGGTGTCAAAGGGCGTCGAGTGCCGGACGGACCATTTTCCGCTCGGCGTTGTCGCGTCGATCGTGCCTTTCAATTTCCCGCTGATGGTGCCGAACTGGACTCTGCCAAACGCGCTCGTGCTCGGCAACACGATGATAATGAAGCCGAGCGAGCTCGTGCCGCTCGCATGCCAGCGAATGGCGGAGCTTTTGAAAGAAGCCGGCCTGCCGGACGGTGTTTTTAACATCGTCAACGGCGGCCGCGAAGTCGTAGAGGGCATCTGCGACCATAAAGGTATCGAGGCCGTGAGCTTTGTCGGTTCGACCAAGGTTGCAAAGCTCGTTTACCAACGGAGCACTAACGCTCTCAAACGCTGCGTAGCTCTCGGCGGTGCCAAAAATCATCTCTTTGTCCTGCCCGACGCAAATCCGACGATGACCGCGACGAACGTGACGGCATCGATGTCAGGCTGTGCCGGCCAGCGGTGCATGGCGGCGTCAGCAATGCTTGGTGTGGGCGATGTCGACCCGATCGTAGATCAGATCGTGGCAGAAGCGCGCAAGGTCGTTCCGGGCAAGAATCTCGGTGCGGTCATTTCGAAAGCCGCCAAAGAGCGTATCGAGAATTACATCACCGAGGCCGAGCGTGACGGTGCAAAGATCCTCGTCGACGGCCGCGGCGCGGTGGTCGAGGGCAAGGAAGGCGGCACCTACGTTGGCCCCACCGTGATCGATCACGTCGAGCCTCACATGTCCGTCGCGACCGAAGAGATATTTGGCCCCGTCATCTCGATCATCAGGACGAAATCGGTCGATGAGGCGATCAAGATCGAGAACGAGAATCCTTACGGCAATGCCGCTTCGGTCTACACGCAGAACGGCGGCCTCGCCCGCTATGTCGCCGAGCGCGCGTCGGCGGGAATGATCGGTATCAACATCGGCGTCCCTGTTCCCCGCGAGCCATTCTCGTTCGGCGGTTGGAACGAGTCGCGATTCGGCGCCAACGACATCACGGGCAAAAGCTCGATCGAGTTTTGGACGAAGTTGAAAAAGACGACGACAAAGTGGAACCCCGAGGCGGGTGTCAACTGGATGAGCTGATGCGAGTTTGCAATATGAAGATCATATGGAGGTCATTGGTTGTCGCGGCGTTTATTCTGACGCTAGTGCTCGTCAGTGCCGGCCAAACCAAGAACAGCCGAATGCAGGATGAGATCTTAAAACTCGAATCGGAATTTGCTCGTGCCGTGATCAAGAATGACGTGGCCGCGGTAGAAAAGATCGTCGCGGACGACTGGATCATCATAGATGCCGACGGCCATGTCATTGACCGCTCACGTTTCCTTGAGGTTATGAGATCGGGTGTCTTAACACACGAGGAGATGAAGTCGTCGGAGGAGCGAGTCCGTATTTTACGACGATACGGCCGTGTTCACGGCCTTGGTTTCGATCAAGGGAAAATACGCCGGAATGGAGTTCAGCTCGAAGGAGCGCGCGACCGATGTTTTCATCGAGCGGAAGGGAAGATGGCAATGCGTATTGACGCAGACCACGCGTGTTGACCAGAAATGAGATCTTGACACAGCTTATGTCACGAATAATCAAAGGCGGCCTCATACAGGCGCACAACCAGGAAGTAGCCGACGCACCGATCGAGCAGATCAAAAAGGCGAACATCGACCACCAGATGAAGTTCGTCGAGCAGGCCGCGAAGCAAGGCGTGCAGATGCTGTGCTTTCAGGAGATCTTTACGACGCCATATTTTTGCGCCGAGCAGCAGACGCGCTGGTATGAGGCTGTCGAAAAGATCCCCGACGGCCCGACGGTCAAGCTCATGCAGGACGTCGCCAAGCAGCACGGCATGGTCCTCGTCGTGCCGATCTATGAGGAAGAGCAGACCGGCGTCTATTACAACTCGGCCGCCGTGATCGACGCCGATGGCAAATTCCTCGGCACATACAGGAAGACCCATATTCCTCACGTCAACCCGGGATTTTGGGAGAAATTCTATTTTCGTCCGGGCAATCTCGGCTATCCATGTTTTGATACCGCGTTTGGGCGCATCGGTGTTTACATTTGCTACGACCGGCATTTTCCCGAAGGCGCGCGATGTCTTGGATTGAACGGGGCAGAGATCATCTTCAACCCGTCGGCCACCGTTGCCGGTTTGAGCGAGTATCTCTGGAAGCTCGAGCAGCCGGCACACGCGGTCGCAAACGGCTACTTTGTCGGCGCGATCAATCGTGTGGGCACCGAGGCGCCGTGGAACATTGGCGAATTCTACGGCCAGAGCTATTTCTGCGACCCACGCGGCCAGATCCTGGCCGAAGGGCCGCGTGATCAGGACGCGCTCGTCGTCGCCGACCTCGACATGGACAAGATCCGCGAGGTGCGAAACACGTGGCAATTCTTCCGCGACCGCCGGCCGGATGCGTACGGTGCGATAGTCGCGGACTAGATCTTTAACCACAAAGGCACAAAGGACACAAAGAAATCTATTTCTTTTTCCTTTGTGTTCTCGGTGTCTTTGTGGTGAAAAACGCTTTTATGGCGAATGACTTTTGCACACCGCTCGATATTGCAAGGATCGAGCAGAATTTTGCCGAGATCAACCCGGCGATGTCACCTGCCGAAGCGGGCGTCGAGGCCAACCGCTGCCTTTACTGCTTCGATGCGCGTTGCATGCATGCTTGTCCGACGCACATTGATGTGCCGGCCTTTATCAAAAAGATCGCCAGCGGCAATCTGATGGGCTCGGCTCGCGTCATTTTTGACGCAAATCCGATCGGCGCGACGTGCGCCCGCGTCTGCCCGGTCGAGGTCCTGTGCGAAGGAGCGTGTGTCGAGAAGACGCTGCTCCAAAAACCGATCGAGATCGGACGACTCCAGCGATACGCGACCGACCACGCGATGTTCCACGGACGGCAGATCTACACAAAAGGGCCATTCAGGGACAAGTCCGTGGGCATCGTTGGCTCCGGTCCGGCGGGACTGTCGTGCGCTACTTATCTTGCACGACTCGGCTACAACGTGACCGTTTATGAACGCAGCGAAAAGGCCGGCGGCCTGGACACCTATGGCATGGCTGAGTACAAAATGCCCCAGGCCGTGTCGCTGAGTGAGGTGGAGCACGTCGAGAAGATCGGCGTTGAATTCAAAACCAATACCGAGATCGTCGGCTCAAGCGCCGCTTCGGCTGACGGGGTGGTTCGTTCTCGCCTGGCTTTCGACGATCTAGTGCGCGCCCACGACGCCATCTTTCTCGGAGTCGGGCTCGGCGATACGAACAAACTCAACATTCCCGGCGAAGACCTCGACGGCGTCTACGACGCGCTCGATTTTATCGACAAGGTAAAGACCCGCGATTGGAAATCCGTTCCGTTGGGCACGAACGTCGTCGTCCTCGGTGCGGGCAACACCGCCATCGACGCCGTCACACAGGCAAAACGTCTCGGTGCCGAAAAGGTCACAATGGTCTATCGGCGCACCGAAAAGGACGCACCTGCATACGACTACGAAATGGAACTGGCCCGCAAGGACGGCATCGAGTTCGTGTGGCAGGCCGCACCGATCGGTATTCTGCCGGACGAGAGCGGTTCGCACGTCGGCAGCCTCCGCTGCGAGAAGACCGACGGCTCGTTGGAATTATTCGAGATCAAATGCGACCAGATCATCAAAGCCGTCGGTCAGCAGAAGATGCGTGGATTCTTTGAGACGGTCGCCGGCGTCGACGTCGATGAAAAGGGCCGCGTCGTCGTCAACGATCAAATGCAGACGTCAAACCCAAAGATCTTCGCCGGCGGCGACTGCGCCAACGGCGGAAAAGAGGCCGTTGATGCGTCGCAGATGGGAAAACTCGCCGCACAGGGGATTCACTTCGCGTTGTCGGGTGAAAAGGTAACATTTGCCGGGGCTCAAGCCACCTAAAAAGGAGAATAAAATGTCCGTCGTTTTGATAACAGGAAGCAGTACCGGAATCGGGATGGCGACGGCGCTTCACCTTGCGGAAAAGGGGCACAAGGTATACGCAAGTATGCGAAACCTCGATGGCGGCGGCGACCTGCGCTCCGCGGCCGATACGGCCGGCGTCGCTGTTGAGCTTATCCAACTTGATGTTAACGACGAGGCCTCGGTCAATAGTGCAGTCGCCAATGTCTTAGAGCGCGAAGGCAGGATCGACGTTCTCGTGAACAACGCGGGCATCGCCCCGCTCGGGCCGGTCGAGGAAATGAGCGTCGACACGTTCAAGAGCGTTTACGAAACCAATGTCTTTGGCGTGCTTCGCTGTATTCGTGCCGTCCTGCCCGCGATGCGAAAACAGCAGAGCGGTACGATTGTCAATATCAGCTCAGTGGCGGGCCACATATCGTCAGTCTGTTCCGGCGCCTATGCATCGAGTAAATTTGCTCTCGAAGGAATGAGCGAGGCTTTGGCTCAGGAAGTGCGGCCTTTTGGCCTTCACGTGGCTTTGGTCAAACCTGGTTTTATCATTACGCCGATATTTGGCAAAGCGTTGGGCGAGCTGTCGACACACTCCGACTCTGCCTATCCAAACGCCGTCAAGATCGCGAATGATCTGTTCACCAGCGGGCAGCAAACCGGCGATCGCCCAGAGATGGTCGCCGAAACTGTCGAAGAAGCGATCAACGACAATACCTTGAGGCTTCGCTATCCAGTCGGTGATCCGGCACGTGCATTTCTGGCAGCCCGTGCGGACATGACCGATGAAGAATGGGTCGATCTCGGGCGTCATAAAACATTCGAAGACTACTTTAGCGAGCTCGTGTCGCATATCCCGCAGCCTTCGTCGTCAGCGGCCGGATAATGGTTGTGTTGAGAAATTGAGAAGAAGTATATGGCAGATCTGAGCATAAATTTTGCAGGCATCAAGTCACCCAACCCTTTCTGGCTCGCGAGCGCGCCGCCGACGAATATGGGGCCGATGATCGAGCGTGCGTTCGACGCTGGTTGGGGCGGAGCGGTTTGGAAAACACTTGGCGAGCCGATCGTGAATGTCTCATCGAGGCTTGCCGGACTCGATTATGGACCTAACCGTTTGATCGGCCTCAACAACATCGAGCTGATCACCGACCGCTCGCTTGAGGTCAATCTCAAGGAGATGACCGAGTGTAAAAAGAAGTATCCGAACCATGCCGTGATCGCCAGCCTGATGGTCGAGTCGAAAAAAGAAGCCTGGCAGGAGATTACAAAACGGACCCAGGACACTGGCTGCGACGGCTTTGAACTCAATTTCGGTTGCCCACATGGCATGTCCGAACGCGGCATGGGCGCCGCGATGGGGCAGGTGCCTGAATATACGTGTATGGTAACGGAGTGGGTCAAGGAAGCCTCGGATATTCCTGTTATCGTCAAACTCACGCCGAACGTTACGCACATCGTCCCGCCTGGCCACGCTGCCCAACGCGGCGGAGCCGACGCCGTTTCGCTGATCAACACGATCAACTCGGTGATGGGCGTCGACGTCGACACGATGATCCCGTACCCCAACGTCAACGGAATGGCCGCGCACGGCGGTTATTGCGGTACCGCGGTCAAGCCGATCGCGCTCAACATGGTGTCGGAGCTTGCACGCGATCCGGAGTTCAATATCCCGATCAGCGGCATCGGCGGCATAAACACTTGGCGCGATGCGGTCGAATTCATGCTGCTCGGCGCTGGCAACGTACAAGTCTGCACGGCGGTGATGCACTACGGCTATCGCATTGTCGAGGACATGATCGACGGGCTCAACAACTATCTTGACGAAAAAGGTCTTGCGTCGGTCAATGACATCATTGGAAAGTCCGTAGATCGCGTGACCGACTGGGGCAACCTCGATCTAAATTACGACGTCAAGGCCCACGTCAATGTCGAGAACTGCATCCGCTGCAACCTCTGCTATGTCGCGTGCGAGGACGGAGCGCACCAGAGCTTTGATTGGCAAGAGGTTGACGGCAAGCGTTATCCGCACGTTATGGAAGAGGAATGCGTCGGCTGCAACCTCTGCGCGCTTATCTGCCCGTCGCCCGGTGCCATTACAATGAAACGCGTCGATGCCGGCGGCCCGCCGCAGAGCTGGCGTGAAAGGACGGCTTCTGGCCAAAATGGTGGTGGTAGCCATTAGAGGTTCGATGAAAGGTGCAGTCTCGCTTCTGCTTTTGCTCATCTTTTCAGCGGCGTGTTTTGCTGCATCGCCAGTTCAATACAAAATTCACATCGATCCGAGCGACCTGTCCGGCTTTGACGTCGAGATGCGTTTCGTTCCAACTACGCGCAATGTGCGCGTCGCGATGGCCGCCCATCCCGAATACGACGATCGTTACTGGCGATACATCGAACGAGTAACGGCAGGATCGAATGGCCAGTCGATCGCGGTCAGGAAGATCGAGGATGCTGTCTGGCAGATTGACGGCGCTAATGGCGAGATCTTCGTCCGATACCGGCTCCATTTACCGACTCAGGACGGACCGGCCGAGGCGCATAATCCCTTTCTAACGCCCAGCGGCGGCATGGTCGGCGATCTGCATTCGTTGATGTACATCGTCGGCGACTACGCGCGGCCCGCGCACTTGGCACTCGACATGCCGGCTGACTGGCGAGCTGCGTCGGGAATGGACCCGGGCGATGATGGTCGCTCCTTCTCCGCTGTAACGGAATTGATGCTGGATTCACCGATCATGATCGGCACGTTCGACGAATGGGATTTCGTCGCACACGGCATTCCTCACAAGATAATTGTCTGGTCGCCGCCATCAGCAAAGACGTTCGACCACAAACCGCTTTATGAGGGCGTTGAAAAACTTGTAAACGAAACGCTCGCGACGTTCGGCCCGCCGCCGTATCGCCGATATGCGTTTCTGTATGCGAACGGCAGCCCGGGAGGGCTCGAACATCTGTCGTCGGTGAACATCGGCCATGACTTCTCACGCGGGATGGAAGGGCTATTTGAGCAGACCGCGCACGAGTACTTTCACGCATGGAATCTAATGGACGTTCGCCCTCGCGAACGGGTCGGCCTCCAATACAAGTTCGCACCGCCGACGACCACCCTTTGGTGGAATGAAGGCGGGACGATCTTTTTTGCGGATTATCTTCTGAGGCGTTCAGGCCTGCAGGGTGAGGACCCATCCCGCGCGAGACATCTCGAAACTGCGATGGCCAGGTATTTCTCATCGCCCGGCTATTCAATGTTATCCGCCGAGCAAGCGAGCCGCGGCGACACCGATCCGCTGATAATGGGCGATGTGTTCGCGAGTACGCATCTCCAGGGCGAGCTATTGACCGCGATGTTGGACATCACGATCCGCGACCTCACGAATGGCCGACGGAGTGCGGCCGATATTATGCGAGCGCTTGCCGCGCAATACGATTACAAGCACGGTATTACCAACCGGGATATCGAGCGAACCGCGACACACGTGTGTCCAAATTGTCCAATACACTCATTCTTTAAAGACTACATTTACGGCGCGAAACAGCTGGACTTTGACAACTGTCTTTCGCTGATCGGAATGCGGGCCGAGATTACGCGATCTGCCGCACTCGGCGGCGACGGAAAGCCCGCCGCCGACTGGCGCATCTCTCCGCTGCCGAACCAAACGGAATTTCGCATCCGAATAACCAACCCGCAAAGCGCATGGGGCCGCGCCGGGCTTCACACTGGCGACCGTCTTATCTCGATTGACGGTAAACCAGCAGATTCGTGGACGGACTTGCGCAGCTGGCTGCGTACTCTGAAGATCGGTGACACCGGACGCCTCGAGATCGTTCGAGATGGTGTGCGAAAGACGGTCGAAGTACCCATCAACGGTTACGATATAGCAAAGGTCCATCTCGCAGAGATCGAAAATGCCACACCGCGACAGGTCAAGCTACGCGCACGTTGGCTTGCCGCCAATTGACCGCAAACAAAATGTTGATCCGACAAGCCGACATCGACGACGCGATCGACATCGCATACATCTACAACTATTACATCGCGACGTCGCATTGCACGTTCGAGGTCGAGCCGGTCGATCTGGCCGAGATGGAGCGGCGGATCGATGAATGCGTCGCGGCCGGTTATCCATTCCTCGTCGCTGAAAACGACGACGACGAGATCGCGGGCTACGCTTACGGCCACGAATACCGTCCTCGAACGGCATACAGCAGATCCGTAGAGATATCGGTCTATGTCCGCCCCGGACATGATGGAAAGAACATTGGCACCGATCTCTACGCTGTACTGTTTGACGAGATAAAAAAGGGTGATTTTCACGCCGTCATCGCCGGCCTCTCACTGCCGAACGACGCCAGTGTCCGGCTGCACGAGAAATTCGGCATGACGAAAGTCGCCCACTTCTGCGAGGTCGGTCGGAAGTTCGATCGCTGGATCGACGTCGCATATTGGGAGATCATTCTCGACTAATTCACTGTGAATGTGGAACTTACGAGGGAATTGTCCTTTCGTTCGCCCCTCTCTGCCGGTGCTTGTTGGGCCAAGGCCTCATCACTCTGACGTGCCTTACACGTCAACCTGAATACATTTCTTCCATTCTGCGTTAAAACCTGTAAAAACTTGTTGACAGATATTACTCATTCCTGTAACTTTTAAGAGTGACGACTCAACAGGTCGTTTACCTATCGCCACCTGATACGGCATAGTACCTAGTTCCAGATCACGGCTCGTGATCAAAAAACATCCGAAAAATGCGGGTTCTCAGCAAAACTCAATCTAAGCCTGTCGAATTTCCGCCCCTTTCTATTCCGTTCCATCAATAGGTGGCAAGGCCCCTCGAAAACGGACCCGCATTCTTCGGATGGGAACTTAAAAAACTCTTGTCGATCAAGACGCACCCTCAAGGAGCAATAAATAATGTTCGGTAAAAAGAAAAGTGTTGCCGGTTTGGACATCGGTTCCAGCTCGGTAAAGATGGTCGAGCTTGAAGGCAAGCTGAACAATCTCAACCTGGTCAGCCTAGGCTTCGAGAACCTGCCCGCCGACACCATCATCGACGGACAGATCATGGAGCTTAACGTCGTCTCGGACGTCATCCAGAGCGTCTGTAACAATCATCAGGTAAACGCGACCAACGTCGTCACCGGCGTTAGCGGCCACTCGGTGATCTTAAAGAATATCGTTCTTCCGGCGATGAGCCGCGAGGAGCTCGAGGAATCGATCGATTGGCACGCCGAGGAGCACATTCCTTACGACCTCGCCGACGTCAGCCTTGATTACCAGGTGACGGCAGAGACACCGGATTCGACGCACGTGCTGATCGCCGCCTGCAAGCGCGAGCGCATCGACAATATCAAGCAGGCCATCCAGCTCGCCGGCAGGACGCCCGTCGTCATAGACGTCGACACTTTTGCCCTGCAGAACTGCTACGAGATCAACTACAACCCGACCGACAATGACGTCGTCACGCTGCTGAACATCGGCGCGTCGACGATGAACGTCAACATCGTCAAGGGCACGCGGTCGCTCTTTACGCGTGACATCACGGTCGGCGGCAGCCAGTTCACAGACGTGCTGCAGCGTAGCCTTGGCCTTAACTTCCAGCAGGCCGAAGCCGTCAAGCGCGGCGTTGCCGATGCAGTCGAAGGCATCGAGGAAAAATCCATCGAGCCGCTGATGAACAACGTCACCGAGATAGTCGCGATGGAAATTCAGAAGACATTCGACTTCTACCGTGCCACGACCGAGGACAATGAGACGGTCGTGCAAAAGATCCTTATTTCGGGCGGCGGCTCAAAGCTTGTCGGCCTGGCAAAGGAGCTGTCCGAGCGTCTCGAGCTGCCCGTCGAGGTGCTCGACCCGTTCCGCAACATCAAGGTGGACCCAAAGAAATTCGACCCTGACTATCTCGGCGAGATCGTTCCCGAGATGGCCGTGGCTGTCGGCTTGGCAGTAAGGGGAGTGTAATCACATGATCAAGATCAACCTATTAAATTCCGTAACCGAACGTCAGGGCGGCACCGTCGTCGCCGTCGACCGAAAGATCTCGAGTCCTGCTTCGCGGTTCGTACTGATGTCGATCGTTGTCGCCGTGCTTCTCGCCGCCGTCATCGGCTGGGACGTTATCAGCACCCAGATGGCCAAGACCGAGGCCGAACGCCAGCTCGACGAGCAAAAGCGTATCGCGAGCGAGCTTGAAGCCGTGATGAACGAGCAAAAGGACCTCGAAGCAAAGATCGCCAACATCGACCTACGCATCGACCAGATCAAGAAGCTGCGTAATTCGCAGGCCGGACCGAGCGCCGTGCTTGACGCGATGCGCGAAAGGATCGCCATGGTCCCGGGGCTTTATCTCGAGAGCGTCGAACAGTCCGGCGACAGCCTTGTGATCAAGGGCAACAGCCCGGACGAATCGCAGGTAACGCAGTTCGGCCGCAGCCTCGAATTTTCGAACGGCCTCTTCTCGAATCTCAATATCGAGACGGTCCGTGCCGAGGTCGCGAACCAGAACGCGTCGCCGCCGCCGCCCCAGAAGGCAGGCATGCCCGCTGCACCCGCCGAAGCCGCAAAGGTCGAGATCGTCAATTTCACGATCAAATGCGCCTATACGCCGTCCAAAGCCGCAGCAGCTGGCCAGACCACAGCCTCGAACCAAACGCCGGCTAATCCCACCGCGCCGCCGCAAACGGCAAAGAACTAGATCCTTTGAAACCCGTAACAAAAAGGAAACCACCATGTTAGAAAAGATCAAGAACCTCAAGTGGCACAATCACCTTCTGCTGCTCGTCTGTATAGCCGCAGTCATCTATGCCGGTGTCTGGTACTTTTACACCAGTAGTCTGCGGGACGAGGTCGCCCAGATCAACGACCAGGTGTCGCAGCTCCAGGCGAAGAACGAAACAGCGCGGGTTGCCACACAGCGTATCAACGAATTTCGCGCTTTGTACGCCAGCAAGTCCGAGGAATACGAGGAACTCAAGGTGCTCCTGCCCGAACAGCGTGAGATCACCAACGTCCTTCAGGGACTTCAGGACACGGCGAACAACTGCCGGATGATCGTGATGCGTTTCGCCCCGCGCGACGACTCGCAGCAGGACTCGATCATGGCCAAGCCGGTCGAGATCGAGGTGGACAGCAACTTCACCAATCTTCGGTCGTTCTTCGGTGCGATGGCGCAGCTGCCGCGAATCGTCTCGATCTCTGATTTCAAGATCAATCAGCTCGACAAGCAGAGCGATGCCAAGACGCTGCACGCTCAGTTCCTGCTGACGGCATACTACGCCGCACCATCAGATCTAGGCGCCAAGCCCGCCGCGCCCGGAGCGCCTGCCCAGCCGGCCCCGGCCGCAGCTACAGCTCCTGCACCTCAGCCCGCCAAATAGTCTTTTGCCAACCACGAGAAATAGCCATGATGAACACATCGACATTCAAACGCCTCGCATGGGTCTCAGCGGCCGTGGGCCTCTTCCTGTTGGCCAACGGCGCCCTCACTTCGGTCAACGCACAACGTGACCCATTCGCCAAACCTGGCTTTATGAAGCCCAAGGCGCCGGGCGCACCCGGCACGGGCGTAAAGCCTAAGGTAGAGCCCAATTACGGCCCGCCGCCGATCGAGGCACGCATCGAGTATTTCAAGCATCTTCGCGAGCAGGCTGCCGCCAACGGCCAGCCGCTGCCTAAGGTGACGAGCGTCCTAACGCTTGCCGAGATGGCCGTGACCGGAGTCTTCAAGACACCGCGCGGTTACGCCGCGATGGTCGAGGCGACGCCGATCAAGCTCTCATATACGATCTACCCGGGCGAGAAATTCTTTGACGGCCAATTGGTCGCCGTTGAGGAGAATCGGCTTGTGTTCCGCAAGGTCACAAAGGTCGGTGAAAAGAAATTTGTCGCATCGGTCGAGAACAAACCGCTGCGCACCTTTACGATGAAGTCCCAGGTCGAGGGCACCGCCCCGGGCCAGCCGGAAAAGCCGACCGAAAAGGCCGCCGAAAAATCGGTTGAGACGGCAAAGCAGCCGGCTGAGGCCGAAAGTAACGACGCTGCGCCCGCGACCGCGGCAAACAAACCGAAGGGCAAAGACGCTAAGCCTGCAAGCAATCCATTCCTCTCGCCGCTTGACGAGATGAACAAGCAGCCTGTTGAGCCTCAAAAGGACAAGAAAGAAAAGGCTCCCGCCAAAAAGCCCGCCAAAGTTGCTAAGAATAAGCAGCAATAACCCCTTATCCCACAGATCCACACAGTTTACGGAGGAAACATGAATTCTCTTCAATCCACTCGCGACACGGTCAAAAAGATCGTATTCGCATTAGCCATTGTCAGCAGCCTTGCGATGGCGGGCCTCGGCCAGAAGGTCGTCGACCCGTCGCAGGAAGGCAAGCACTACGGCGACCCGGGTTTTCGCGGCGAGCCGATAAATCTCAATGTTGTCAACGCTGACATCCGCGACATTCTCAGCTACATCACGGACCAGTACGGCATCAATTTTGTCATCGACAAATCCGTCGGCTCGGTGCCTGTGACCGTCAAGGTCAACGACGTTCCATGGAACATCGCCCTCGACTCGATACTCCAGTCGCAGGAGCTGGGCGTTCAGGTGAACGGCAGCATACTGCGCATAGCCTCCAACAACGTGCTCGCGAGCGAAGGAGAGCTGTTGAGGGCGCGGCAGAACAGCCAGGTCGACCTCTCTCCCCTCGTGACCGAGCTGGTCCGGCTGAATTACGCGCTTGCCGCGGGAACTTCACAGCCGGGCAGCACGACCAGCGGAACACAAGTAGGGGTTTCATCGTCCTCATCGAGCGGCCCCTCCGTCGGTGCTCAGGGTGCGGCGGTGAGCGGCGGCGGCCTTCTGCCCATCATCAAGCGCCGTCTCTCGCGTCGCGGCTCGATCGAGATCGACGAGCGGACCAATTCGCTCATCATTACAGACGTGCCGGCGAGCATCGCCGCCGTCAAGCAGCTTATCGCTATCCTTGACCAGCCCGAGCCACAGGTCGAGATCGAGGCCCGCATCGTCGTCGCGACGCGCAGTTTCAGCCGCGACATCGGCGTCCAGCTGGCTGCGATCGTCGTGGGAGCGCATGGAAGCGGCGGCGCCGGTTCGACCCTGCCCAACGCCCCGGTCGATCCCAACATAACCGTCCCGCCCAGCCTGCCGATCGGGTCGATCAACAATGGCCTCGCGTCCTCGATCGCCAACACGGCCATCGGCCTGACGACCGGTGTCTTTGGCACGGCCCAGATCAGCTCGCTCATCACTCTCGGCGAGCAGAGAGGCCAGGCAAAGGTCATCGCAACCCCGCGTGTGACCACGCTCAACAATCGTCCCGCCGAGATCAAGAGCGGTACCAAGATCCCGATCACGACCGTTCAGCCGGGCAGTGCCGCCGGCGGTGCCGTCATCGCGACGACGACCTATGTCGACGTTCCGCTGCGGCTCGCTATCACGCCTCAGATCACGGACGAAGGCACCGTTATTCTGAACGTCATCGCCGAGAACAGCTCGACGTCGTCGCTCGTGGCCGGTGCGACGCCCGCGATCAACACGCAGAGCATGTCGACGCAGGTCATCGTGCCCGACGGCGGAACGACGGTCGTGGGCGGCGTCCTCTTTGACGACGAGCGCAATTCGCAGGACCGCACGCCGGGTATCGCAGCTGTGCCGCTGCTTGGCAACCTGTTTAAGAGAAAGGGCGTCCTTCGCAATACGAACGAGATACTCTTCTTTATCACACCGCGCATATCGCATCCCGACTGGGTCGCGAACCCGAACAAAGTGAAGAACCCGGTCATTATCCAGCCCGTCCCGATGGGTAACCCGCCGTCGAACTCGACACCCGTCGAGCCGACGCCGAACCCGGTCGTCCTTCAGGCCCCCGGCATGGCCCGCCCCGAAGCCGTCGAGGTCGACTCATCCAAGAAGCCGTCCTAGGACGCATCGCAGAGCCCGTTTCGTCCGTAAACAAAAAAGCCCGCCGACCCCCGGCGGGCTTTTTTTGCGCTCGTTTGTCGAGACTATACCATTATCATCTCAGCTGAAACGTGGCGCTGCCCACGACCTGACCGTCGATCAGGATATCGACACGATACGTACCAACCCCAAGTGCGCCTGAGTTCAAGTTGTAATGATACTGGCAGTCGAGGGTCCTGAAGTTCGGACCTGAGTCCGCTTGGCTGCTGTAGACGGATTCGTTGACCGTGCCGATCACGCCACCGGCCGTTCGAGTCACTGCAATAGTTGCCGGCGGTAGGTCGCAGGTCGAAACGCCATTGCAAGTGAGTCTAAACTTCACCGGCACCACACCACGCCTGGCGTTGAAGACGCTTGATCCGTCCGCGTTGATCGGCGCTTGTACCTGGGCAGCGCAGGATGTGGGCGACTCAGGCTGTACCTCAAACGCACCGATGTCCATGCGCCCGTTCACCACACGCGCAAAGCCGGGCCCACGTTGATCGTAGTAGGGCGGCGGCGTAAAGCTCGGGTCGCCCGCGTCGATGGCCGGGCTGCCGGCCAACAGCGCATGCGTAAAGGTGGGGCCGCCGTTGTCCTGCAGCGGGCCGAGCAGCGCATCCGTAAAGGTCTGATCGCCCGGGCCGGTCAACATGCCTCCGCCGGCGCCGTCGCTTATGTTGTAGCCCAGCGAGGTAAGTGGCCCGTAGCCGCCGTTTCCGTCGGCAATATCGCCGGCCCTGAAAATGGTGTTTCCGATAGTAAGTCCCGCGCTGATATAACCATTCCAGATGCCGCCACCGTAGTAGGCATAGTTGTCGCTGAAGGTGCTGTTGGTTATCGTCGCAGTCGCGGACTCCGTGGAGATAGCACCATCGGTGTAGATTCCTCCGCCATTCCAAGTGGCCGAGTTGCCGCTGATGGTGCTGTTGTTGATGATCAGCGTCGCGTCAACGTTGGTGATGCCGCCGCCGATTTGGGGGGCCGTATTGCCGCTTATGGTGCAATTGTTTATCGTCAGCGGGTCAAAGCCAGAATAACCTTCATGGAGGATGCCGCCATTGTTGCCATTAGTAATTGTGAGGTTGGAAATGGTAACGCTCCCGCAACAGACGTAGAACACGCGGCTGGCAGCGTTGCCGCTAATCGATAGATGGCCTCCGGCGGGACCGTTAATGGTAAGGCTTTTTCCCACCACCAGTTCGCCGCTGGTCAATGTGATCGTCGCCGGCGTAGCGACCGCGAAATCGATCGTGTCGCCGGGGTTGGCATCCGCAATGGCCTGCCGCAATGAGCCTGCGCCGCTGTCGTTTGTATTGGTCACCGTGATGGTGGCCGCGCGAGCGCTCTGCACACCGACCAGGCCCGCGCAGAGCAATGTGATCAGAATAAAGAGGATTCGTGTTTTCATAGGTCATCTCCAAAGTCAGTAGTGTGCTCGTTGTAATCGTAGGTGGCCGGCGTACTATCGCCATCCGCCGCCGCCAAATGGGGCCATGTACTCGTTGAACGGATACGGCTGGTTCGTCAGATCCGTTCGGCTGCCGCCGCTTGCAGTGGCGCGATTGATGTCCATATTAAACGTGTAGTTTGGAGGCGACCCGCCTTGCGTTTGCCCGGTAAAGGCGATGTGAGTGCTGCCGGGCGACCAGAACGGACGGAAGGCCGTCCAGTTTCCGGACGGCGAGACGATCACCCTGAATTGCGACCCATTAGGCCTGATGGTCGCTATGCTTAGGTTGGCCGTCGTGAAGGCGATCTTTGTCCCGTCCGGAGACCACTGCGGCTCCACCGCGTAGCCGCTGAAGATCCTCTGATGTGGATTCCCGAGCAGATCGGCCACCGACAGACCGGTATTCCCGCCGCCCGAGTAGACCACCTTGTCGCCCGTTGGAGCCCAGCTGTAATGCGCGAAAGCGGGCCAGAAGTCCCCGGCAGCCGTCTCGACGAGAGGGAATGATATTGCGGGCGTCGTCGGCTGCGCGGACAGTCCGGTGATGTTCCCGCTGGCGTCGAAGACGGGAGATGCAGTGTAGATCCCGCCCTCGACGACGCTGGCGCCGGACCAGCGCCGAGCCTTGAACGAGATCGTCTGATCGCCAGGGACCCAGGCCGTCGACCACGCCTCCATCTGCAGGTCGATTTCGTTGATGAGTTGGACCCTCGTGGTGCCGTTGTTGTTCAGTTGATAGTCGAAGTCGTCGCGCATTGCGAAGAGGTCGAAATGCTGTGTGCCATCTGGGTTGTAGACGCCGGGACTGTTCTGGTGATAGAGAAACCAGCGGTGGCCGCCGTGCAGCGCGATGCTTGGATTGCCCCACAAGCCGAATCCCAGCTGCCTGTTGTTGCTGCCATCAGAGTTCATTGCCCTCATAACTTGCGTGCCTCCCTGCTGCGCACCGTCCCAGGGACCGATGTAGTAGATGGTCCCACCACCGGTGTTATTGTTGCCGCCGCCAGCGGCTCGTTCGGCGGGCTGGCCAATGGCGGTGGCACATATCAGAGCTAGGGCCGCGAATGCCGGTAGTGTACAAAATAGTTTGCTTTTCATAGTTTCACTCTCCTGTGTTCCTATCTGGTGATTTGTTTCAGGCATTCGCCCGACAATTGACCCTTTAATAACTAGTGCGACGGTCCTGCAGAACAGAGGTCAAAGTTTCTTCGCGAATCGAATTGACTTTTCGGCGACATTTCAATACCGTGCAGTCAAAGCCACAACAGAACTGGGAAGAAAATTGTTTCCTAACTGGAAATTTTGACCGCTAAGAGCGGCTGATGTCGCGCTACTTATCTGAGAGGCTAGATGGAAAACAAATCGAAAGATAATTGGCAGCGAGTGCGAAGCATCTTCGAGGATGCTCTTCTGCGCCCGGCTGGGGAGCGTCGGGATTACGCAAAGGCACTGTGCGGCGATGACGAACCGCTTTGGACCGAGGTCAATTCATTGCTCGACTCGCACGAGAGTTCCGAGGCTTTTCTCGAAACTTCCGCAGTCGTCCAGGTCGTTGAAAACTTGCAGGCCCACGGCAACCAGCTCGCCGCAGGCCAGCGGCTGCTGCATTACGAAATACTGAATCTGATCGGAGCAGGCGGGATGGGCGAGGTTTACCTCGCACTCGACACTCGGCTTGGCCGGAACGTCGCCGTCAAGCTCCTGCGGAGGGACCTGCTGCCACATTTCCGCGCGGGCGACCGGCTCCTGCGCGAGGCCCGGGCCGCGGCCCTGCTCGAACATGCGAATATCTGCCAGATCCATGAGATCTCCGAGGTCGACGGATTTAGTTTTATCGTCATGCAATACGTTGCGGGTACCACGCTGGATGAGATCCTTTCCGGAAGCGGCGTGGACGCTCCGACTGCGCTCGACATTGCATGCCAGGTCGCCGAAGGGCTTGCAGAAGCGCATCGTCAGGGAATCATTCACCGAGACATCAAACCCGCGAACATAATCGTTTCCAACAAAGGGCACGTGAAGATACTCGATTTCGGCCTCGCAAAATTCATCGAGGCCGAAACGGGTGCCGACGCCGTCAGCCGGTTGGAAAGCACGGGCGGAGTGATGGGGACCGTTCCCTATATGTCGCCGGAACAGCTTCTTGGGGAACCGGTCGACGCGCGAACTGACATCTTTAGTTTTGGCGCAATGCTCTACGAAATGCTTGCCGGCGTTTCGGCCTTCGGCCGCGAGAAAAATGACGAAACGATCTCGGCCGTGCTCCGCGAAGATCTTGATTGGGAACTTATTTCGTCTGCACTTCAGCCCGTTGTCCGGAGATGCCTCGCAAAGGATAAGGCAGACCGCTACGCATCGGCCGGTGAGCTTGCAAATGCTCTTGCTAAGGTAAGGACCAATGGGCCAATAACGAGGCTGGCAAGGTCCAAACCAACCGGTCGGGTCAGGGTCGACGCCGCAACAGACGCCGTCGACGTCGAAACCAGGCCGCTATACGCATGGCAGAGCGACGGACGGGATTTGCGGGGCGCCGAAGAGGATTCAGGACCGCCGATTTCGAAGACGCGGTGGATCAATACTCGCCGCCTCGGGGTGGTTGGCCTGCTGGCTGTTCTTCTGGCCGGATCGGTCTATGGCGGTTACATAATCTATCAGACATACCACTCAGGTTCCGCAACGGAGTCTGTTCAAGTTCAGGCAAACTGCTCGAATGGCTGGGACCTTGGTTTGGACTTTAGCGAGTCGGCGAATCCTAATGGCCCTTGGTCTTATAACGCGGGCGATATGCCGATACAGACCTTTTGGCAGGATTTTGGGTGGGCTTATGCGGCTCCGCCCAAGTTTCGTCACATCCCGTTTTGGACGAACGCTAGGGACATCGGCTTCGATGTGGTCAGAACCCATTCATCCGATCACGCCAGTGGCCTCGGCTACGATCTTGCCAACGTGACCTGGACGAGCCCGATCACGGGCGATGTGAATTTGGACCTTGCGACGTGGTTAGACAAAGTCGACGATCCCAATCATCAAGCTCGCAGTAACACCTGGAAGCTTTACCATGGAGACGCATTGCTCGCGAGCGGGGTCCTCGTCGAAAACGACGGCTTCGATGGTGCGAACCCGGCAACTTACACAGGAACGCGCAGCGTCGCAACGGGCGATGTTATCCGACTGGAAACCGTCCAACACGACTCTTCCCCCTACGGTACACATCAGAATTTCCGATTTCGGTTATGTCCGATCGGGACACCGGCACCGCCGCCTACAGCGTGCAGTACGGTTTACAACGCCGCCGAGGACTTTTCGATCACAATAAATGATATAGACCGAATATGGCAGTACGGTTTCACGGAGCCCGATGGGACGCGTTTTAAACCGTACACGCAGACGCGCAACGGTTGTCAGACTCGGGTGGAAGAGTGGTTCAGTTGTTGTGATGCAGCAATTGGTCACTCGACGGTGGACCATAGCTTTTCGTGCGGCAGCTGCGATGTTAATGAGCCTGGGTTCCTGAACCTCCACGGAAATGCGACTGGAAACAAGTCAGCCCTGCGGTGGAAGGCACCGACCGCCGGGACATTCCTCATCCAAGGAGAATTCCGGGATCATCATATGTCAACGGTCGACATTTCTATTATCAAGAATGAGAACGTGGGGCAGCCCCTATTCAGTGACTCGATAAATGATGACACCTGCGCAGCGACATCTGTCCACAAGCCGTTCTCGATCACGGTCGCGGTCAGCGCCGGTGATACTATCGATCTTCTTGTCGGAACAGGCAACGGTCACAACTTCGCTGACTCGACTGGTCTGAGTGCGACGATCATAAGCGTTTGTTCTACCCCGACACGTTGAGCCCACGCTTCCTGGGCTTTACATTCCGCCAAGCACGGATTATTTTCTTTTGCGGGACTTCCTATTGACGCCCGCAATATGTCCGAGAATGAAAAGCCGTTACGCGCCGTCACCGAGCAGCTTAAGCGATGGGGCAATTTGTCGGAGACGGATGCGGACGCCGCCTTGCTGGAACTTGTTTACGCGGAATTGCATCGTCAGGCCCATCGGTACCTTCGGCGTGAACGCGTCGGCCACACCCTGCAGACCACCGCGCTCGTCCATGAGGCATACCTCAAATTAGCCCGGCAAAAGTCGTTTCCGTGGCAAAGCCGCTCCCAGTTCTACGGCGTCGCCGCGACGCTGATGCGCCGCATCCTGGTCGATCACGCGCGAACAAGAGGCCGGCTTCGTCGCGGCGGGCCTCAGAGTAACCTGACGCTCGACTCCAAGATCACATTGGCCGTCAGTGACGGTCAATTCGACTTGCTTGAACTGGATGAAGCTTTAGAAAGGCTCGCAGAATGGGACGTTGAGCTCACTCGTATCGTCGAGCTGCGGTTTTTCGCGGGTCTCGACGTCTGCGAAACTGCCGAGTCCCTAGGCGTCTCGGAATCGACCGTCAAACGAGGCTGGGCAACCGCTAAAGCCTGGCTCCATCGCGAACTAACACGATAACGGGCGAACCTAGGGAATGTACTTACTCGGCACCGGGATGTCCGAGGCGAGGCCGAACGTGGCGGCGGTGAAGCCGGCAGTAGAGCGGTTGAGGTACCAGTTGCCGCCGCGATAGACGGCCTCGTCATCGTGGCCGTCGCCGTCGTAATCACCAGGCACTGGCACGTCGCCATTCAAACCGAAATGGATCGCGACAAATTGGTTGTTGCTGCTGTTCAGCCGGTACCAGTTGCCGTCGGACGGGCGGAATACGGCGATGTCGTCGCGGCCGTCACCGTCGTAATCGGCGGGAACCGGCATGTCCGTGCCGAGGCCAAATTGGGTCGAGAAACTGATAGTTTGGGCCAACACTCTCCACATTCCGTTGTTAAAGACGGCCAGGTCCGCTCGCCCGTTACCATCATAATAACCGACGACCGGAATGTCTCCGCTGTCGCCGAAATGTACGGCCACGAATCCGCCGTTGC
>Ga0163161_10000768_pt1 | contig 25285 bp, 16 predicted proteins | sample S45metaG_FD_129847 | JGI IMG/M metagenome (GOLD analysis project Ga0163161, IMG submission 129847) | Switchgrass rhizosphere microbial communities from Kellogg Biological Station, Michigan, USA - S4-5 metaG | ecosystem: Host-associated > Plants > Roots > Rhizosphere > Soil | place: USA... | reverse complement strand
AATGTGCTTGTTCTTTACCACCATACAATACTGCAGGAACTTTACCTTCATAGCGAAGCTCTTTAGCATCGCGTTTCCCTACGTTCTCTCTTGGAGAACCGCTAATTGCGATTGTTTTCATTTGTTTCTATTTGTTTTTTAATTGTAATGAAGCTACCACGATCATTTTTACTGCTTTCTGAGAGCTGTATGCCCGTGGTGGTTTCATTTTATTTATTTATTTATTCTGATGTATTCTTGTTAGTCTATTCTAAACAGATCACTGATCGATCCGTGCTCATTTACATTGGCAATAGCCTTTGCAAAAAGTTCGGCAGTGCTCAGCACCCTGATTTTAGAACTTTCCTGTTTCAGCGGAATAGAATCTGTTACGATCAGTTCCGTTAATACAGAATTTTCAACAGTTTCGTAAGCTTTACCTGATAAAACAGGGTGCGTACAAACCGCCCTTACACTCTTGGCTCCCTTTTCCATGATCAGCGCAGCTGCCTTGGCTAAAGTGCCTGCAGTATCACAAATATCATCGATCAGTACGATATCCATTCCGGTTACGTCTCCGATGATCGACATGGATTCGATCTCATTGGCACGTTTACGGCGTTTATCACAAATTACGACTTCTGCATTAAAGAACTTTGCAAAAGTACGTGCCCTGTATGAACCGCCCATATCCGGTGATGCAATCGTCAGGTTATCCAGTTTCAAACTCTTGATATACGGAACAAAAATGATCGATCCATCAAGGTGGTCTACCGGTATATCAAAAAACCCCTGTATCTGTGCCGCATGTAAATCCATGGTCATGATACGGTGGATACCGGCTGACTTTAGCAGGTTAGCTACCAGTTTTGCACCGATTGCCTGACGCGGCTTGTCTTTTCTGTCTTGTCTTGCCAGACCGTAATAAGGAACAATTGCGGTAATGTAATGCGCAGAAGCTCTTTTGGCGGCATCAATCATCAGGAGCAATTCCATCAGATTGTCAGAAGGCTGATAAGTAGACTGGATCAGGAAAACGTCACATCCTCTTACGGATTCATCATATGCGGGCTGAAATTCACCATCGCTAAACCTGTTTATAGAAACACTACCAAGTGGTCTGCCGTAACTTTCGGCGATCTTGAGGGCTAATGCTTTTGTGCCTGTACCGGCAAAAAGTTTAACGGGATTGAATTGCAGTGGCATGATTAGACGGGTATCAACACTGGGTTAAAAAAAATCGGATTGCGTATTTTACCTCACAATCCGAATATGTTTAGTTGCCCGACCAGGATTCGAACCTAGACAAACGGTACCAAAAACCGTTGTACTACCTTTATACTATCGGGCAATCTCCCTTCAAATCAACCGGGGGTTGCTCTGAATTGGAATGCAAATCTACGCAGATTTTTGATAATTGCAAATCCTCTGCAAAAAAAATTGAAAATAATTCTAAAAAGCCCTCTCAAGGCTATTTGACGCGTTATTTTTTGTTAAACTAAAATAATGTGTGTATTTATGTCAATCATAATGATTATTTTCGGCTGCATTTTTATAGCAAAAAATTAGATAACAACTTCAAATGAACTACTCAAAAATTAATAACATTACGGGATGGCTGTGTTTTATCATCGCCAGCTTTACCTATATACTCACTTTAGAGCCCTCAGTTAGTTTCTGGGATTGTGGCGAGTTTATAGCCTCTGCTTTTAAAATGCAGGTAGTGCACCAGCCAGGTGCTCCATTGTTCTTAATGATTCAACGCTTTTTCTCCATATTTGCTTTTGGTGATACACACAAGATCGCCTACTTTATGAATGTTGGCTCTGCGCTTGCAAGTGCGGCAACCATCCTGTTCCTGTTCTGGACCATCACGGCGCTTGCCAAAAAGATGATCCCGAAAAACAATGAAGACCTTACAACCGGAGACCTGATCACGATCATGGGCGCAGGTGTGGTAGGTGCACTGGCTTATACTTTCTCTGACAGTTTCTGGTTCTCAGCTGTAGAGTCTGAGGTATACGCACTTTCCTCTTTATTTACGGCCATTGTATTCTGGGGCATTTTAAAATGGGAAGCACATGCCGATGAGCCGCGTGCAGACAGGTGGTTGTTATTTATTGCCTATATCATGGGACTATCCATTGGTATCCACTTGTTAAACTTACTGACCATTCCGGCAATCGCCTTTGTATACTATTTCAAAAAAGAAAAAAACCCGACCAATCTTGGCATCATTAAAACTTTTGCTGCAGGTATCCTGATCCTTGCCTTTGTTCAATATGGCATTATCCAGTACGTGGTATCTTTCGGTGCCTATTTCGACCTTTTCTTTGTGAATACTTTAGGAATGGGCTTCGGCACAGGGGTGATCTTTTTCGCTGTCCTGCTGATCGCCGGTTTTACCTGGGGTATCCGTTATTCGATTAAAACGCAAAAGAAAATTTTAAACCTTGCATTGCTGTCTACGGTACTGATCGTTTTTGGTTACTGCTCATTTGCCATGATCATCATCAGGGCCAAAGCCAATCCAAACCTGAACAACAGTAATCCTGATAATGCTTTCTCTTTCCTGAGCTACCTGAACAGGGAACAATACGGAGACAGGCCTTTATTGTTTGGCCCTAACTATAACTCTGAAAAGGTAAGCCTTAAAGAAGGGAAGAATATCTATAGAAAAGGAGATACCAAATATGAAGTAGCCGGTAAGAAAACCGATTACGAATATGACAGAACTACTCCTTTCCCAAGGATGTACAGTGATGAACCAAGGCACGTTGAGGAATATAAAACACTGATGGGCTTTGATGACAGTCATTTCCCGGGCCTGTTCGATAACATCAATTACCTGTTCAAATACCAGATCGGCAATATGTACATGCGTTATTTCATGTGGAATTTTGTTGGCCGCCAGAATGACGATCAGGGCGCGGGCATCTATCAGGGCCAGTTCCTGAGCGGGATCAAGCCTATTGATGCGATGATGCTTGGTGACCAGTCTCATCTGCCTCCTTCTATTGTGGAGAGCAGCGCATATAACCGCTTTTTCTTCCTTCCTTTGATCATCGGGTTAATGGGTGCGATATGGCACTTTAAACGCAACCAGAAAGATGCCGGTATCGTGGGCCTCCTGTTCTTCTTTACAGGTCTGGCCATTGTGCTTTACCTGAACCAGAAGCCACTTGAACCAAGGGAAAGGGATTATGCCTATGCCGGATCATTCTATGCCTTTGCCATCTGGATAGGTTTTGGTGTTTTTGCGATCAAAGACTGGTTATTTAACAAAATCAATGCACAAAATGGTGCTGTTGCCGCCACTGTGATCTGTTTACTTGCTGCCCCGGTGATTATGGGCGCACAGGGATGGGATGACCATGACCGTTCTTCCAAACTGGTAGCACATGATATTGCTGTAGATTACCTGGAGTCATGTGCTCCGAATGCCATCCTCTTCACCTATGGTGATAATGATACTTATCCCCTATGGTATATCCAGGAGGTTGAGAACGTACGACCGGATGTACGTTTGGTCAATCTGAGCTTATTTGACACCGACTGGTACATTGATGGCATGAAACGCAAGCAGAATGAATCTGAGCCGCTTCCTATCAGTATGAAGCCTTCACAATATGTACAGGGTGTAAGGGATGTGATGTATTACCAGGATTACAAGATTGCTGGTGCCGTAGAACTGAAAAATATCCTTGCTGTATTGTTGTCTGATGACGATGCAGATAAAATTCCTTTGCAAAACGGAACCAAGGAAAACTTTATTCCTACTAAAAACTTTAAACTGACTATCAACCCTCAGGAGGTCATCAAAACAGGCACAGTGAGTGCTGCAGATTCTGCAAAGATCACCCCGGTAATGCAATGGACGTTCAATAAAAACTATGTCACCAAAGGCACACTGGCTATGCTGGACATCCTTGCGAACAACGATTGGAAAAGACCGATTTATTTCGCGAGCACAGTGCCTTCAGATCAGTTTAACGGTCTGGATAACTATTTGTATACAGAAGGCCTGGCCATGCGTTTACTGCCTATTAAAATAGATACTGCTGCAGGAAGAAACGAACTGGTGAATACAGATATCCTGTACCGCAACATGTACAACAAATTTAAATGGGGAAATGTAAAGGAATCCAAATATCTTGATCCTCAGTCTTCGGATGATATCTCTATTTTCAACAACATATTCAATACAACGATCAGCGGACTGATCAAAGAAGGAAAGATTGCTGATGCCAAAAAGGTTGTTGCCCGTTACTTTGAGGTCATGCCGGATAAGTTCTATGGCATGCGCTCGATGATGGGCACGTATTTCCTTGCAGAGAACCTCTACACACTTGGAGATACCCAGCGTGCAAATACGCTGATGTCAAAATCTGCTGACTACATCCAGAAAGAACTGACTTACCTGGCAGATGTGTCGCAAAGCAGGAACAGGTTCATTGGCGGACAAAACGTACAGCTCGGACTGCAGTTCCTGAACCAGATGGTGAAGACTGCCACTGAGCAGAAACAGACCAAGCTGGCGCAGCAGTTATCGCAGCAGTTCCAGGGCCTTGAAGCAAGATTCTCACCATACTTCTCTCAGCAGCCTCAACAGTAAGCTGAGAGCAAATACAAAGTATAAAAAAGCGGCCTGCAAATTGAATTTGCAGGCCGCTTTTTTATACTTTGTATTATTATGTTCTTCTATTCAGCTCTCCGTTCAGCATATCCCCGGGATCAGCCCTTTTATTCATTCACTACGCCCATTGAACAAAACTTGTCAATCCGTGTAGCGATCATTTTATCTGTTTTCTCTTTGCCCAGTTCTTTCAGGTCTGCCATGATCTGCGCCTTCAGCGTTTCTCCCATGGCTGCAGGGTTCTGGTGTGCTCCGCCCAGCGGTTCTTTAATGATACCGTCAATCAGCTGGTTCTTGTACATATCAGTTGAAGTCAGCTTTAAACATTCTGCTGCTCTTTCTTTATAATCCCAGCTGCGCCAAAGGATCGACGAGCAGGATTCTGGTGAGATCACCGAATACCAGGTATGTTCCAGCATATAGACTTTATCACCGATACCGATGCCCAATGCACCGCCCGATGCACCTTCACCCACGATGAAGCAAACGATAGGCACTTTCAGCACCGACATTTCGAGCAGGTTTCTGGCAATAGCCTCGCCTTGTCCGCGTTCTTCGGCCTCAATACCCGGATAAGCACCCATGGTATCGATAAAAGAAATTACGGGTTTATTGAATTTTTCTGCAAGGCGCATCAGTCTTAAGGCTTTGCGGTAACCTTCAGGGTTGGCCATTCCGAAATTGCGGTACTGACGTTCCTTTGTGTTTTTACCTTTCTGGTGGCCGATGATCATTACTGACTGGCCGCCGATGGTACCAAAACCACCGATAATGGCTTTATCATCTCCTACGGTACGGTCGCCATGCAGCTCAATGAAGTCGTCACAGATCATGCTGATATAATCCAGCGTCTGTGGCCTTTCAGGGTGACGCGACAACTGAACTTCCTGCCAACCGGTCAGATTGGTGTACAATGCGTTCTGAGTTTTGGATAATTTATCCTCCAGCTCTATTAGTGTAGCAGACATATCTACTTTTGTTTTATCAGCAACCTGTTTAACCTTTTCAATTTGCTGCATCAGTTCAGCAATAGGTTTTTCAAAATCAAATGACGTTTTTATCTGTTCCATAAGTGGGCGGTAAAAATAGGTAAAAAATCACAAATTCGTCTAAATTGGTGATTTTATTTGTCTTTGCCATTTTGTATGTAAAGAACCGAGATGGCACCCAGAATCATGAATATTCCTGCCAGCACAATCGCATATATCGCTTCACCGTGATAGAATTTCTTTACGATCAGTCCACCAAACAGGCCATTCACAATCTGCGGCATGGTGATAAAGAAGTTGAAGATCCCCATGTACACCCCCATTTTACGGGCTGGGATAGCTCCCGATAATATCGCGTAGGGCATGGAGAGAATACTGCCCCAGGCCAGGCCGATACCGATCATAGAAAAAATCAGATAGTCCGGCTCAGAGATAAAGTAAATGGATAACAAGCCCGCTCCCCCGGCAATCAGCGAAAAAGCATGTGCGATCTTTTTACTGGTTGCCCTCGCGATAGATGGCAGGATCAGGGCATAGATGGCAGAAACACCGTTATATACACCAAATAAAATCCCTACCCAGTTACCTGCATCGGCAAATTTTACCGAAGACGTATCTCCCGGGAGCACTTTATAGATATGCTGTGCAATTGCAGGCGTAGTAAATACCCACATCGAGAACAAGGCAAACCAGGAGAAAAACTGTACCAGCCCCAATTGTTTCATCGTTAGCGGCATATTGGAGAAATCAGAAAGAATAGACCATAAGCCTTTCTGTTCTTCAGCTTCAGGCTCCGCAGCGTGGTATAAGGCCATTTGCTCAGGCGGGTATTCTTTGGTATTGAGCACCGTCCATAGAATGCTGATCAGCAGAATTGCCGCTCCGGCATAAAACGAGTAGATCACATTGTGCGGTACCTGCCCTGCTGCGGCAACTTTAGAGGCGCCCAGGTACTCGGAAAACACATAAGGCAGCCATGAACCGGAAATGGCACCGGCGCCGATCAGAAAGGTTTGCATGGAGAAGCCAAAACTTCGCTGCTCTTCGGGAAGCTTATCCCCTACCAGTGCACGGAAAGGCTCCATCGCTACGTTGATTGAGGCATCCATGATCATCAGCATTCCCGCACCAATAATAATCGGCGGAAGGAAACTGGCCATAGCCCCGGCGTTTGGCATCAGGATTAGCGCAATTGCGGTCAGGATTGCCCCAATCAGGAAGTAAGGTCTTCTTCTGCCAAAACGGTTCCATGTCCTGTCACTGTAATATCCGATGATAGGCTGAACAATCATCCCTGTCAAAGGTGCTGCCAGCCAGAACAGTGAAAGATGTTCTACGTCGGCACCAAAGGTTTGCAGTATCCGCGAAGCGTTACCATTCTGCAGCGCAAAACCAAACTGTATACCAAAAAAACCAGCACTCATATTGAAGATCTGGAGATTTGACAATCTGGGCTTAACAGCAATAATTTTATTTTCTTCCATAGCGGTGTTATGTGATCAGTATTTAGAATGCCAGGATCTGCGCAGTCATTGGCAATACCCATACAGGTATTGTATTGTCTTTGATATCGTTCAATTTTAAGTCTGATAAATGATCATGTGCCTGGCTTACCGGTTTTCCCTGCACTATTTCATCAGGAATCTGCAGCTGGCATTCCATCCGGTAATGGCGGTCAAAGTTCACCAGGATCAGCAGGCGCTGAGTGGCCGTATAACGTACATAGCCATACATCCTCTTGTTCATATTGCCTGCTACAGGGATTTCCCATAGCTTGCCTTTGGCAATAGCTTCGGATGTACCGGCCAGCCGCAGCAGTTTTACATAGTAATCACGCAGTGCTTTTTGTTCAGTACCCAGTCCACCGCCATCAAAAGCCCCGTTGTTCATCCATTTCTGGTGTTCAGGTACGCCCCAGTAGTCAAAGATGGAAGTTCGGTTATCCTCTCCGCCAAAACCTTCCGCTCCGCGTGCAGGTTCGCCCACTTCCTGACCAAAATAGGTCATCACCGGGCCTCCCCCCAACGTGGCAGAGACTACCATTGCGGGCAGTGCCAGTTCTGCCCTTCCGGCAAATCCGTCAGAGGCAATCCTTTCTTCATCATGGTTCTCCAGGAAACGCAGCATCTGATCGCCAAAGCCTGCACTTTCATGCTGCCATATCCTGCGGATATCATTGACATCAGCCTGATCTTCGCTCCTGATCAGCCTTTTCAGTCCGTCATACAATCCTACCTTATCATATAAGTAATCAAACTTGCCTGCAGTGAGAAAGGATTGATATTTTGAGGGATCATACGCCTCGCCGATAAAAACCAGATCAGGCTTACCCTTCTTTACTTCCGGGATTACCCAGGCCCAGAAGGCCAGGGGCACCATTTCTGCCATATCACAGCGGAAACCGTCTACCCCTTTATTTGTCCAGAAAACCAGGATATCCCGCATCTTTGTCCATACCTCAGGAATGGGGTCAAAATGCTGTTTTTCATGATCAAGGTAATCCACACCATAGTTCAGTTTCACTGTTTCATACCAGTCGTCCACTGAAGGGTGTTCAGAAAACACATTGTTCCCTGTTGCCTTTGCCGGTAGTTCTACATACTGACGCTGTTGCAGCGGGCTTAGTGGGGTTTGCTGATCCGATTTTGGGCGGGGCACAACAAAGTCCTTTCCCGGCACATAATAGTAATCATTGGCCGCGCTAAAAGCCAGGTGTACATCATCCCCTTCTCCAAAATCTTTCACACCCGCAGGCTTCATCAGCGATTTATACTCGCGGGCCACATGGTTGGGCACAAAATCGATAATCACCTTCATGCCTTTGGCATGCGTTCTTTTCAGCAGTGCCTCAAACTCTGCCATGCGGTTATTCACATCCGTAGCCAGGTCAGGGTCTATATCATAATAATCCCTTACTGCATAGGGCGATCCGGCGCGCCCTTTCACCACATTTGCATTATTGGCCGGAAGCCCTGCGCTGCTGTAATCTGTCAGCGTTCCATGAGAAATCACGCCTGTAAACCACACATGTGTAGTTCCCAGTTCGCGGATACCATCAAGGGCGCGGTTATCAATATCGGCAAATTTACCACTGCCGTTCTGTTCAATTGTTCCGTAGGGAAAGTTATGTTGTTGCTTATTGCCAAACAATCTTGGCAAAAGCTGGTAGATCATTAGTTTATTATTCTTGTTCTGTGCCATACCTGCATCCATCATTCCTGTAACCAGTAAAGTAATTAAGACAGCTGTGCGGCAGGAGATCTTCATACGGCCATCCCTTTATAAGCAATTACCGTTTCGCCCGCCGGCACACTGTGCAATTGGTTAAAGATATTAATGTCCATCGTTGTTTTTGCAGGATTTACAATAGTAATCTCCTCGCGGGTTACTTTTATTTTAAGCTGGATACCGCGGAAACCAATGTTGAAGGAGAAAGAATTCCACTGTTCAGGCAAAAACGGGCTGAATGAAAGCTGGTGATTACGCACGCGCATCCCTGCAAAACCTTCAACAATACTCATCCATGTGCCCGCCATCGATGTGATATGCAGCCCGTCTTCCGTATCATTGTTATAATCGTCCAGGTCTAAACGTGCCGTACGCAGGTAAAACTCATAGGCTTTTTCACCGTCATTCAGCTTTGCAGCTAAAATACTGTGCACACAAGGTGATAAGGAGCTTTCATGTACCGTACGGGATTCATAAAAATCAAAATTCCGTCGCAGGGATTCCATGTCATAATTGTCTTCAAAGAAATACATCCCCTGTAAAACATCGGCCTGTTTGATAAAGCCTGAACGCAGTATCCTGTCCCAGCTCCATTTCTGGTTGATCGGGCGCTGCGATGCAGGCAGATCACTCACCAGTGTTTGTTCTTTATCCAGGAAACCGTCCTGCTGCAGGAAAATACCTCTCTCTTCATCATACGGAAGATAGATATTTTCAGATACCGCTTTCCAGTCGGCAAACTCCTGAGACTCTTCCAGAGCAGTTTTCTCAACGATCTGCCGATATCTTGCAGGGTCTTCAGCTTTGACGGTCTCCGCAGCTTCAACCGCATAATCAAGGCACCATGCAGCGAGCGTGCTGGTATACCAGTTGTTGTTTACATTGTTCTCATATTCATTTGGCCCGGTTACGCCCAGCATCACATATTGCTGCCTGGCTTCGCTCCAGTTTACCCTTTGTTTCCAGAATCTGGCAATGCCGATGAGCACTTCCAGTCCGTATTCTTTCAGGTAGCTCTGATCGCCGGTGTAGCGGATATAGTTAAATATCGCGAAGGCGATAGCCCCATTGCGGTGGATCTCTTCGAAAGTGATCTCCCATCCGTTGTGGCATTCCTCGCCGTTCATTGTTACCATCGGATACAGCGCGGCACCTTTATCAAAGCCCAGCTTCTGTGCATTTTCTATCGCTTTTTCCAGGTGTTTATAACGGTAAACCAGCAGGTTTTTTGAAACTTCCTGCGGGGCAGTAGAAAGGTAAAAAGGGATGCAGTAAGCTTCCGTATCCCAATAGGTAGAACCTCCGTACTTCTCGCCGGTAAAACCTTTAGGGCCGATATTTAAACGGGCATCCTTACCTGTATAGGTTTGGTTGAGCTGGAAAATATTAAAGCGGATGGCCTGTTGCGCGGCAACATCACCTTCGATGATGATATCTCCTTCTTCCCATTTGGTTGCCCATGCAGCGGCCTGTTCTTCAAGTAAAGATTTAAATCCTTTTAGTACAGCCGCCTCCAGTACAGATTTTGCACTGCTTGTCAGCTCCGCCGGATCATAGTTCTGTGAGGACAGGTTGGTAGCTATTTTATAGATATCGATAGCTTCGCTTTCGCTAAGCGCTACCGTTACCAGCTCGGCGAGGTATTTGTCCTTCACCGTATCATCTGCAGCAAGCCTGATCTGGTCATCATTTTTATAAACCAGGGTTTTCACACCGGTCACCACTTCAAATTCAGTTTTCTTGGTGCGCATGGTCAGGTAAGAACCACTGTCATCCTGCGTTCTGCCTACTTCATCCCAAAATTTCTCATCATAGTTGGAATCCTGGTTTTTCACGTCCCCGTCCGTGAAAGATGTCAGTTCAAGTTTCCCGGAGAAGTTGAGTGCTGTAAGCTGGTAATGCAGGGCTGCAACTTCATCATTTGCGATGCTGAAGAAACGTTTTGCCTTTACGCTGATCTGCTTGCCTGAAGCGAGTTCTGCTGTAAAGCTGCGTTCAAGATAGCCTTCTTTCATGTTCAGGACACGCCTGAAAGCGCTAACCTCGCATAAGTTTAAGTCCAGTTCCTCACCATCAAGGCGGATATGAAGACCCAGCCAGTTTGCTGCGTTCAATACCTTGGCGAAGTATTCAGGATAGCCGTTTTTCCACCAGCCTACCCTTGTTTTATCGGGATAGTATACCCCTGCCACATAGTTTCCCTGCAGGGTGACGCCGCTGTAGCTTTCTTCAAAGTTTGCGCGCTGGCCCATGCGCCCGTTGCCAAGGCTAAACAGGCTTTCTGATATTTTATTCAAATGAGGATCAAAACCTTCCTCTATAATGTTCCATTCTTCTGCTTGTATGTAATTCTTCATCAGCATCAATTATTTGTAAAGCATTCTGACTGATCTGCCTGCTTTATGTTACTCGGACCTGTCCAAAATATCCGGATACAGGCGATTTATTTTTAAACTTATTTTTAGGCTTTTTTCTGTGCAACGAGGTTAATCAACTGCTGAACCGATACGCCCGAAAGATCTTTCACATAGATATCTGCACCCGGCAGGTTCTTTGCTTCTCCCACGCCCACTACAGCCATTTTCGCGGCGATTGCGGCTTCCACACCTGCCGCAGCATCTTCAAATACGATACAATCTCCGGCAGCGGCCTGCAGCAACTCTGCGCCTTTGACAAAAACTTCAGGATCTGGCTTTGAAGTGGTGACGGCATTGCCATCCACAATGGCATCAAAGAAATGTGCGAGGTTTGTCCTTTCCAGGATCAGTGCTGAGTTTTTACTGGCAGATCCCAAAGCCATCCTGATTCCCTTTGCATGCAGTGCTTCCAGTAAATCCAGGGAGCCGGGTAAAACTTCTGTAGCAGACATTTTACTGATCATATCTACATACCAGCTGTTTTTTAAAGCCGCCAGTTCTTCTTTTTCTTCAGCGTTTTTTTCTACTCCGCCCCAGTCTAATATTTTATCCAGGGAGCGCATACGGTTTACACCTTTGAGCTGCTCGTTCTGCTCATGGCTAAAATCAAAGCCTAAAGAATTTGCCAGTTTTTTCCAGGCCTGGTAATGATATACTGCTGTATCTACCAACACCCCATCCAGGTCAAAAATGCATGCTATCGTCGTATCTTCCATATCAATTCAGTTCTAATACCAGCGTAGTTTTAGCCGGAACAGTAATCTCTTTAGTAGTATTCAGTTTCTCTCCGCTGATCACATTGATCAGGCCGGCAGTATTTTTCATTTGGGCAGCAAACCTTGCGGTGTTCAAAGTCTTGGCTTTGTCGTCGCCATTTAAGATCACCATTACGCTTTTAGCTCCTTCCTCAGTAGTTCTGAAATATACATACATACCATCTTCAGGTACGTACTGGATCAGTTTGCCTGATTGCAGGGCAGGGCTTTCCAGCCGGTAATGCGCCAGTTTGCTCACATAGTCAAATGCTTCGTTTTCCTGTGCGGTACGGCCGGCAGCAGTAAATTTATTCATTTTATCTCCATTCCATCCACCGGGGAAATCTGATCTTACCAACCCATCAGGATCAGAATAGTTTTTCATCAGGATTTCTGTACCATAGTACAACTGAGGCACACCGCGGAGGGTCATCAGCAGGGCTATGCCCGATTTATATTTGCTAAAATCTTCGTTGACCATGGAGTAAAAACGGCTCATATCATGGTTGTCCAGGAAGATCGCATTGCGGTTGGCATCCTGATAAAGGAAATCCTGTGAAAGCACGTTGTATAATCTGAATATACCATCAGTCCATCCCGATTTTCCATTCAAAGCCTCGTAGACCGTGTTCTTGATCATATTATCCGTTACACCCGGCAACTGTGTATCAAAACCCCTGTTTACGGTATTGCCCTGTGTAAAGTAAGCCTGTGAAGCTACAGAATTCACCAGGGTTTCGCCAAAGATGGAAAGGTGAGGAAATTCGGCTTTCAGTTTCTTTGCCCAGTCTGCCATGTACCCGGGCTCATTGTAAGGGTAAGTATCGAGTCTCAAACCGTCGATGCCGGCATATTCAATCCACCAGATATGGTTTTGCGTCAGGTAATTCTGCACATATGGGTTTCTCTGGTTTAAGTCTGGCATCGTAGGCACAAACCATCCGTCCAGCATTTTCTTTCTGTCAGCTGCGGCAGCATGTATATCCATTACCGGCTCATCGCGATAGCTGCTTTGTGTGTAAACGGGCCATTGGTTTACCCAGTCTTTCATGGGCAGGTCTTTGAAGATCCAATGTCCTGTTCCGATATGGTTATGCACAATATCTTTTATGATTTTTAAGCCATTTGCATGTGCTTTTTCTACGTAAGTTTTAAACAGGGCATTTGTTCCGTAACGCGGATCAATCTGGTAGTGATCAGTTACGGCATAGCCATGGTAGGATGCCTTTGGCATATCATTTTCAATCTCTGGTGTCATCCACAGTGTAGTAACGCCCAGCTCTTTGAAATAATCCAGGTGGTTCATCACCCCTTGTATATCTCCGCCATGGCGGTAATACATAGAGTCGCGGTTAAGGGTTTGCTCTGCCAGTCCTTTAACTTTATCGTTTGAGGGATCGCCATTTGCAAAGCGGTCTGGCATCAGCAGATAAATCAGGTCTTTGTTGGTTACGCCCTGGATACGGGAAGGGGATGCATCCCTGTTTTTCAGCTCATAGCTGTAATCGAATTTCTTTTTACCGTTCTCCATAAAGGAGATCGGGAATTTGCCGGCTTTCGCGTCAGCAGCTATTTCCAGATCGAGGAAGAGATAGTTAGGATTTTCAACCTGGTGCAATTCCACCAGTTTAATTCCCGGATAATCCAGCTTTGCTGTATATCCTTTGATATTTTTACCATGTACCAGGAGCTGCAGCTTAGGGTTTTTCATTCCGGTAAACCAGAACAGGGGATCTACGTGATCCGGTTTAGACTGTGCCCGTGTATTTGCTGAGAGCAGCACCAAAAATATGATGTATAACTTCTTCATTTTTTGCTTGTTTTCTAAGAGGATCGGAAAGATGAATGGAGGTAATAAGGTGTAATAACAGGTAATGAACTAAAAAAAGTGCCCTGATAATCATCAGGGCACCGGTGGTGTGTGTTAGTTATTGTAATAGTATCGAGTACACGTAATTACCAGGGATACTTACGTTGAATGTAATTTTATAGGTTCCTGCAGTAACAGGGATAGCTGTACCTGAGGCCACCAAGGTGCCGTCAGCAGTAGCGTTGCTTCCAAAATTGATGACATCAGCACCGTTAGCCCTGAACTTGATTGCTCCGGCAGACAGCGCTTTAGTTACTGTCCATACTTTGGTAGTGTTGTCATAGGTCATTGGTACTTCTACATTTCCTGTTCCTGAGCCCATCACCGCCCAGGTAGTTTTCACTGCTGAGTAGGTCAGTGCTGCAGTACTGGCTTTAAGCTGGTAATATCCTGCGCCGTTAACTTTCAGGTTATCTCCGCTCCCTGCAACGATTTTACCTGCTGCAGAAGTTCCGTAGATGACATTGTCCCAGTTTGGTGCAGAAGTGATTTTAAATTCATTCACTGCATCAGGGAAATAAATAAAGCCTTCATAAGCACCGTTGTTCTCTACAGAAGAGATTTTGGATGCTGTGGCCGGAGCCCAGCCCTGGTATGCGCCCGGCACATACAGTGACGGATAATCTACGATGATCTGGTATGGGGTGATCGTATATGTTAAAGTGTTGGAGTACGAAGCAGGGTGTTTATCAGTGATGCTCGCCTTAATCCTGATATCAATTTTTCCAGCCACACCATTTGTCAGCTTTAACTGATTGCTGATACTGTTGATCTCAGCAACGGTAATGGTCTTTGTCAGCAGTGATCCTGCAGCTATTTCTTTAGGAGCTTTAAAACTATTTCCGGAAACATCAACCTGAACGGTATAGGATACCACACTACCATCAAATCCGAAGTTAGATGGGCTCCAGTTGAAGACAGCGAAATTTACTGCAGCGTTCTCTTCTTTTAAAACCTGGGTAGTCAGTGCGGCAGAAGTTACTGCCGGTGCGCTGCCATTGCCGGCAACCACTTTATTTTCATCCTTTTTACACGACATGAACATCAATATGAACATGCTGAAGGCTATGGTTTTTATAAATAATGCTTTCATCTTAATATGCTTATGTTTTTATCTGAAAGATGGAGCCGTTGATGATTAAAAAGATGATTGATAAATATCTGAACCATTTTTTTAATCATCACGGGTTCATTTCTATTTGAATTAATAGCCTGGATTTTGAGTTAGGTTAGTGTTTGCGATCACATCAGCCGATGGCAAAGGAAAGATACTGCGGGTGGCATCTACTGCCCGGCCTGCTTTTACGCCACCTTTAAACGGCCATAGGTAAGAACCATCAGTATATCTGCCAAAGCGGATCAGGTCAGTACGTCTGTAACCTTCCCAGTAAAATTCTTTTGCCCTTTCTGTTAATACATTGTCTAATGTCAGCGCTGTTACGTTTCCGGAGTCGTTTCCGTAAGCACGGCGGCGTAAACGGTTAACATAAGTAATTGCATCGCCGATTGTACCACCTGTACCGCCACGCAGTACTGCTTCAGCATAGTTCAGGTAAGCCTCAGGCAAACGGAACAAAGGAAAATCAACCGAAGCGTAAGTGCCGTTTGTTGAAGAAGCAGTTGCTTTTGACTGGGTAATGTTTTTGAATTTTGTAACGCGCAGGCCATCAGTAAATACACCGATATCATCATTGGCAGCTTTAGTACCAAAGAACATGTATCTTGAGTCAGTAGTCGTTGCTGTACCGAACATTGCCGGTAAAGTAGAGCTGGCATGGATACCGCCCCATCCGCCATTCGGCACGCCAAATTTAGCAGGGTCCATATCACCATTGATCGAGGCATTGATAATGAAAGTTGTTCCGCCATAGTTCTGCGTAAAGTTTCCATCATAGTTGATCGCCAGGATCGTTTCAGGGTTATTCACATTGTTATCGGCCAGGAACAGGTTCTGATAGTTGCTGTGCAGGCTATAGTTTGCAGAGATCACCTTATTCGCATAGGTAATTGCTTCAGTATTTTTTGCAGTACCTGTATATACTGTTGCATTCAGATATAAACGTGACAATAACATGTCTGCAGCACCTCTTGAAGCCCTGCCATATTCAGGAGCAGTAAGCAGCAGTGGTTCAATAGCCAGCAATTCAGACTCTACATATTTGAACAGTTCTGCGCGTTTAATTTGCTGCGGAGAAACGATACCGATTGTATTGTCTTCAGTCAGGATTGGCGGGTTACCAAATAAATCCATCAGTACCCAATACTGGTAAGCGCGTAAAAACCTTGCTTCTGCCCTGTAAGTAGCGATAGTGGTCGCGTCAGCACCTGTGATGTTACGCGAAGCCAGTTTCTCAGGTGTACTTTCACGCAGGAACTCGTTGGCTACCGTAATCTGGTAAAGGCTTCTGGTATACAATCCTCTCAGGATGATATTATCCGAAGAGTATGTTAAGTAGTTCAGGTCATATACACCCGGGTCATTCCAAACGCACAGTCCTTCGTCAGTAGTCAGTTCCTGTGCATTCCAGTACAGACGGATAAAGTCAGACGTTCCTGCATCGATACCGCCGAGATCACTCTTGTCAGATCCCAAACCGCTGGTAGTGGCATAACTTGCGTATACTTTTGCCAGAACTTGTTTATATCCCGCTGGGGTAGCATATACTACATCAGAGGTCAGATCATTTGTAGGCGTTAAGTTCAGGTCTTTTTTACAAGACGAGAAGGTGGCCAGTAAAATGGCTGTTGCCGTAAATATTTTGAATAATTTCATTTTCTTAAATTATTAATGTTAAAAACCAACGTTAACACCCAGACTGTATGTTCTTGGTCTTGGATACAGGTTGTAATCTATACCTAAAGCATTTTCAGGGTCTATACCTTTGTAATCAGAGATCACAAACACATTCTGCACGTTTGCAGTAAAGCGTAATGTAGTGGCCCTGTTTGGAGAGATCCTTCCGAAGTTGTAGGCAATACCTGCGTTATCCATTTTCAGGAATGAGGCATTACGTACATAGTAATCACTCAGGAACTGGTTAGAGGTAAAATTGGTTTCCAGTAATGAGCTGCCAGCGTTATTGATCAGTCCGCTTGGGCTCAGTACATTTCTGCTTACGCCCAGGTTAGAAGATACGTTGTCATAGATATAATTGCCCAGGTTACCACGAAGTACAGTGCTCAGCGTCCATTTTTTGTAGTTAAATGAAGTAGTGAATCCAAGGATCACTTTTGCCTGCGGTGATTTATAGAAATACCTGTCCTGATCGTTCAGCACCCCGTCTTTGTTGAGGTCCTGGTAAACACCTTCGATTGGTGCCCCCTGCTCATTGTATACTTGTTTGTACACAAAGAAAGAACCCGGGTTATAACCGGCAGCGTTCCATTTTAATGTTGTACCTGTAGCACCAGTGATATCACCTGCTCCGATTTTGTAATTAGGATCAGGGTTTAAAGACAGGTTGGTCACTTTATTTCTGTTATAGGTTGCATTAAAGCCCATATCCCAGTTGATATCTTCGCTTTTGATGATACCCACGTTGATACTTGCCTCGATACCTTTATTTTCCATGTTGCCCACATTGGTCAGCAACAGGTTGCTGAAGTTGGTTCCTACCGGAATAGGTACAGTGCTCAGCAGGTCCTTGGTTTTTTTGTAATACACATCTACACTACCAAAAACACGTCCTTTGAACAAACCGTAATCGATACCTGCATTATAGGTAGTTGACGTTTCCCATTTCAGGTTTTTATCATAAGCGATCGGTGTATAAAAATGGTAGTACTGGCCACCAATATAATATTGCTGCTCATTCACACTGTTATAATAGTTTGGAAGGAAGCTGTAGTTGGCAATACCGTCCTGCTGACCGGTGATACCGTAACTTAAACGTAATTTCAGGTCAGACAGAACTTTGCTGTCTTTCAGGAAAGATTCGTTGATCGCCTTCCAGGTGAAACCTGCTGAAGGAAAATAACCCCATCTGTTTTCTTCGCTGAATTTAGAAGATCCATCGGCACGCATCGTACCCGAGAAGATGTATTTATCAGCCAGGGTGTATACCACACGGCCGTAGTAAGAAAGCAACCTGTTTTGTTGTGTATCAAAAGGAAATACCGGATTGCTGATCACAGCGCCAAGTCCGTTATAGCTTGTAAAATTATCCGTTCTGGTAGAGTTATCATAATACCCATAACCTGCTGTAGCATTAATATTGCTGTTGATACCTTTCAGGTCTTTGGCATAATTGAAGTAAAACTCTGCCAGTTTATTATGCTGAACGGAATTGTACTGTGTTGATGATCCGCTTGTACCAAAGCTTTGTGCTGCATAAGAAGGGATATTGGTATTCCCATAACCTTTGGATACGTCGTAACCAGCATTGGCATTGGCATGTAATTCAGGAAGGAAATGGAAAGAGTAATCCAGTCTTAAGTTACCAAAACTTCTGTCGGCCTTACCAAGGTCAGTTTTTTGCTCAATCAATCCCAGCGGGTTTCTTGGTGCGTTAGGGTTTAATTGTCCTGTAGAACCCACCCATTCAAAATATCCTCCATAAGGATTATTCGCATATACGGGTTGAGTAGGATCAAACTGGATGGCAGCCTTTACAGCATCCTGGTTGGCAAAGCGTGATTCACTTAGCGTACCTTTCAGGTTCAGGTCTACTTTAAGGTGATCTTCAAAGAAAGTTGGGTTCAACGTCAGGGCTGCTGATGCACGTGTTAAATTGTCGGTACGCAATGAACCTTTTTGATCAAGGTAACCGCCAGAAAAACGGTAAGGTACTTTCTTAAATGCTCCGGCAATGCTCAGGTTATTATCTGTGCTGAATACATTTTTGTAAATTACGTCCTGCCAGTCAGTATTTGCAGTTCCCAGCAAAGCTTTCTGATCTGCATTACCGTTTGCATTCACATAAGCGCGGATCTGATCAGCAGATAGTACATCTACCTTTTTAGCAACTGTCAAATAGGAGTTTACTGTACTGAAGTTGATCACCGGGGCACCTGATCTGCCTTTCTTGGTCGTGATCAGGATAACTCCGTTGGATGCTCTCGAACCATAGATGGCCGTAGCATTCGCATCTTTCAGAATGGTAAAGGTTTCAATATCATTAGGATTGATCAGACTTAAGGGATTACCTACTCCGGCTATTACATTACTGCTGGTAGCACCCGGCAATAAGTTACTGCTAAACGGCACACCGTCAACTACAATCAAAGGATCGTTACTGGCATTCAGTGAAGCACCGCCCCTTACGCGGATCGTACTTCCTGAACCAGGGGCACCTCCGTTTGAAGTAATGGAAACACCGGCAACTTTACCGGAGATCAATTGCTCTGGTGAAGTAATGTTACCTTGCTGGAATTCTTTTGCACCTACTGTAGTGATTGAACCTGTAAGGTCTTTCTTTTGTGCGGTACCGTAACCGATTACTACTACTTCATTCAGATTCTGTGAATCTGGTTTGAGTGCGAAGTTGGCTACAGTGTTTGCCTGCACTACTACATCCATATCTACCGAACGGTAGCCCACATAAGTGGCTGTTAAGGTAACAGATCCACCTGGTACGCCTGTCAGTCTGTAGTTACCTTTTGCGTCTGTGCTTGAAACTTTTGGCTGGCCTTTTACCTGGACCGAAACACCGGGAAGACCCAGTCCTGTTTCGTCAACTACCTTACCGGTAATGGTACCGGTTTGTGCTTGTACGGCAAGCGCTGCGAAGGTCAGTACCAGCAGCAAAACTCGCCTCATCACGTAAAATACTTTCATATTTATTGCTCTTTTTGGGTTATATATTTGGGTGTTATCTGAGCGTGTATAACGCTCTGTGTAAATTTACATCCGGCATCAATATTTCCAAATTTTATATCAAAATAATATTTAGCACCATATTTTATACTCCAAAAAAGAGATTTTTTACCAATAAATTCTTCACGACTTTTTACACCTGAACAAAATAATAGCATTCAACAAACTGATTTATAACTACATATGATGATTTACAAACAAATAAAAGTGTTGTATTTACACTAAGTAAATTTTGACTGTTTTTACGGGAACGATACCGGGAACGTTCCCGAAATTACTGACTATTAAAAGAGGAGAGTCAGATTTAAAATCCGGAATTCTGCGTATTTTCAGTCGGGCGTCGTGATTTTTCTCAAAAAACACCCAAAATAAAAGAGGCAAAAACAGGCTTTTGAGCTTAGTTTTTTGCGGTGGAATTCCGCTTGATTAATTTGGAATCAAGGACTACCGTTTCGCTACTATTTACCTGCTGCGGAGCCTCTAACATTTTGAATAAAAGCGATGCAGCTTCGACCCCGATCTGTGTAGCGGGCTGGGTAACTGTAGTGAGCGAAGGATTGAGCAAAGGGGCAATCTGCAGGCTGGAGAAACCCACTACTTTTACATCCTGAGGTATGGACAAATTTAAATCGTAACAGGCATAATAGGTAGCAAAGGCCAAACGCTCGACAGAAGTAAAAACGCCATCAGGTTTCAGCTTATTGAACATGTCCTTCAGGATGACATTGTTTCGCTTATAACTGTTGGTGCAGTCTATGATCAGATGGTCGTCAAAGGGGATCTGGTATTTTTCCAGTGCATCCAGGTATCCCTGCATCCTGGTTTTTCCGATGGACAGGTTTTTATTGATGACCAGATAGGCAATACGCGTACATCCCTGTTTGATCAGGTGCTGGGTGGCAGAGAAACTACTGTCGTAATCATTGGTAATTACACGGGGCGTAATGATATCCTCATATACTCTGTCAAAAAACACCAGTGGCAAACGGTGCTGGTTGAGCTCATTCAGGTAGGTATGGTCATTTTCCTCGCCAGAAACAGACATGATGATTCCATCTGCACGGCCATTGTGGAGGTGCCTGATAAAAGAAACCTCTTTCTCATAGTCATCGTCAGTAGCATAGATCAGGATATGATAGCCCTTTCCCCTGGCAATACGTTCTATACCGTGAATGGCCTGGGAAAAAAAGTTATTTCCCAGCTCAGGAACGATAACAGCAATCGTTTTACTGCGCTGTTCCCTTAAGTTACTGGCATAGTGATTGGGCTGGTAGTTATGCTCCTTTGCCGCAGCGAGGATCTTATCTTTGGTTTCCTTACTGATATCATTGTTATCCCTGAAGGCCCTTGAGACCGTAGAGGTAGATAGGTTGAGTAAGTTGGCCAGTTCTTTTATATTGATGTTACTCATCTAAACAGCTTTAACGATTAATCTTTCCAGCGCCATTCTCCCGCTATCTTCAAAGGTAACTCTAATTTATTCTCTGTCAGAAAAGCTTTTAGCTTCTCTTCCGTTTGTCTTTCTACAGGGATAACCGGCGTATTCGCCAGTCCGTCTATCAGCATAGTGCTGTAACGTACCGTATTTTTGAGTTGCTGCTCATCAACGAGGCTAAACTGGTCGCCATCAGAATGGTAAAACTTTCCTGATTGATTTGGCAGTTCTCCTCCTGCCCCTCCGCCCGTAGGAATTCCTTCGAGCATAAATGGCTGGTGATCGCTATGCAAGCCTGCACCGGCACGGAACAGGTTTTTAAAACCCGTATCGATCTTTGCAATCTGGCTCCCCCAGGTAGTAAACAGTTCTTTCATTTCTGCACGGCTTGTGGCAAATCCCTTCGGATCATTTGTCATATCATAGTTGAGCATAAACTTCAGCTGATCAAGTTCATGTTTGTCCTGTGCAGCTTTGACATACGCCTTTGAACCGAGCAAACCCTGCTCTTCGCCCATAAACAGCACAAATTCTACTGTACGTTCAGGTTTTAGATTTAATACTTTAAATGTTCTTGCCATATCTATTACCGCAAAAGAACCGATACCATTGTCTATCGCTCCGGTTGCGAGGTCCCAGCTGTCCAGATGGCCGCCCACAACAATCTTTTCTTTTGGCAGGCTGCTGCCTTTTAGCGTAGCCACTACATTACGGGCTTTGATCATACCCGAGAAATTGGTCATGTTCAGGCTGGCAAACTGAGGTTTCAACTTCAGTTGCTCTTTCAGCTGCAGCCCATCTTCAAGGCCAATGCACACTGCAGGTACAGGAATCAGTTTACCGGTTACAGAAGCTGTCCCTGTTAACAAAACACCACCTTTTACACCATTGATAATGATCACACCTACAGCGCCGTGTTTGGTAGCTATAGCTGTTTTCTCAGAACGGTGCAGTGTTGGTGTGCCTGCCGGAGATCCCGGCAATACCCCCAGATAAATCAGGGCGATCTTCCCCTTGACTTTGTCTTTATCTTTGAGGTAATCTTCTTCCAGGCCATTTCCCATATCTGCAATCTCCGCAGCAACCGAAGCTTTAACAGGAGAATGTGCCAGGGTTACCGACTTCACGATTTGCAGAGCGGAGGGCGATTCACCGATTTTAGTTTCGTTGGTCAGCCTGCTCCAGCTTTCCACTTCAAATGGCTGGTAGCGGACTTCATACCCATAGGATTTCAGTAGTTTATATACATATTCTTCTGCCCTGGGTCCGTTTGCAGATCCTGTTAAGCGGTGACCAATAGTTTCAGTAGCAGATTTTAGTGTGCCATAAGCAGCAGAATTTGCCTGAACTTCAGTATTTATTCTTTTGAAATCTGCATTTAGATCATTCTGGGCATAGGCTGAGACAGCCAAACCCGCGAAAAGGAGAGAGAGTGAAAGCTTCATGAATATAATTTTTGATGAAAATAAGCTTAATAATAACGCTTACGAAATTATTTTACAACAAAAAGGCTTCTGGTATAAAAAGTTACTTTTTACGCTCGGTGGTATAGCGCACCAGCTGTTCCAGTCCGGTCCTGGCGTCGCTTTCTTCGAAAGTATATAAGATATCAAATGCTTCCTGCTGATACTGCGACATTTTTTGCTCCGCATAGTGCACACCTTCGTTCTCATTTACAAAATCAATGATCTGCTGTATTTTGAGGGGTTCATCATTGTGGTTTTTCACCAGGTTGATGATTCTTTTCTTTTCTGCCTTAGAAGTACGGTTCAGGGCATAAATCAGTGGCAGGGTCACCTTTTTCTCCTTGATGTCTATCCCTAGTGGTTTGCCCACATCATCGGTACCAAAATCAAAAGTATCATCCTTGATCTGAAAGGCGATGCCCACCTTCTCTCCAAACAAACGCATTTTTTCGATTGTTTCTTCATCGGCACCAGCCGAAGCTGCACCACAGGCACAGCAGGACGCAATCAGGGAGGCTGTTTTCTGACGGATGACATCGAAGTACAGGTCTTCGCTGATATCCATTCTTCTCACTTTCTCTATCTGCAGCAACTCTCCTTCGCTCATTTGTTTTACAGCCTCAGAAACAATCTGCAAAAGACGGAATTCATTGTTATTAACGGAAAGCAGCAATCCTTTGGCCAGCAGGTAATCTCCCACCAGCACTGCGATTTTGTTTTTCCAGAGGGCGTTGATAGAGAAGAAGCCCCTGCGCTCATAAGCATTGTCTACCACATCGTCGTGCACCAGCGTAGCGGTATGCAACAATTCTACAAGGGCAGCGCCACGGTGCGTAGATTCGATAATCCCGCCACAAAGCTTGGCGGCAAAAAACACGAACATGGGTCTGATCTGTTTACCCTTTCTTTTTACAATATAGTGCGTGATACGGTCCAGTAACGGCGCATCACTGTGCATTGAGGCTTTGAACTTTTCTTCAAAGACGTCTATATCTGCGGCGATGGGTTTCTTAATCTGATCTATTCCCGGCATTCAGGTTTTAAAATTTGTGCAAACTTAATTAAATTCAGCCAAAGTGGTGCTTAATTTAAAAATGATGTGATTTTTTGGAGCCGATGTGCTTAAAGATCTGTTCTGCATGTACCCTTGAGTTCTCAATAAACCATTTATGCGTATCCATTCCGCCACATACTACGCCGGCAAGGTACAGGCCGGCCTGGTTGGTTTCCATAGATTCCGGATCATAATAAGGAACATTAGAAACTTCATCATCAAACTGGACACCTAATTTTTTAAGCATGTCAAAGTTTGGTTTATACCCTGTCATGGCGATCACAAAATCATTCTCAATTGTCAGGTTGCCTTCAGGGGTTTTTATGGTAACAGTATCTGCTGCAATACCTGTCAGTTCAGAATTAAACCAGGCTTTGACAGATCCTTCTTTGATCCTGTTCTCCATATCAGGGCGCACCCAGTATTTCAGGTGCGGGCCCAGCTCAGCACCACGGACCACCAGGGTTACGTTGGCCCCCTTGCGGTAGGTTTCCAGTGCTGCATCAATGGCCGAATTGTTTGCCCCTACTACCACCACATTCTGGAAGGCATATAAATGCGGGTCTTTATAATAATGCGCAACTTTGGGCAGGTCTTCGCCCGGGAGGCCCATCAGTACGGGCACATCATAAAATCCGGTAGAAATCACTACGTTTTTTACTTTATAGTTTTTTTTTGACGTCAGTACCTCAAAATCTCCGGCTGCTGTTTGATCAACTGCCTTAACCTCTTCAAAAAGATGCAGGTTCAGTTCAAATTTTTCTGCCACCCGGCGATAGTATTCTATCGCCTCATTTCTGTTTGGCTTAGGGTTGATGCTTACGAAAGGCACCCCTCCTATTTCCAGTTTCTGAGATGTGGAAAAGAAGTTCATGAAAACAGGATAATTGTACAGGCTGTTTACCAGGGCCCCTTTGTCAACAATTATGTAACTCAGTCCGGCTTTTACTGCTTCTATACCACAGGCCAGTCCTATCGGCCCTGCGCCTACAATCAGTACGTCATATTCTTCCATTCGTCAATCAGCTCCTTATATCTTAATGTGAGGCAATAGTATCTGTTCTTTTTAAATCGGTGGATTTTATTGCGGCGTAGCCACCTGCAATATCGATCACGTTTTCTACGCCCCTGGCCTTTAATATCGAAGCAGCGATCATCGATCTGTAACCACCCGCACAGTGCAGGTAATACGTTCCTGAAGGATTGATCTCATTTGTCCAGTCGTTGATATAGTCAAGGGGGCGGGTAGCGGCAGCCTCAAGGTGGCCAGTGTCAAATTCACCGGGTTTGCGGACATCCAGTACCGATAAGCCGGGCTTAGTATTCAGCTCTTTTTCAAAGTGCTGTACAGAAACTGAAGCTACGGTATCCAGTTCCTTGCCAGCTTCCTTCCAGGCATTAATGCCGCCCTGCAGGTATCCGATGGTATAATCATATCCCACCCTTGCCAGCCGCATTATCGCCTCTTCGGCTTTTCCTTCCTCCACGATCAGCAACAGTGGTTGTTTCAGATCAGTGATCAGTGCGCCTACCCAGGGTGCAAACTGTCCGCCAAGACCAATATTGATAGAGCGCGGGATAAATCCTGCCGCAAAAACCTGCGGGTCTCTCGTATCTAAAAGCAATGCACCTGTATGATTT
>Ga0163161_10000765_pt1 | contig 25300 bp, 28 predicted proteins | sample S45metaG_FD_129847 | JGI IMG/M metagenome (GOLD analysis project Ga0163161, IMG submission 129847) | Switchgrass rhizosphere microbial communities from Kellogg Biological Station, Michigan, USA - S4-5 metaG | ecosystem: Host-associated > Plants > Roots > Rhizosphere > Soil | place: USA... | reverse complement strand
GATCGCAAGGATGACCAGGAAGGCGACCGCGACGATCGGCAGGCCGATCTTCGCCAGGCGCACGAGGCGGTCATGCTGGCTACCGGGCTCAGCCCAGTTCCGCTTCATGTCATGCTTGCGGACGGCCGCCTCAGACATGCGCGAAGATGTCCTCTTCCGGCCAGCCGGCCAGGTCGAGCATGGCCCGCGCTGGCAGGAAGTCGAAACAGGCCTGGGCGAGGTCCGTGCGATTCTCGCGGGCCAGCCGCACGTCGAGTTTCTCCTTCAGCGCGTGTAGATAGCGGACGTCGCTCGCGGCATATTCGCGTTGAGCATCGTTAATTTCCGGCGCTCCCCAGTCGCTGGTCTGTTGCTGCTTGCTGAGATCCTGGCCGAGCATTTCCTTGACCAGCTCCTTGAGGCCGTGGCGGTCGGTATAGGTTCTCACCAGTCGCGAGGCGGTCCGAGTGCAATACACCGGCGCCGCCATGACATTGAGATAGGCGCGCATGATCGCGATGTCGAAGCGGGCGAAGTGGTAAATCTTGATCCGATTGGGATCGGCGAGAAGCGCCTTGAGGTTCGGCGCGGAATAGTCACTACCCGGCCCAAAGCGGACCAGGTGCTCGTCACCGCGACCGTCCGAAAGCTGCACCAGGCACAGCCTGTCCCGGCCGGGCATCAAGCCCATGGCCTCGGTGTCGATGGCGACCGGCCCGTCCTGCAACTGCAGGCCGTCAGGCAGGTCCTCTTCGTGGAAATGAACTGACATCGGCTTCTTTCGTACCCGGCTTTGGCGGCACACTCCTTGCATGCCCCTGAACACCTCTAGTCCGATGCATGGCTGCCATGCCAGCCCCTAGGCAGACGAATCACTAGGAGAAGCCCCATTTTTGCGGTAAGGGAGCCCCCGTGCGTGCGGGCTTTATCGCGCGCTAGACCGGTTGCGCCCCTAGCCCCAGCGCGTTGGTTAATGGAATTTTGCGGGCACGAAGAGAGTTTAGACGGGCATGGGTTTCGATAGAGGGCGTAAAGGCGACCGTGGCGGTCGCGGCAGGGACAAGCGGGACGGTTTCGGAGACGACAGCAGCTTCGGCGGCGGTGATCGCGGCTTCGGTAGCGGCGGCGGTGGCTTCGGCGATCGTGGTGGTGGCGGCGGATGCCGGAGCGGCGGCGGCGTCGGTGGCGGCGGCGGTGGCTGCGGCGGTCGTGGTGGCGGCGGCTTCGGCGGCGGCGGCGGTGGTGGATTCCGTGGCGGCGGCGGTGGCGGCGGTGGCTTCCGTGGCGGCAGCGGTGGCGGTATGCCCCCGCAGGTCGTTGGCGAAGGCAAGGGCGTCGTCAAATTCTTCAATCCCCAGAAGGGCTTTGGCTTCATCGTGCGCGATGATGGCGGCGAAGACGTGTTTGTGCACATTTCCGCTGTCGAGGGGGCCGGCCTGACCGACTTGGCCGACGGGCAACCGCTCGAGTTCACGCTTGTCGATCGTGGCGGCCGCATCTCGGCGACCGACCTCAAGATCGACGGCGAACCGATGGAAGTCGTCCGCAAGCCGCGCGAAGAAGGCGGTTTCGGCGGCGGTGACCGCGGACCTCAGCGCCAGTTGACGGGCGAGAAGGCCCAGGGCACCGTCAAGTTCTTCAACTCGATGAAGGGCTTCGGCTTCATCAGCCGCGACGATGGCCAGCCTGACGCTTTCGTCCATATTTCGGCCGTCGAGCGGGCCGGCATGCCTTCTCTTAATGAGGGCGACCGACTCGAGTTCGAGATCGAGGTCGACCGCCGCGGCAAATATGCGGCCGTGAACCTCCAGCCGATCAGCGAATAATAAGAGCGAGGGTAACCTGAACGCCCGTCCGGAAGACCTCCGGGCGGGCGTTTTCTATTCAGTCATTGCATCGGGATTGGGCGGCCCATTACCATAACATAAGCGACGCGGGTGACGGCCGAAGAATCGGTCAGCGGATCCCCATCGACCGCAATGAGGTCTGCCGCCTTGCCCATGTCCAGGGTCCCGGTCTCACCCGACAGGTTCATCAGGTCGGGCCCGCCCTTGGTGGCCGCGATCAGCGCATCGCGAGGAGTCATGCCGCCTTTGCTGACCATAAGCCCGACTTCGCGATTCGCTTCCTTGTGCGGTGCGACGGCACTGTCGGTTCCAAGGGCGATCTTCACGCCATTGCGGTAGGCGAGGTTCAACCCCTTTCCCCATTGCGAAAGCGTCTGCCGCGTCTTCGCTTCCGATGCCGGCGAAAGCTTGCCGCTGCCCAGCAGGCGCTCAACGCCGCTGAAGGCCAGCAGGGTCGCCGAGAAATAAGTGCCATGCGCCTTCATCGCCTTGGCCCCGGCGTCGTCGAGAAAAGTGCCGTGCTCGATCGAGTCCACGCCGGCATTCGTCGCCGCCAGGATTCCGCCTGCACCGTGGGCATGCGCTGCCGCCTTGAGGTGCATGGCATGGGCCATGTCGACGATCGCCTTCATTTCCTCGTTGGTGAAATGCTGCTCGAGACCCATCGCGCCCGGATCGAGGACCCCGCCGGTGGCGTGGAACTTGATAACGTCGACGCCCGCCGCCGCGAGTTCGCGTACGACCTTCTGGCATTCGGCGGCGCCGGTGCAGACGGCGGGGTTGAGGTGCGCCTCGTTGACGGCTTCCGCCAGCTCCGGCGGCAGGCCGGTCGCTGTGTCGCCATGGCCGCCGATGATCGACAGGGGATTGCCGGAAACCTTGATGCGCGGGCCCGGAAACCGGCCCTCCGCGACTGCATCGCGGACGGCAACGACCGCTGACGTGTCACCGCCGAGGTCGCGAACGGTGGTGAAGCCAGCCTGCGCCATCTCCAGCGCGTGGGTCAGGCCGACCGTCGCGGCATATGGGTTGGAATATTTCTGGGTGAAGCCCTGGTACCAGGGCTCGCCCGAATTGCTGGTCAGGTGAACGTGGACGTCGGTCATGCCGGGCATGACTGTCTTGGAGCGCATGTCGACGACGATCGCGCCTGCCGGCGCGGTGGCGCCGTCCTCGATGCGGGCGATGCGGCCATTTTCGACGATGACGGTGGAGGGGCCTCGCTCGGGCAAAGCGGCGTCGACAATCAGGTGGCCGGCCTGGATGGCATAGGTTTCGGCGGACACTGCAGTGGATTGCAAGATCGCGGCTGCGATGATGATGGCTCGGAACATGGCACTCCCCCCGTAGGATTTGCGGGGGAGACTAGCGGCGGCGCTTCAAGTGACAAGCGCCAACAATGTGGCAATTTGGTCGGCTTCGTGCGCCGGTTTGTCGTCGCGGATGCGCGAAATGCGCGGGAAGCGCATCGCCAGGCCCGATTTGTGGCGCTTGCTCAAATGGATGGAATCGAAGGCGACTTCGAGAACGAGGCTCTTCTCGACCTCGCGGACGGGGCCGAACCGTTGGACGGTATGGGTTCGGACGAAGCGGTCGAGCCACTTCAATTGCTCGTCGGTGAAACCGAAATAGGCCTTGCCGACCGGCAGCAGCTCATGCGCGTCGGTCCAGCAGCCGAAGGTGAAGTCGCTATAGAAACTGGAGCGCTTTCCCGAGCCGCGCTGGGCGTACATGAGAATGCAATCGGCGGTGAGCGGATCGCGTTTCCATTTGTACCAGAGGCCGGCTTTGCGGCCGGAGGTGTACGGGCTGTCGCGGCGCTTCAGCATCATGCCCTCGATGGCAGCATCGCGGGCGGAAAGACGCATCTCTTCCAGCGCTTCAAAATCGGGTGTTTCAATCAGATTGCTGAGGTCGAAGCGGTCGGGGTCGAGCTCGCCCACGAATCGCTCGAGACGCATGCGGCGCTCCGACCAGGGGAGAGCGCGCAAGTCCTCGTGGCCGTCGAACAGGATGTCGTAGAGTCGAACGAAGGCGGGATATTCGCCGAGCATTTTGTTGGAGACGTTCTTGCGGCCGAGACGCTGCTGGAGGGTGTTGAAGCTGGCCGCCGCGCCGCCATGTTCGTCCGCGCCCTGCCCGGCACCGCGCACCAGAAGCTCGCCATCGACGACCCCGCGCGTCGCGAAGGCCTCGGCGATCTCGGGGAAGCTGTGGCTGATATCGTCGCCGGTGCGGCTGTAGAGCCGGGTCTCGCCGCCCGCGTGGGAGAGTTGCACCCGAATGCCGTCCCATTTCCACTCGGCGGCGAAGTCGTCGAGGCTGACACGCACGTCGTCGAGTGGCTGAGCGAGCATGAACGGGCGGAACAAGGGCATGTCCTCTGCCGACGGCCGCTCGCTGCGTCCCTCCGCCCAATCGAACAGCTCGGCATAGGGCGGTTTCAGGCCATGCCACACTTCCTCAACTGCCTCGACATCGAGACCGAAGGCGTCGGCGAAGGCCTGCTTGGCGAGGCGGGCGGAAATACCGACGCGCAGTGCGCCGGTCGCCAGCTTGATGATGGCGAACCGGCCGGAGACATCGAGATGGTCGAACATCCGCGCCAGGACGGCGGGTGCATCGACCCGGGTCGACTGCTGCAGCCGGTCGACCGCGTCCGACAGGCGGACGGTGCCGTCATCGAGATCGGGCGGCTCGCCTTCGGGAGGCGGCCAGAGCAGCGACAGCGTCTCGGCCATGTCGCCGACATAGTCGCGGCTCATCGCCAGCAGGACGGGGTCGATCCGGTCCTCGGCCATGGCGCGGACCTGGGCCGGCTTCACGGCCTTGATGTCGAGCGTCCCGGTCATCGCCGCGAGGGCGAGGCCGCGGTCGGGATCCGGCGTTTCCTTCAGATACTCGCCGATCAGGCGTAGCTTGGCGTTACGCGAGCGCGTGTAGACGAGGTCGTCGAGCAGCTGGGAGAAGGCGCGCATGTGGTGAGAATGCGTAAGCGCTTGTTGTGCTCCTGCGAAGGCAGGAGTCTAGTCTCTCTGAAGAGGCACTGGGTTCCTGCCTGCGCAGGAACACGAAGTTAGTGGAGGCGAACCGCGAGGGCGGCGAGAATGGTCTGGCAGTCGGCGGGCGATTCGCTGTCGAGCGCTTCACCGAAATGTTCGAGGCAGGTTGCGGTGGCGACGCGGTGACCCGGCAACAGCGCCATCTGGGCAGAGCATTGGGCCAAGCGCTCAAGTGCAGCCATGCCGTTGGCGGCCGCCAATTGGCGGATCTCGTCCATGCGCTGGTAGACGTCGAGCGGCGACAGGCGCGCGGCCGTCCGCTGGATATTGGCGATGCGCTCGCCCAGCTGCCCACGGATCAAATTGATCGAATCGCTCGCCATAATTGCTGAAATTCGCCGGAAATGGTTAACAAGAGGCAAAGGGGCAGGGGGCGAGCATGGCGGTCAGCAAGCTTCGCGAGAATGTGGCCGGGCACAACTGGTTCGGCGTCGCCGTCGATCTCGCCATCCTCGTCGCCGGCGTCTTCCTTGGCATCCAGGCCAGCAACTGGAACCAAACGCGCCTCGACAATCGCGAAGCCCGCGAGGATCGGGCAATGCTCATCGATGACCTGCGCGCGAACCAGACCAATCTGGTCACGCGCAAACGCTACTATCTCTGGGTTCGCTCCGAAGCGTTGAAGACTCTTACTGCGCTGGATCGTCCCACCGCCCAGCTCGGACCGCAATTTTTGATCGATTCTTATCAAGCGACCCAAATCCTGCCCTGGTCACTCAAGCAGAACACGTATCAGCAGCTTATTTCGTCAGGCCGGTTTGCACAGATCGGCGACGCGTCGCTGCGCGACGCGATAAGCAATTATTACGTCGGTGCCGACGTCACCGGGGTCAATCTGGCGACGGCCATGCCCTATCGAGAGACTGTGCGGCGGGCGATGCCCTATGCCGCACAGGCTGTGATCCGTAAGAACTGCGCCGAGAAAATCAGCGAGAATTCCCGCGGCGAACCGGTCATGTTGCTCCCGGACGAATGCTCGATCTCCCTTCCCCCGGCGGAGCTTCACGAGGCCATTGCCAGTGTCCGCGACGTACCGGGGCTGGCGCTGGACCTCAATCGCCAGCTTGTCGATCTCGACCAGAAGCTGATTTCCGTCGATGTAATTGCGCGACGCGCTGCCAAGCTGGAATCGAGACTTCGCAGCTTGGACTAAACCGACAAAAGGGTTCGATCACGAATAAACGAACCGGCCCATATGCTTGACAAAAGCGGCCCTGGGCGTCATTGGGCGGCGCGTTCGAGCGGCGCATGACGCCGCTTTTTGATTTTTCAGCTTTCAGGATTTCTCGCGATGGCCAAGCCGGCAACCGTCAAGATCAAGCTCGTCAGCACTGCCGACACCGGCTTCTTCTATGTCACCAAGAAGAACCCGCGCAACCAGACCGAGAAGATGAGCTTCCGCAAGTACGATCCCGTCGCGCGCAAGCACGTCGAGTTCAAGGAAGCGAAGATCAAGTAAGCGGGGTTTCCACGCTTATTTAATCCCGGGCTGCGACCCGGGGTCCGACTAACAAAGAGAATCAAAGGCAGACCCCGGATCAAGTCCGGGGTGACGATGCGTCTTGCCTACGCGCCCTGCGGCGTCGGCGTCTGGGCCAGTTGGTTCTTGCCGGCCAGCAAATCCTCGACAGTCTCCGCGAAGCGGACCACCGAAATCGGCTTGGCGACATACGCCTGCGCGCCCGCGGCGCGGATGCGTTCATCGTCGCCGACGCCCGAATAAGCGGTGACAGCCATGATCGGCACATCCTTCAGCTCATCGTCCTTGCGGATCATCTCCATCAGTTCGAGCCCGGTAACGTGCGGAAGCTGGATGTCGGTGATGATGAGGTCGGGCTTGAAGTTGCGGGCGGCATCGAGCGCGTCGCGGCTGTCGAGCACGCCTTCGGGCTGGTGGCCGTGTGCGGCGAGGAGGTCGCAGAACAGCTTGATGTTCAGCGCATTGTCCTCGACAACCAAGATCTTCGCCAAACCTAATCCCCTATTGGTTGCATCAGAGTAAGCCATGAATGGCGCAACGCACAATGACGCCGAAACACTGGCGCTTTCCGCGCTCGCCGCGACGCTCACCGACGAGCGGCGTGCGGAGAGGTTCCTGTCGCTGACGGGACTGTCTCCGGATGGGATTCGTTCGCGGGTTGGCGATCCGTCTCTCCTGGCGGCTTGCATTACGTTCCTGGAAGCGCATGAGCCCGACCTCATTGCCGTCGCCGAGGATATCGGCGTCAAGCCGGAGGAATTGTTGCGCGCCAAGGCCGAACTCGAATGAATCGCCCGATCCTCATCACCGACTGCGACGAGGTGCTGCTGCATATGGTGGCGCACTTCCAGGACTGGCTCGGCGAAGAGCATGACATCGACTTCGCGTTCGAAACGGGGGACTTCGCCGAGGCGCTGACTTATCGCCATAATGGCGAGACGGTCGCCCATGACCGGGTCTGGCCGCTGCTGACCGATTTCTTCCGCGGCGAGATGCACCGCCAGACGCTGACGCCGGGTGCGTTGGAGGCGCTCGGCCGGATCGGCGAGGTCGCCGACATCGTCATCCTCACCAATCTTGGCGACGAGGCCCACAGCTGGCGCGTCGAGCAGCTGGCGGCACACGGCATCGCCCATGAGGTCGTCTGCAACCAGGGTGGCAAGGGCGTTCCGGCCCGCGCGATCATCGAACGCCACAACGCGACGGCGTCGGTCTTCGTCGACGACTTGCCCGTCCATCATGCCTCGGTCGCGAAACATTCGCCGGATACATGGCGGCTGCACATGGTCGCGGAGCCGCGATTGGCACCTGCGGTCCCGGCTGCGGCAGCGGCCCACGCACGGATCGACGACTGGCCGACGGCCACGAACTGGATTCTCGAAAAGTTGGAGAGCGCATGACCAAGACCATCCTCATCACCGGTGCGACCTCGGGCTTTGGCCGGGCGGCGGCGGGCAAGTTCGCGGCCGGCGGATGGCGCGTGATCGGCACCGGGCGGCGGGCGGAGCGGCTGCGCGAGCTGCAGGACGAGCTGGGCGAGGCCTTCCTGCCGTTGGAAGTCGACATGCGGGACAAGGACGCGGTCGCGGGCCTCGCAAAGCTGTCGGCGCCGTGGGGCGACATCGACCTGCTGCTCAACAATGCCGGGCTGGCGCCGCCGACGACCCCGCTGCCCGACACCGACTGGGACCGGATAGAAGAGGTGATCGACACCAATGTGAACGGCCTCGTCGCCCTGACCCGGGTTCTGCTGCCGAAGCTGGTCGAGCGCAAAGGGCAGATCATCAACCTGTCGTCGGTCGCCGGCACCTATCCGTACAAGGGCGGCGCGGTTTACGCCGGGACCAAGGCGTTCGTGCGCCAGTTCAGCCTCGACCTGCGCTGCGACCTCCAAGGCACGGGGGTGCGTGTGACCTCGGTCGAGCCGGGCATGGCGGAGACGGAATTCACTTTGGTCCGCACCGGCGGCGACCAGGCGGCGTCGGACGCGCTTTATTCGAACATGGACCCGATGACGGCGGGGGATCATGCCGACCTTTTCTGGTGGCTGGCCAATTTGCCGCCGCACCTCAACATCAACTCGATCGAGCTGATGCCGGTGAGCCAGAGTTGGGCGGGGTTCTCGGTCGAGAGGCAAGGGTGAGTTACAAAGTCCCGTTCGGGTGGGTTCGGCGGTTTTGCCAGCGCCCTTCGACTTCGCTCGGGACGAGCGGAGGAGTTCGCTGAGGTCGGGTGGACGAGGGGTTGACCCATTTGCCTTTCGGGTGTTGAGGCCCAGCCCATGAGCATTGAACAGCGCATTGCCGAACTCGGCATCACCCTTCCCCAACCCGCGGCCCCGGTCGCTTCCTATGTCCCGGCGGTCGAGGCCAACGGCCTGCTGCATATTTCGGGGCAGATCAGCTTTGCCGAGGACGGCAGCCTGATTACCGGACGCCTGGGCGAAGGCCTGGACCTGGATGCCGGCATTGCCGCCGCGCGTCGTTGCGGCATCATGCTGGTGGCGCAGATGAAGGCGGCGCTCGGCTCTCTGGACCGCGTCGAGCGGGTCGTGAAGCTGGGCGTATTCGTCAACAGCCACGGCGATTTCACCGACCAGCCCAAGGTCGCCAATGGCGCCTCCGAGCTGATGCAGGACGTATTCGGCGAAGCCGGACGCCATGCCCGTTCCGCTGTCGGCGTGCCGGTGTTGCCGCTTGGCGTGGCCGTCGAGGTCGATGCGATCGTCCAGGTCCGTAGCTGACCCGCGCGCTCCTGATCCCCTTTGGCCGGGCCCCAAGGGGTTCGCGCACCGGGGGCTGCATTATGGCGCGGGATTCCCGGAAAACAGCCTGATCGCCTTTGCCGGCGCTCTCGAAATGGGTGCGGGGATCGAATGCGATCTTCGCCTGACGCGGGACGACCATGTCGTCGTCTTCCATGACAAGGACGCGATGCGCTTGTGTGCGAGCCCGATGCGGATCGCGGCGAGCAGCCTTGCCGAGCTTGGCAGGCTGCGGCTCGGCGAGGGGCCGATCCCGACATTGGAGAGCCTGCTGAAGCTTGTCGGCGGGCGGGTGCCGCTGCTTCTGGAAGTAAAGGTCGAGGAAGACATCTGGCGCTGGGCGCCGGCGCTGAAGCGCGCTCTGGCGGGCTATCGCGGAGCCTTCGGGGTGATGAGTTTCGATCCGCGCGTGCCGCGATTGATGAAGACGAATTTGCCGGAGGTGCGGCGCGGGCTGGTGGTCAGGGACCGGTTACCGGCGTGGAAGAGATTCTGGGCGATGTGGCTCGCCGACCCACAGTTCCTGGCTGTCGAGACTGCGGCGCTAGGGAAGGCGTGGGTCGAAAAAGCGAGGCGGCGGATGCCGGTCTATAGCTGGACGGTGCGCAGCCCGGAGCTGCGGCGGAAAGCCGCGGTTCACGCCGATGCTGCTATTTGGGAGGGCGATGGCCGACCGTGAAAATCGGGTGATTGCGCGTATCGCGCCCGGCGTCGCCACGCTCGACGCGGCGCAATGGGATGCGCTCGCCGGGGCGGGCGATCCATTCCTGACCCATGCCTTCCTGAGCGCGCTGGAGGAGTCGGGCAGCGTCGGCGAGGGCACCGGCTGGACGCCCGCGCCGATCGTCGTCGAGGGCGAGGGCGGCGCGATCGCGGCGGCCGCGCCGGCCTATCTGAAGAGTCACAGCCAGGGCGAATATGTCTTCGACCATGGCTGGGCCGAGGCCTTCGAGCGGGCGGGCGGCCGTTATTACCCCAAGCTGCAGGTCGCGGTGCCGTTCACGCCGGTGCCGGGGCGGAGATTGCTTGGGGAGGCGCGACAGGCGTTGCTGGCAGCGGTCGAGGCGGTAGTGACGCAGAACGGATTGTCGTCTGCCCACGCCACTTTCGTCGATGAATCGGAGGTCGCGGAATTTGCGGCGCGCGGCTGGCTGGTGCGCAGCGGCATCCAGTTTCATTGGCTCAATCGCGGTTATTCGAGTTTCGACGACTTTCTTGCCGCTCTCTCCAGCCGCAAGCGCAAGCAGATCCGCAAGGAACGGGCGGCGGCGGTCGAGGGGCTGGAGGTTCGGGCCTTGCGGGGGTCCGAGATCGGGCCGGCGGAATGGGATGCCTTCTGGGCTTTCTACCAGGACACGGGGTCGCGGAAGTGGGGGCATCCCTATCTGACGCGCGAGTTCTTCGATTTGCTTGGACAACGGATGGGCGATCAATGCCTGCTGTTCATGGCCTTGTCCGATGGGCGGCCGATAGGCGGGGCGCTGAACCTGGTCGGGGGCGATACGCTTTACGGGCGATATTGGGGTGCGGTGGAGGAGGTGCCGTTCCTGCACTTCGAGCTCAGCTATTACCGGGCGATCGAATGGGCCTGCCAGCATGGGCTGGCCTGTGTGCAGGCGGGCGCCCAGGGCGAACACAAACTGGCGCGGGGTTACGAGCCGGTGATGACGCGGTCGGCGCATTTCCTGCCCGACCCGGGGTTCCGGCGGGCGGTGGCGGACTTCCTCAAACGTGAGGACGAGATGATCGCCTCCGAGCTCGAATGGTGTCGCGATGCCTTGCCTTACCGGTCTTCGGAATAGACGCCGACGGTGCGGATGCCAGGGCCGGCGACGCCGCGGTACATGCCCGGCGTCGTAAAGCCCCAGGCCGCTTCGCCGGAGGGCGCGACGGCGATCAGCCCGCCGGTGCCGCCCATTTCCTTGATGTCGGCGAGCGTTTCATCGACTGCCTGCTGCAGCGACGCGCCGGCGAGGCGAATGCGATCGGCGACCTGGTGGGCGGCGACGGCGCGGATGAAATATTCGCCCGAGCCCGTAGCCGAGATCGCGGCCGCGCGATCGTCGGCATAGGTGCCCGAGCCGATGAGCGGCGAATCGCCGATCCGGCCCCAGCGCTTGGCAGTGAGGCCGCCGGTGGAGGTGGCGGCGGCGACATGGCCGGCTTCATCGACCGCGACTGCGCCAATGGTGCCGTACTTCACATCGGCGTCGAAATGGCCGCCGGCGGCGAGAACCTTGTCCAATTGGGCGCGGCGTTCCTCGGTCTGGAACCAGTTGTTCTCGACCATCTCCAGCCCTTGCTCACGGGCAAATTCCTCGGCGCCTTCGAAGGACAGAAGGACGTGGCCGGTCTTTTCCATCACCGCTCGGGCGAGGCTGATCGGGCAGCGGACCGTCTTGATGCCGGCAACCGCACCGGCATCGCGGGTGGCGCCGTCCATGATCGCCGCATCAAGATCGATGCCTCCGTCGTAGTTGAGCACGCTGCCGCGGCCGGCGTTGAACACGGGATCGTCCTCAAGGACTCGGGCGGCAGCCTCGACGGCGTCGAGGGCTGAGCCGCCGGCGGAGAGGATGGTCTCACCGGCATCGAGCGCGGCATTGAGGCCGGCGCGCGCCGCACCTTCCTGCTCGGGATCGAGACCGCCGGGCCGCATCGCTCCGCAGCCACCGTGAACCATCAAACGCCATGCCATGCCCGGCCCTTAGCGAGAGGCGCCACGCGATTCCAGTTGACCTTTGTCGGGTAATGATATTAAAGTGATATCACTTAAAGGGGAGTTCGGTCACATGCCCGAGTCGAAAACCATTGCGCTGACGTCGAGCCGGGAACGGCCGGCCCAGGCTTATAGCGGATACATCATGCTCATCCTGCTGCTAGTTGCGATTCTCGCGCAGGTCTGGGGAATCGTCGGCCTGGCCGGGGGCGCGGACGGCCCCGCCATTCACATTGCGGCCGTGATTGTCGCGCCGCTGGTGCTGCTGTTCATCGCCTGCGGTTTCTACATGCTGCAGCCGAACCAGGCGGCGGCGATCACCTTGTTCGGCGAGTATCAGGGAACCGACCGCACGACCGGCCTGCGCTGGGTGCTGCCGTGGATGATCCGCAAGAAGGTGTCGGTCCGCGCCAACAACTTCATCAGCGAGAAGATCAAGGTCAACGACCAGCGCGGCAACCCGATCGAAATGGCGGCGCAGATCGTCTGGCGGGTCATCGACACGGCGCAAACGCTGTTCGACGTCGACGACTACAAGGCGTTCGTCCGCGTCCAGGTCGAGGCGGCGATCCGCAAGATCGGCTCGCGCTACCCCTATGACGATTTCGAGCACCACGATGTCACGCTTCGCGGGCATCTCGAAGAGGTCGCCGGGGAGCTTCGCAAGGAGCTGATAGACCGGCTGGCGATCGCCGGCATTACCGTCGACGAATGCGGGTTCACGCACCTGGCTTATGCCCAGGAGATCGCCCAGGCGATGCTCCGCCGGCAGCAGGCGCAGGCTGTTGTCGCGGCCCGGCAGACCCTGGTCGCGGGCGCGGTCGGAATGGTCGAGATGGCGCTCGAGCAGCTGTCGGCGAAGAATGTCGTCGAGCTGGACGACGAGCGCCGCGCGGCGATGGTGTCGAACCTGATGGTCGTCCTTTGCGGCGAGCGCGACACCCAGCCAGTCGTCAACGCCGGCACCCTCTATTCATAAGAGGCGGATGTGGGCGGCGAGCGCAAAGCCTACCCCCTGCGGGTCGATCCCGGCCTTTGGGCCGCGGTCGAGCGCTGCGCCGCCGCCGAGCTGCGGAGCACAAATGCCCAGGTCGAATGCCTCCTGCGCGAAGCGCTGAAGGCGAGGGGTGTGAAGCTGGACATGCCGACGCCGATCAAACGCGGCCGGCCGCCCAAGGGAGAGTAGGATGGCCGACTGGTTTGCACCCAAAAGGTATGGTTTCGGCGGCGGGGTTCCGATCGCCTGGCAGGGCTGGGTCGTCACGCTGGTTTATGCGACGATCGTCGTCGGCGCGACACAGCTCCTGAAGAATAACGGCTGGGCAATGGGCTCGGTCATCGTCACGGCGACGGCCATTTTTCTGGTCATCGTCATCAAGACTACGCGCGGTGGCTGGCACTGGCGCTGGGGAGGTAAGGAATGATTGCGGAGTTTCTGATCATGGCAGCTGTCGCAGCCGCGCCGGTCGAGCGCGAAGTCACCGCACCGGGCCCGCAGGGCAATCTCGCGGGGACGCTGAGAGATGCGGGCAAGGGTACGCCAGTAGTCTTGATCATCCCGGGATCCGGGCCGACCGACCGTGACGGCAACAACCCGCTGGGCGTCACTGCAGCGCCCTATCGGATGCTGGCCGAAGGCCTCGCAAAACAGGGTGTCAGCTCCCTACGCACGGACAAGCGCGGCATGTTCGGCAGCAAGGCAGCGATCCCGGACGCCAACAAGGTTACGATCGCCGATTATGCCGCCGATGCCCATGCATGGGTGAAGAGCGCGCAAGCCGCGACCGGCGCCAAATGCATCTGGGTGCTGGGGCATAGCGAAGGATCGCTGGTGGCCCTGACCGCGGGCCAGAGGCCCGACGGTATCTGCGGCGTCATCAGCGTCTCGGGTCCCGGCCGCAAGCTGGGCACGGTCATGCGCGACCAGTTGAACAGCAACCCAGCCAATGCGCCCATCCTGCAGCCGGCGCTGGCGGCGCTGGATTCGCTCGAGGCCGGAAAGCCGGTCGATGCCGCGACATTGCCGGCGCCCCTGCAGCCCTTGTTCAATGCGGCAGTGCAGCCATTCGTGATGAACCTGCTGGCGCAGGATCCGCCGAAGCTCGCCGCCGGACTGACCGTCCCGTACCTGATCGTTCAGGGCGACAAGGACATCCAGGTCAGCGTCGATGACGCGAGGCTGTTGTCGGCCGGGCAGCCCAAAGCCAAGCTGGCGGTCCTGCCGGGGGTCAACCATGTCCTGAAGACGGTCCTGAGCGACGACCGCGCCGCCAATATGGCCACCTATGGCGACCCGTCGCTGCCGATCGCGCCGGCCGTCGTCGATGAAATCGCGAGTTTCGTTAAGCGCTAATTGCGCTTCTGGCCGGGGGCCTTGGCCTCCGGCCCCATGGCATCGTCAAGCAGCTTTGCCAGGCGGACTCCGCCGGCGAGGACCTGTCGCCGGACGACGGGGATGAGCTCGCGCACCTCCGCTTCGGTGAGCGTGGGCCGGTCCTGCGGCTTCGGTCCGCAGGCGTCGCCGATCAGCGAGGCATAGGCATATTTGCGGGCCGCCTCCCAACTGTCGCGGCTCCAGTCTTCGACCGTGCCGGCGGCAAGCTGGGCCCGCTCGTTGGGAGACGATGCCGCGAGGATGGCGCGGGGCCCGGCGGGCGGCGTCGAAATCGACCGCTCGGCCAGATAGCCGTCCCAGATGCTGTGCAAATTCGTATAGCCGCCGACGATGCCGTAATTGGCCTTCACGTCATTCCCGCCTTTGTCGCCGCGATCGCCTGCATGCATCGGCTGGACGAGGTCGCCCATGAAATGGACGAGAAAGACGAGAGCCATGAGCCTCTCGCGCTCCGGCACCTTGCGGTCGGCGAGCAGCCGGGCATTGCGCTCGATCTGCGCGGAAACGCAATTGCCGTCTTTGCAGGCCGGTTTCAGGTCGAACGGCTTGCAGATGTCGACGTTCTGATAGTGCCAGGCGTAGGCGTAGGTGAAGCGGTCGTCCAGCGGCTTGACGCAATCTGCCCAGACGCTGGCCTCCTCGATCGTCGAGACCGGGCATTCCGGCGTTTCCAGAAGGCGGCCATGGGCGAGCAGCCGGTTGATCTGCGCCCGCGTATCGGGCCGCACGCTTTCAAGCGCGATCCGGCCGACGCTTTCGTGACCATATTCCCACCAGGCAGAGGCGGGGGAGGCCGCGCACAGCGCGGCGGCGAACAAAGCTAGCTTTCGAATCGGCACACAAGCGACTTAACGCGGGCAGAGCCGAATTGCAGCCGCCAAGCTTAGCCGACCGACAGGTCGAGTTGCTGGATGATGAGCCGCCATTCGTCGAGGTCGCCAAGCATTGCGCGCGCCGATTGCTCTATCAGGTCGGCGGATCGGTTGAGGTTGGATTTTCCCTCCGAGGCCTGGTCGCGGATGGCGGCCAATGTCTGTGCGGTTGACCGGGACCTGAGCGCACTGGCGCCAAAATCGCCCTGGAAGCGGATGCCGAAAATGGCCGTGCCAACCGCTGGGAAGCCGGCCGACATCAAGGTCGCCCAATTCTGCGTGTTGTTCACCCAGTCGGGATCGAAGATCAGACCCCATATCACCGCAACCGAGGCGACGAGCGTGAGCACGAAAAGAGCCATGCCGAAGCGCGCCAGCCTTCGGTCGAGGGTCTCGATCTGATGGGCGCTGCGCTCATTGTAGGCGATCTGCGGTTCGATCTCGTGACGGACGATGGATTCGGTCAGCTCCGCGACATTTTCCTGGCCGATGCGGCCATGCGGGCAACCCAAAGCCCGCCAGATGCTGGCGGCGTACCAATCGATCCAGCGGCGGGCGATCGGATTGGCCTGGCTGCCCGGCGAGTCGGGTGCGGCAATGCCCATCAGCTTGAGGCTCCGCAATGGGCGCAGGCGCTCGGCAAGCTGGCGATAATCAAGCCAGCGGCGATGCCATTCCTGCTTCATCCCGACGGCCGTGTTCATGATGATCGCGAGCGTGATGAGCATTTCGGCAATCGCCAGGTGCAACTTCGATGCCGGCAAAGCAAAGGACGACAGGCCGAGGATTACGGCGGTGGCGGCGAACACGAAGTTGAAGATGTGCCCGCTGCGGAAGGTCTGGGCGTAATAAGTCGCCATGCGATCCGCCCAGCCATAGGCTTTCTGCAAGAGGTCGAGCGAGGCGGAGATGCCATGACAGTCGGTGCAGCCGGCGAGGAAATTCTGCCATTCCTCGTCGATGGCCGCCGCCGACTTGCCCTCGTGCCAATGCGAGCGTTTCAGGCGTCCTGTTCCGGTAAGCGCCAACAGGATCGGATATTCCAGGCGAGCGCGAAGCCGCCGCTGCCGCTCGTTCGAAAATTGGGAATAGAATCGTCGCTCGGCCTTGCTAGGCGGCAGGGCCAACATTCCTTCCAGCAACTGGCCAAGGCTATCTTCGTCAAAGGGCCGGCTGACATTGGAGTCGTGGCGGCTGCGGGTCAGGACATTGGGATCGAAGGCGCTCCACAGGATACGGCTTTCGACGGAGTCGACCGGAATATGAATGATCGCGGTGCCGCGCTGGATGGCGAGCTCGATCACTTCGGCCGTGCCGCCCCGGCCGCGTGGAGGAAGGCCGTCCCAGACAGCGATCAATATGTCGCAGTGGGCGACGGTTCCTCGGCCGGCCATGACATAGGCTTCGAGCCGGTCGTGCGGGTCGCCGGGCAGTTCGAGAGTGCAGTGCGCAGATGCGACAAGCCGGTCGTAGCGGGCGCGGCTGTCTTCGTCGTTGAAATCGGCGAGATAGGTCGGGCGGTCGAATGGCAGGATCGCCTGCAATTGCCAGCCGCGGGCCAGCGCCGCCTCGGCCGCCATCTGGTCGGTGCCCTCGGCGAGCGGGCTGACTAGAGTGAACAGGGGTGCATCCGGCGCAAACAGGTCCTGCTCACGCCGGTGAAGTAACAGCGCCTCGGCCTCAATGCGCTCCAGAGCATCGGCAATGCGCGCCTGAACGCTCGCCCTTTGTGCGGCCGGAATGGCCTCAAGCCGGTGCCCGGTGACACCGACCGTCAGCGCAAACGGCAGCGGCGGCGGGCCGGCACTCGCCCCCCGTCGAGCCCCGTTCCGCACGGCCGCCATCACAACTGGGCGAGGCCGTTCCGGTTGTCGCCGATGGGATCGTATTTCAGCCTGTATTTGGAATCGCCCTCCAGTCCGAAGAAGAAGGCAAAGCCGAAATATTGCTTGTATTCGTTGGGGTTGACGACGCTCAGCGTCTTCCGATCGGGGCTCATGCCCGTTGGCGTGAACCCGACCCAGGTCGAGCCCGCCCTCGGACAGTGGCCATTCGCGTTGATGACCTTGACCGCCATCGCGTCATTAAGGTCCGCCTTGGTTGGGTTTGGATCCTGGAAGTACATGTAGCCCTTGCCGGTATCGTCCTGAATCCGGAAGGCGATCTCGAACCCGTCCTTGAACTGGCCGCCCTGCCAATTGTCGAAGGTGACCTCATCGTCCCCGCCGGCGCCCCCCTTCTTTATGGGTGTATTGCCGGTCGTCGACAGTTCAAAATCGGCGGGGTCGTCACTCTTGATCCTGACCGTGATGGTTACGGGCCTGCGTGCCATGATTCCCTCCCTCTCAAAGTGCGCGAGGTCAGCGCAGCAAGACGTAGCCAACCGCCAGAACGAGGGCGACGCCGACTAGGATCATCGTGTTGGAGATGGACGCCGAGGCAATCCCCTTGGGATCGATCGAGCTGCCGCCGTTCCGATTGTCACCGATGGGATCGTAGGGGATCAGTTTCTTCACCCCCTGGGTCGAACTGTCGACGAAGTTGATCGTGAAGCTGAAGAAGCTGTTCGATGGATTGGTGTTGACGACCGTAAGCTTCTTGGGGACCGATTTCTCGGCATAAAAGATCGGGTCCGCCTTGCCGGTCCCTGAGGTCGGGCAGGGGGGGATGTGGTCCTTGTCGCCCCAGGCCACCCAGAGGACATCGGTCAGGCTCTGCGCGAACTCCAGCGTCATGCCGGATTCCTGGACGAGCGAGAAATGCAGCTCATGCTCGTCCTTCTTGGCCATCAGCTCGTCATCCTTGCTGAAGACGATGCTTTCGAGCTTTTCGCCGTTCGGAGTTTCCAGGTGGAAGGCCACGCCGTCCGGCTTGCTGGCGTCTTCGTGAGCGATGATGTTCACATGCTTGGGAAACCTCTTTGCCATACGTCCCTCCCTCTTGCTTTCTTGTGATCTAGATCGAGCGCCTGAATCCCATTGCGACGAGGCGAGCTTCGATTGAACGCGCGTCCGCGACATTCCCGACGCGCTTCAACAATTCGGCACGTTCGCGAAGCTCGCGCGGGCGCTCGACGACGTTCTTCGGCAGGATGTCGAGGCCCGCTTGCCATGCCTGCTGGGCGCGGGCGCGATCGCCTTCACGATTGGCGACGTCGCCGACGAGCCGCTGCGCAGCCGCCACCTTGTAGCGATCGTCGAGATTGATTGCCTTGCCGCCCGGCTGGGTCGCGCGGAGCAGCTGGCCAGCGAGGGAAGCGGCTTCGTCCGTCGCATTGGCAGCAAGGGCGAGCTCGGTGCGCGCCGTCAGGCAATCGCGGTTGATCTCCTGCCAGTAGGCGACCTCGGGCGACCGGGCGAGCAGGCGATTGACCATGTCGCATCCCGAGCGGGCCTGGACGCCGGCATCCTCCGTCGAGCCATAGGCAAGCAGCGTCCTGGCGAGCGCGAGCTTCGAGGACGCGGCATATTCCACCCAGCGCATATTGTCCGGTTCGGACGGGATGAGATTTTCAGCAACCGATACCGCTGCATTCAGGTGCTCGAGCGCCTCCTTTGACTCGCCGCGCGAAGCGAAGAGCCGGCCCAGGGCCTGGTGGGCGATAATCATCTGCTCGAGATACTCGACGTCGCGGCCGCGCTTGCTGAGGCGGGTGAGCAGGTCGACTTCGCGTTCGCGCTGGGCGATCGCCTCGTCGAGCTTGCCTTCCGACCATTGCGCATCGGCGAGCCAGGCGAGCGATTTCGAGAAGTTCAGCTGGTAGTCGCGGTTGTTGGGCTCGGCCGCCGCTACGCGCTCGATCGTTGCGACCGCTGCCTTGAACTGGCGTGAAGCCTCGGGGAAGCGGCGCTTGGCGAGGTAGACGATCCCTAGCCCCGCATCCGAATATTGTGTCTCCATCCGGTAACGGACGCTGGCCGGATCGATGGACGTCATCCGGTAGGCGAGGTTCTTATATTCTTTCGCGGCCGCTTCCGCCTGGTCGAGCTGGCCTCGCTCACGGGCGATCTCGCCGATCCAGAACACATTCTGCGCATGTTCGAAGAGCCGTTCCGCATCGTTGGGGGACCGGCGGACCATTTCGGCGGTGCCGGCCATGGCCTCGGCATAACGGGCGCGGGCGCCGTCGAGGTCGCCGCGGGTCTGGGCGATCTCGCCCATCATGGTCAGGGCTTTGCTGCGCTGCGCGAGGGCGGCGTCGGACAGCTCCGATTTGTCCTGCTTGGCAAAATAGGCGAGCGCCCGGCTGCCGACGGCATCGAGCGCGTCGAGCCGACCGATGGGCTCCAGCTTCTGGCGAAGATCGCCGAGCATGAACCCGACCAGGCCCTCGGCTTCGCGGCGCTGATCGCGGGCCTCGTCACGCTTTTCGAAGGCGAAGACGGCGAGGCCGCTGGTCAGGACCATGCCGGTCAGCGAGGCGGCGGCGATATAGGTCAGGCGCTTGTGGCGGCGCTGCTGGTCGCGCTGGACGAGGTCGTCCAAGCCAACGCCGAGCATGCCGGCGACGATCTTGAGCAAGCCGAGCTGGCGGCCATCGCCGGTGGGGCGAAGGTCGGCGGCGATGGGTTCCGCACGCTTGCCAGTCGGGCGGCCGCGGCTGTCGAACCGCTGGCGAAGTGCCGGCGGGAAGCACTCTTCGCCCTCGTGGCCTGGAAGCTCGCTTGCAAATGGCTCGCCATCTACGATCGCCGCGAGGACGCAGCCGGACGGATGCCTTTTCTTGAAGGCGATGATCTCCTCATTGGTCCAGCGCGACTGAGCCGCGTCCGGGGAGCAGAGAACGATCAGGCAGCGCGATGCCGCGAGCGCTTCGCGGATCGTATGGCCGAGATCGCTTGCCGCCGCGAGTTCGTGGCGGTCGCGGAAAATCGGGCTGAAACGGGCGGGGATAGGTCCGTAGGGACTGTCATTGCCGACCAGCGAGCGCGGTACGGCATATTTTTCCAGCGCGCCGTGCAGCCAGTCGGCGGTCTCGCTGTCCTTGTGGCTGTAACTGAGAAAGGCCCAATAGCGCGCAGTGACGGGCGAGCGGCCGCGCCGGCTAGGGCTGGCAGCGCTTCGCGGCGATATTAGGGCGACCTCCCGCATTCGGTTTGCCCCACCCGACTGTTAATGTCGGGCAATAACAGAGATTCGTAAGTCGCGCGATTCCCGAAGGATAAGGTTGGCGCGCATGGCCCGGGGGCCTATATCGCCGCCATGTCGATACGACCCTGGCGCGACATTGAGCGCCGTCCTTCCCGCCAGATCATGGTTGGCAGCGTTGCTGTCGGCGGCGACGCGCCTGTCAGCGTCCAGACTATGACCAATACGCCAACGTCGGATGCCAAAGCGACGATCGACCAGATCCGCCGCTGCGAGGAAGCGGGCGCGGACCTCATCCGGGTTTCCTGCCCCGATGTGGAAAGCACGACTGCGCTGAAGGAGATTGTCCGCGCCGCCAAAGTGCCGATCATCGCCGACATCCATTTCCACTATAAAAGGGCCCTGGAGGCTGCCGACGCCGGCGCCGCCTGCCTGCGGATCAATCCGGGCAATATCGGTTCTGAAGACCGGGTGAAGGAAGTCATCTCGGCGGCGCGGGCCAACGGCTGCGCCATCCGCATCGGCGTCAACGCCGGCAGCCTGGAAAAGGACCTACTCGAGAAATATGGCGAGCCGTGCCCGGAGGCGCTGGTCGAAAGCGCGCTCGACCATATCCGAATCCTCGAGGACCATGACTTCCGGGATTACAAGGTCGCAGTGAAAGCGTCGGACCTGTTCCTCGCCGTTGCAGCCTACCAGCAGCTCGCGAGCCAGGTCGATTGCCCGCTCCATCTCGGCATTACGGAAGCCGGCGGCCTGCTCACCGGCACGGTCAAATCATCGATTGGCATCGGCAGCCTGCTCTGGGCCGGGATCGGCGACACCATCCGCGTGTCCTTGTCGGCCGAACCGGAAGAGGAAGTGCGCGTCGGCTACGAGATTTTGAAGGCCATGGGCATCCGCAATCGCGGCGTTCGGGTGGTGTCCTGCCCGAGCTGCGCCCGGCAGGGCTTCGACGTCATCCGGACAGTCGAGACACTGGAAGCGCGGCTGCAGCATATCAAGACGCCGCTTTCGCTCTCCGTGCTCGGTTGTGTCGTCAACGGTCCCGGCGAAGCGCGCGAGACCGACATCGGCATCACCGGGGGCGGCCAGGGAAAGCACATGGTCTATCTGTCGGGCGTCACCGATCACCATGTGCAGGACGCCGACATGGTCGATCATATCGTCAAGCTCGTCGAGGCGAAGGCAGCCGAAATCGAAGCGGCCGAACAGGCGGCCGCCGAAGCCGCCGAATAGGCTTTCCCTTTCCGCGGGCGCGTCGCTAGGTCCGGGGCATGGACAAGCCGCGGCATCCACCACTGATTGCATTCATGGTGGCGGCGTTCGGCATCGCCACCTTCTCGGCCATGGACGCGGTGATGAAGGGGTTGGTGCTAGCCATCGGCACTTACGTCACGCTCTTTTGGCGCAGCCTCGCCGGCATGCTGATGACCGGCGCCTTGTTCGCATCAAGCAAGCCGCGCCGGCCGGACCGGAGAACGATGAGGATCCACGCCACGCGCGGCCTTCTCGGTTCGGTCATGGCGGCAACCTTCTTTTGGGGATTGGCACGCGTGCCAATGGCGCAGGCGATAGCCCTGGCGTTCATCGCGCCGCTGATGGCGCTCTATCTCGCTGCGGCGATCCTCAAGGAGCATGTCGGCCCGCGGCTGATCGGCGCGTCGATCGTAGCCTTCGCCGGCGTCCTCATCATCGTCTGGGGCCAGGCACAGGCCGCCCTTGGGCGGGAGGCCCTGCTCGGCAGCATCGCCATCCTCTGTTCGGCGGGCTGCTATGCGGTGAACATCATCCTCATGCGCCAGCAGTCGCTCGCCGCGCCGCCGGTCGAGGCCAGCTTCTTCCAGAGCCTCTTCATGTTCATCGGCCTGATCGCGGCGGTGCCGGTTCTAGGCATCGAGCTGCCGCCCATGGAAAAATTGCCTATGATCATCCTGGCGGCGTTCCTGGCGACGACGTCACTGCTGCTGTTGAGCTGGGCCTATGCGCGGGCGCAAGCGAGCTATCTCGCCACCACTGAATATACGAGCTTCCTTTGGGCGGCGCTATTCGGCTGGCTCATCTTCAGCGAGGCGGTTTCGCCCTTCACCGTCGCCGGTGCGGCGATGATCATCGGCGGCTGCCTGCTGGCGGCGCGGACTCCGGAAGAGGCCGACCCAAGTATGGAAGTCGCGGCCTAGCCGGCGAGGACGTTCACCGCGAGCGCGAGGACCCCGAGATTGTAGATGAAGGCGCCGATGCAGTGCATCACCACCAGCCGCCGGATGCGCGTTGAGGTTATACAGACGTCCGAGGTCTGCAGCGCGATTCCAAGAGTGAACGAGAAATAGACGAAGTCCCAGTAATCGGGCTCGGGCCGCTTGCCGGGGAAGTCGAGCCCGGCATGGTCGCCACCCGCTTCGCTCGAATAAAAAAGATGCGCGTAATGTAGCGCGTAGACGAGGTTGGCGAAGAACCAGGCGAGCATCAGGGTCGTCACGACCAGGGCCTTTTCAAAGCCGGACAGGTGACGATCCCCGGTCAGTTCACCCGCCACGGCGACCAGGATGACCAGCGACAGGACCAACGTCAGCAGGAGCAGAACCAAACGGTTCGCGTCGTTCTCACGCGCGGATTTGCGCATCTGCTTGGCTTCATCGTCGAACAGGCCGGCGCAAGCGATGATGAAGCCAAGGGCCGCAACGTCGAAGCCCGCCATGATGGCGAGCGTCCGCTCCAGCCAGCCGCCCGCAATTGCGCTTCCCACGAGCATCAAGGCGAAAAACAAGATGAAGCGCGGTGGGGCGATGCGATTGCCGATGGTGCGCCTGGATGCCATGAGCCGGAGCCTAACGTCCAATTCCGGCAAGGGAAGAGCATGGCATGGTTCTGGCTGATCATCGGGGGGTTTTTCGAAGTCGGCTTCACGACCTCCCTGCGCTTCGTTGACGGTTTCAGGAACCTGCCCTGGACGCTCGCCTTCCTGGCGTCCGTCGGAGTCAGCATGGGGTTGCTGGAGGTCGCTTCCCGACAGATTCCGATGGGGACGGCCTATGCGGTCTGGGGTGGAATCGGCGCGGTCGGCACCGTCGTGGTCGGAATGCTATGGTTCAATGAGCCGTCGAGCACGATCCGGCTGCTGCTGATTCTCGCCATCGTCGCTGCCATCGCCGCGCTTCGCATGACCGGGTGACCACCCTCCGTCGGGGCGACAACACCCGTTTGTCGAAATCACCTCTGTAACAATCAGCCGTTCATCTTTGCGCCGCCAAGCGCACGGAGCCGAATGATGTTTCAAAGGTTTCCCGGCTCATGCCCCGTACCCTGATTTTCCTCCTCGCCAGCGTCGCCGCCGTTCCTGCTTTTTCCCAGCAGGTCGGGCCGGTCCAACCACAGCAGCCGACGCAAGCCGCCGAGCAGCCTGGCGAGGCGACCGACGAAGACGCCGAGTCCGAAGAATCCGTTGTCGTCGTTGGCCAGCGCGCGCGGGGCTCGGTGATCGGCGACATCCCCGCGGAGAACACCCTTAACGCCCGCGACATCCGGGCAACCGGGGCGACCAGCATCCAGGAACTGCTGGACGCCATCGCGCCGCAGATCGGTAGTGCGCGCGGACGTGGCGGCGAGGCGCCGGTCCTGCTGCTCAACGGACGGCGCATCTCCGGCTTCCGGGAGCTTCGCGACATTCCACCCGAAGCCATCGAGCGCGTCGATATCCTACCGGAAGAGGTGGCGCTGAAATATGGCTATCGCGCCGACCAGCGCGTCGTGAATTTCGTCCTCCGCCGCCGCTTCTATTCGACGGTCGCACGCGCCGACGGCACGGCGGCAACCGAGGGCGGCTATGTGGCGGGGCAGGCCGACGGCACACGGGTCAGCATCCGCAACGACACGCGCACGACATTGAACCTGCACGGCGAGGCCAATAGCCGGCTCAACGAAGACGAGCGCGAAATCCACCTTGAGGATCCGACGGCGTTCGACACCCGCCCCTTCCGGGGCCTCGTCGGCTCAAAGGGCATGGTCCGTGCCAGTGGCTCGGTCAGCCGGACCATTCTCGGCGATGTGGGCGCGACGCTGAATGCCGAAGTCCAGCACAGCGACGGCAAGTCGGGCCTCGGTTTCGAGGACGTGCCGTTGTTCCGCGATACGTCGAGCAACACGGCGCACCTTGGCCTGTCGGCGAACAAGGATGCCGGTCACTGGCACTATACGCTAACCGGCAATGCCGACTGGTCCCGCAATGTCACAACCAGTGACGTCGACGCCGACATCACCGACAGGGCACGATCGACCCAATTGTCGGGCGACCTCACCGGCCTCGCCTCCGGACCGCTGTTCACGCTCCCGGCCGGAACGGCCAATGTGAACTTGAAGCTGTCGGCCGACACGGCCGACCTCGAGACCGAGCGCCGCCGCAACAATATCGACGGGGCCAACAAGCTCGGCCGCGACCGAGTGGATGCGTCCGCGAACCTCGATCTTCCGCTGCTGAAGAGCAGCCCGGTCGGACGGCTGGGCGCCAACCTCAACGCCGAGGTCGAGCATTTGTCGGACTTCGGAACGCTGAGCACCGTCGGCGCCGGGTTTAACTGGGCGCCCAGAGACAATCTGCATTTCATCGGCAGCTGGACGCGCGAGGAAGGCGCTCCGACGATGCAGCAGATCGGGGATCCCATCCTGGACACGCCGAATACGCGCGTGTTCGACTTCACCACCGGCGATTCAGTGCTGGTCACTTCGATTACCGGCGGCAATCCCGACCTCAATCCCGACCGTCGCGACGTCTGGAAGCTGGGCGGCAATTGGAAGCCGTTCGAGGACAAGGACCTGCGTTTCCGGGCCGACTATGTCCATGAGGTCATCAAGGATCCGATCTCCAGCTTTCCGGGGCCGACCGCCGAGCTGGAGGCGGCCTTCCCGGATCGCTTCGTCCGCGACTCCGGCGGCAATTTGGTCGCAGTCGATTTGCGGCCGGTCAATTTCGAGGAGTCGCGGCGCGACTCCCTCCGTTGGGGTTTCGATTTCTCAAAGCCGCTCAAGTCGGCACGGCCGACGCAGGCGCAGATCGAGCAGCTGCGTGCGCGATTCAGGCCGCCTGCGGGCGCTACTCCG